>Ga0302326_10007562_pt1 | contig 24118 bp, 23 predicted proteins | sample Palsa_T0_3_FD_202264 | JGI IMG/M metagenome (GOLD analysis project Ga0302326, IMG submission 202264) | Peat permafrost microbial communities from Stordalen Mire near Abisko, Sweden - Palsa_T0_3 | ecosystem: Environmental > Terrestrial > Soil > Palsa > Peat permafrost | place: Sweden: Abisko... | reverse complement strand
GCGAGGGCCGCCCGGGACGTCTCGGTCCCCTCACCCACGGTCGCCACGGTGCACGCACTGGCCGTCGAAGCCAGCGCGCACATCACGGCCGTCAGCGCCCGCGAACCCATCGGACTCATCGCGCTCTCCTTTTTGCCGCTACGCAGAGCTCATTTGTCGTACAGGCAAAGGCTCGCGCGCGTCAACGGAGCGCGCTCGTGGGCCGGCCCCCCGGCGAGACGTCCTTTCAGCGACTCGAGACCGCCGGCCCTCTCGCCTGCACCCACGCGTTGGCGCGGTCGAGGACGCGCTGCGCATCGTGCGTCCGCTCGGTCGAGACGTTGATCGCGAAGCCGTCCTTGGCTGGCTTGACCGTGATGTCGACCACCGCATCCGGCAAGTAGAACGGGTCGTTCGGAGCCTGCGACTGACCCAGCGTTGCCTGGGCGCTGTGGCATTCGAGCACGCGGTTCAACCATTCCGCCGTCATGCCGGGTTGGGCGGGGACGAGCACGGTTGCGCCGTGAAGCTGCTCCGCGACGTCGCTCTTGGAGGGATCCATCGCCACATACAGCGGGCGAACCGCAGAGACGCTCTGGCCGCTGATGATCGCGTCGGCCTCTCGGCTCTCCTCGACCCCCGCGCAGCGAGTGTTCTCGACGTAGCTCGCGTGATCGGCGGCCGTCTTGGCTTGTTGGTTGGTGTCGGACGAGCCGCACGCGGCGGCAGTGACAGCGACGACCGCGAACGCGACCGCGACGCCGCCGCTTTGTGAAACCTTCGAATATCGGCTGAGGTGCTTCATCTTCAGAGCCTCCGTGTGGCCCCGGAAAGAAGCATTGGGCGCGCCAGACCCCATACGCCTGGGGTCGAACCGGATGGGCCGAGGACAGCGCCGTCGACTGCGGACGACGCGGTCCTCTCCCCGTTCTGCGCTAGAAGTCTCCGCCTCCGTGATTGCCCGCGGCCGCCGACGGCTCGCCCTTCGGCCTCTCGGCCACGAGGCACTCCGTCGTCAGCATCAGCCCGGCCACGCTCGCGGCGTTCTGCAGCGCCGTGCGCACGACCTTGACCGGGTCGATGACGCCCATCGCCAGCAGGTCGCCGTACTGATCCGTCGCCGCGTTGTAGCCGAAGTCGCCCTTGCCCTCTTTGACCTTGTTGACCACGACCGCGCCTTCGAGTCCGGCGTTCTGCACGATCTGGCGAAGGGGTTCCTCGATCGCCCGGTGGATGATGCGGACCCCGACCTGCTGGTCGTCAGAGACCTTGAGGTCGTCGAGCGATTTCTGCGCACGAATCAGCGCCACGCCCCCGCCGGCGACGACGCCTTCCTCGACCGCGGCCCGCGTCGCGTGCAGCGCGTCTTCTACGCGCGCCTTCTTCTCCTTCATCTCTGTCTCGGTCGCGGCCCCGACCTTCACGATCGCGACCCCTCCGACGAGCTTCGCAAGACGTTCCTGGAGCTTCTCGCGGTCGTAGTCGCTCGTCGTCTTCTCGACCTGGGCTCGAATCTCGGCGATCCGGCCTTTGATCTTGTCCTTGTCCCCGCCCCCATCGACGATGGTCGTCGTGTCCTTGTCCATCGTGACCCGCTTGGCGCGGCCGAGATCCGTCAGCGTCACGTTCTCGAGCTTGAGCCCGAGGTCCTCGCTGATGACCTGACCCTTCGTCAGGACCGCGATGTCCGTGAGCATCTCCTTGCGCCGATCCCCGAAGCCGGGGGCCTTCACCGCCGCGCACACGAGTGTGCCGCGCAGCTTGTTGACGACCAGCGTGGCGAGGGCCTCGCCGTCGATGTCCTCCGCGATGATGACGAGCGGCTTTTGCTGACGCGCGATCGCCTCGAGCACGGGAAGGAGATCCTTCATGTTCGAGATCTTTTTCTCGCTGATGAGAATGTAGGCGTCCTCGAGCGCGACCTGCATTCGCTCGGGATCCGTGACGAAGTACGGAGACAGGTACCCGCGGTCGAACTGCATGCCCTCGACGACTTCGAGCGTCGTCTCGGCGGTCTTGCTCTCCTCGACCGTGATGACCCCTTCTTTGCCGACCTTCTCCATCGCCTGGGCCAGCTTGTCGCCGATTTCCTTGTCGCCGTTCGCGCTGATGGCGCCGATCTGGGCGATCTCCTTCGGGTCCTTGGTCGGCTTGGCCATCTTCTTCAGCGACTCGACGACGTGTTCGACGGCCTTGTCGATGCCGCGCTTGATCTCCATCGGGTTGTGCCCCGCCGCGACGAGCTTGGACCCTTCGCGGTAGATCGCCTGAGCGAGAACCGTCGCCGTCGTCGTGCCGTCACCGGCCACGTCGCTCGTCTTGCTCGCGACCTCGCGCACCATCTGCGCGCCCATGTTCTCGAAGCGGTCCTCGAGCTCGATTTCCTTGGCGACGGTGACGCCGTCCTTCGTAATCGTGGGGGAGCCGTAGCTCCTCTCGATGACGACGTTGCGTCCCTTCGGTCCGAGGGTGACCCTGACGGCCCCGGCGAGCGCGTTGACCCCCGCAAGGATTCGATTGCGCGCCTGGTCGGTATAAACGATTTCTTTTGCTGACATTTAGTAAAACCTCATTGTCGTAAATTCATGGCACATCGGTGAATGCTCGCGCGGGTGCTCCGTCGGGCGAGCTAGTTCTGCAGGATTCCGAGGATGTCGTCCTCTCGCATGATCAGGCGGTTCTCGCCGTCGATCTTCACCTCGGTCCCGTCGTACTTTCCGAAGAGCACGCGGTCGCCCACGCTCACGTCGAGCTTGCGCACGGTCCCGTTCTCCAGGATTTTCCCGCTGCCTACGGCCATCACCTCGCCCTCCGCGGGCTTCTCCTTGGCCGTGTCGGGGATGATGATGCCCCCTTTGCTTTTCTCTTCCTCTTTGACGCGCCGAATGATGACGCGGTCCTGAAGCGGGCGAATCTTGCTCATTGACAGTCTCCTTTTTCCCGGAGATGCGCTTCCGAGACCGTTCGACGCGACGGCCAGACAACCTGGCGTCGCCCGGCTCGCGTATCGAAGCCATCCTGGGCTACCGGTGCTCGTCCCCCGAGCGGTCGGCTTGGCCGGAAAGGTAAGCATCGCGTCGGATCCGTCAACGCTCCCGCTCGGGTAAAACAGGCGCATGGCGATCGAGCGACGCGGCCGTGTCGCAATTGGCGATTCGCCTTTGGCGGTTCGCGATTGAGGATCCGGCCGACGTCCTGGTGCGCTCGATTCGAAGCGGAACGAGCGCTCGCGTTGTCATGGACCGCAAGGTGCAGCGGCGCCGCGCCCAGGTGCGTGCTGGATGCCGCGGTACATCGTTCGTTGCCTTGCCCTTGCGGTCGCCGCTACCATCATGCTCCCAAGCGTCGCAATCGCGCAGGAGGCCCCCGTGCCGGCCGCGCCTGCGACAACGGTGGAGACGCCACCGCGTGCCCCTGGACCGAGGCTCTGGATGGTGGCTGGCATCACCACGCTCGCGTTCTCGTATGCCCCGGCCGCGATGGTCGGGGCGACGAGCGGACGTGCCATCGATCGCACTCTTTTTGCACCGGTCATCGGGCCATGGATCGACATGACGCAGCGTCCCGCCTGCGCTCCGGGCCCATGTTTCGACCAGGCCTTCAAGGACTTGCTCCTGCTGGACGGCGCGATCCAGGCGGCGAGCGCGATCGCCATCTTCGTCGGCTTGGTGACCGCCCCCCACGAGATGGCGACCGCGCGAAGTATTGCGAGGCTTCGTCCCACGGTGCAGGTGTCGCCCGCGGCGATCGGGGCCGCAGGCCGTGGCCTGGTCGCGGCGGGAACATTTTGATCCCCCGACGTGTGCCGCTGCCGCTTGGCAAGCGGTGCGGAAGCAGGCGATGAGCTCCGGCTCGCAACCACCGCCCGCCGCTGCGAGCATTTCGAAGCTGGCGATGCTCGGAAACCACATGCCGAGGCAATGCGGCATTGCCACGTTCACCACCGATCTGAGCGACGCGATCGTCAGCGAGTTCCCGGGCATCGACTGCTGCGTCGTCGCCATGAACGAAAGCGGCGAACAGCAGACGTACCGCCACGCGTACCCGCCCCGGGTCCGCTTCGAGATCGAAGAGAGCGAGGTCGCTTCGTACCGGCGGGCCGCCGACTTCCTCAACGTCAACGACTTCGACGTCGTGTGCGTGCAGCACGAGTACGGGATCTTCGGCGGCAAGGCGGGCGGGCACGTCTTGACGCTGCTGCGCGAGCTGCGGATGCCGGTCGTCACGACCTTGCACACGATCCTGAGCGAACCGAACGCCGTGCAGCGCCGGGTCATGGACGAGCTCTGCGCGCTGTCGGAGCGCGTGGTCCTGATGAGCGAACACGGGGCCACGCTCCTGCGCGAGGTCCATCGCGTGCCGTCGGCGAAGATCGACCTCATCCCGCACGGCATTCGCATCGCGCCGCCCACGCGCCATAGCAAGGATCGCCTGGGTGTGAAGGGCAAGCGCGTGCTCTTGACGTTTGGACTGCTCTCGCCGGACAAGGGAATCGAGAACGTAATCGACGCTCTTCCGGCGATCTAGAAGCGGCACCCCGAGACGATCTACATCGTGCTCGGGGCCACGCACCCGAAGGTCAAGGCGCAGAACGGGGAGACGTATCGGCTTTCGCTCGTGAACCGAGCGCAGCGCCTCGGCGTCGACTCGAGCCTCATCTTTCATGACCGCTTCGTGAGCCAGAGCGAGCTCGCCGAGTTCCTCTCGGCGGCAGACATCTACATCACGCCGTATCTCAACCCCGAACAGAGCACGTCGGGGACGCTGGCCTATGCCGTCGGCTCGGGCAAAGTCGCGGTCTCGACGCCGTATCGGTACGCGCGGGACCTGCTCGCCGACGGACGTGGCGTTTTGGTCCCTTCGAACGACGCTCCAGCGATCGCTCGCGAAGTGATCGACCTCCTCGCCGACGACGGCCGGCGGAGCGCGATCCAGGCCCGCGCCTTGGCCTACGGGCGGAGCATGGAGTGGCCTGCCGTCGCACGCAGCTACGTGGAGAGCTTCGAGCGTGCCCGGGCCGAGCACAGCGAGCGACTGCGCACGGCGTTCACGGCGAAGACGCTCGACCGCCGCCCGACGGTCCTGCCGGACCTCAACCTCGATCATCTGAAGCGCATGACCGATTCGACCGGAATTCTCCAGCACGCGCTCTTCGACGTCCCGCGCTACGGAGACGGCTATTGCCTCGACGACAACGCGCGGGCCCTGCTGCTCGTGACGCTCATCGAGGACGGGGGGACGGTCGAGGACATCCGCTCGGTCCGAGCGCTCGCCACGCGGTACCTCGCGTTCGTGGCCCACGCGTTCGACGCCGAGCGCGGGCGGTTCCGGAACATCATGTCGTTCTCGCGGCGATGGATCGAGCAAGAAGGGTCAGAGGACAGCCATGGGCGCGCGCTCTGGGCGCTCGGAGCGGTCGTCGGGCGGTCCGCGGAACCCGGAAGACGGAGCCTGGCTGGAAACCTCTTTCATGGGGCACTTCCAGCCGTCTTGCGCTTCTCCAGCCCGCGCGCGTGGGCCTACGCGCTCCTCGGCGTCGACGAGTACCTCCGCGCTTTCAACGGCGACACGAACGTCCAGGCCGAAGGGCGCGCGCTCGCCGAGCGCCTGCTCGACGTGTTCCGCCGTTCGAGCGACGCGTCGTGGCCCTGGTTCGAAGACCGCCTCACCTACAGCAACGCACGACTTCCTCAAGCGCTCCTCTTGTCCGGGGCATGGATGGAGAATGAAGAAATGACGTCCGTAGGATTGCGATCACTCGAATGGCTCGCGAGCGTGCAGGGCGCGGATGGCGATTGTTTCGCACCCGTCGGCTCGAACGGCTTTTACCTGCGGGGGCAGCTCAAGGCCGCCTTCGATCAGCAGCCCGTCGAAGCGAGCGGCATGGTCGCCGCGTGTCTCGACGCGCAGCGGTTGACCGGTGCCCCACGATGGGGTCGAGAGGCGCGGCGGGCGTTCGCGTGGTTTCTGGGCCAGAACACGCTGAAGCAATCGGTCTACGATCCGAAGACCGGCGGCTGCCGCGACGGGCTCCACGCCGATCGCGCCAACGAAAACCAGGGCGCCGAGTCGACGCTCTCGTTTCTGATTGCCCTCGTCGACATGCGAGCGGCCGACCGCGCGGGCGCGGCCCGGTTGGTTCCGGTGCCGAGCCCGAGCGCAAGCGAGATGAGGCAATGACGGCCTCGCGTGGATATCAGACGCTCTTCCACCGCCATGTGAAGAACCCGATCCTGACCGCCGCGGACTGGCCCTATCCGGCGCATTCCGTCTTCAACCCCGGGGCCACCCTCCTGAAAGACGGCACGACCCTGCTCCTCTGCCGGGTCGAGGACCGACGCGGCCTGTCTCATTTGTGCGCCGCGCGGTCCGTGAACGGGGTCGACGGCTGGGTCATCGACCCCAAGCCCACGCTGTGCGCCGACCCGGAGAATCACCCGGAGGAGCTCTGGGGGATCGAAGATCCGCGAATCACGTTCGTGGACGAGCTCGGGAAGTTCGTAATCGCGTACACGGCGTTCGGAAAGGCCGGCCCCGGGGTCGCGCTCGCGCTGACGCAGGACTTTCGCACGTTCGAGCGTTGTGGGTTGGTCATGCAGCCCGACGACAAGGACGCGGCCCTCCTGCCGCGGCGCATCGACGGGAGCTTTGCGCTCATCCACCGACCGATGACCGATTCGGGAGCGCACGTCTGGATGTCGCTGTCGCCGGATCTTCGCAACTGGGGGAGCCACAAGCTGGTGCTCTCGGCTCGAAAAGGCGGGTGGTGGGACGCCAACAAGGTGGGCCTGTCGCCCCCGCTCATCGAGACCCCCGAAGGCTGGCTCATGCTCTATCACGGCGTCCGCCAGAACGCGGCAGGGTGCCTGTACCGATTGGGCGTCGCGCTCCTTGCGATCGATCAGCCGGACCATTGCCTGGCGCGCGGCGACTCCTGGATCTTCGGCCCCGAGGCCCCGTACGAACAAGATGGCGACGTCGACAACGTCACGTTCCCGGGCGGATATACCGTCGCCCCCGACGGCGACACGCTGCGTATCTACTACGGCGCGGCCGACACGAGCGTGGCGCTCGCCACCGGCAGCATTCGCGAGATCCTCGCCTGGCTGCGCGAGCATCCCTCTGCGGCCGCCTGACCCGGGCCGGCCTGCCCTGGTCCGGACTCTCGTGCATCGGGCGGATGCCAACAACCGCCCCGGCGCGACGATGCCGTCACCCGATCACGGGCGCGCGATGGCGAGCTCTCCCCAAGTCCTGTGGGCGATGGGTCGCTCGAAGCCCTCTGCGCTCGGACGAGCCGCACGACGAGCATCGCACGTGGTCCACGGCGGCGGCGCAGACAGGTAGAGCGCCGCGAAGCCCACCTCCCTCGGAGGTGTGGAAGGCGACAGGTCGGCTTCGCAAGCGTGGAACCATTCCATCGCGGGGGCCGACGGCACGGCCGGATCGGAAACCACCGGCGCGGGGGCCGGCATGGGCGCTCGCACCGGGGTCAGACAAGACGGAACCTGCCCCCGAAGGACTTCGCCCTGCGGAAACATCCCCCGCTCGCAGGCGTCATCGCCGTTTGCCACGACGTCGTGCACCCGCGTCTCGGGAGTACCTCCGAGCGCCGGCGCGTTCGCCAGGCCCACCCGCACGACTCCTCCACATCCCGCGACAAAGATGCCGGCGAGAAGCGTCACGAAACTTGATGCACGCATGGCAAACCACTCCTTGGGCGCGAACACGCGAGTCACCCCACGGGCTCTCGCGCACCCTGCGCACACACACAGGGTAAGACTGCGGCAAGGCCGGCGACGGCCTATCACGCGACTATTGCTCGCCCGGCGCTCGAGCTGGCGGCGCTGGGACCCCCGCAGGATCGTCTGCGGCCGCCAAAGGCTTCGACACGAGGAGCGGAGCTCGGGCACCCACCAGGCGCATGGGTGGCCAGGAGGTCTCATCGAGCGCGCCCCGAACGGCCTGCAGGAACGCATGGCGATCGTCGTGGTGGAGGTAGTGACCGCAACCGGCCAATTCTTGAAATCGGGCCCCTTCGATTCGCCGGGCGAACGCCCTTCCGTGCGCCACGGGAACGACGGCGTCGCGATCGCCCCATAGAACGGTGATCGGCGGAAGGTCGTCCACCTCGTGCGCGTGAAGAAAGAACGAATGGCGCTGGCCGCGCCAATTCACGAGGTCACGGGCCGTGCGCGCGAACGCCCGCGCACTCCCCCGCCGGCCATTCATCGCGCTGAGGCCGCTGATGTATCCAGGCGGCAGCTTGGCCCGCAATCGCCTCAGCGCGAGCCATGTCCCGAGAGCCATGAACGGCTGCCCGAGGAACTCGACGATGCGGGCGAGTGTGGCCAGGCGCAGCAGAAATGAGATCTCCGGCCCCAGGCCGCCCGGCGCCGCCAGGACGAGGCGCCGAATGCGCGGACGGCAAAGGCGCAAGAGCACGAGGGCGATTCCACCGCCCAGCGAATGGCCGACGACGTCCACTTGCGTGAGCTCCAAGGCGGCCATCCAGTCGGCGACGAGCCGCGCATACCACGCCAGCTCGTAGCCGGCGTCCGGGCGATCCGATAGGCCATGCCCCGGAAGGTCCAGCACGAGGACTCGCCTGTCCCGAGCGAGCTCGGGCGCGAGCTGGCCCCATGTGAGATGCGAGTCGTTGAGGCCATGAAGAAGGACCACCGGAGGTCGCAGCCCCGGCGAGCCGTATTCGACCCAATGGAGCTGGACGCCATCGATGCTTTGGATGAATGGGCGCGCCGCGGCGGCAGGCAACGCCAGTGCGAGGGTCGCGGCAGGGGTGCTCTGCATTTCGCACTTTGCCTGACGACTTTATGCGGCCGCGCGCAAACTGCCTCGCGGGCATGCATTTGTGGCGCCGGCAGCGCTGGAACGCCGTGTGCTTGAGAGCGCGTCCATGGCAGAAGTCTCGTGGAGCGCGTTTATGAGGGCCGTTCGCGCGGCGGGCTTCGTCACGGTGGCAGAATCACGCGCCTTCGTCGTGCTCGAGCGCGCGCAGCGCACGGCAACGATCCGCCGCATCGCCCAGTTCGACGAGCCGACGTTCCACGCGGCCCTGCGTACCCTGGGGATCGACCGCACGACGTCTCTGAACGCTCTGGCGCGCGAGCCGATTCGCGCGGACGTCATCCGGGCGCAGGACCCGCCGGCGGACTGATTTCGCCGAGGCTCACCACTTGGGCGATCCGGTAGACGACCCGTGCCTTGCCGTTGCCTATCTCCAGATAGTCGGCTTGTGCCTCCAAGAGCCGGCCCTGGACCGCTTGCCCGCCACCGACCAAGACGACGCTGACCCATTTGTTGGTCAACGTCCCCGCATACTCTACGAACGTCTTGAGCGTCACCATAGCAGGGCGCTATGCACGCAATCGGCGGGCCAGCGCGGCAGGGGCGTCGAAGTGGGCTTTGCGGCACCCACTGCAGTCTGCGCTCGCGGCGCTGCGCAGCCTCATTCGCCATTTGCCCAAGTCCAATCGCGGATCTCCGGCATGTCCTCGAGATGCTCGAGCACGTAGGCCCGATGGCGCATGAGCATCTGCCGGCACTCTTCGATGAGCTCGTGCGCATTCGGGAGCTTGCGGCGCGAGCGGCGAATGGCATCCATGCAGATGTCGTAGCGACTGGTCTCGTTGAGGACGACCATGTCGAACGGGGTAGTCGTCGTGCCCTCCTCCTTGTAGCCACGCACGTGGAACCGGGTGGGGTGTTGGCGCGCATGCAGCAATAGGTGGATCGCCGACGCGTAGCCGTGAAACGAAAAGATGACATCGGTGTCCTTCGTGAAGAGCTCGATGAAGCGCTCGTCGGGCATGCCGTGCGGGTGCTCGCGTGGCGAGAAAAGACTCAAGAGGTCGACCACGTTGACGACGCGCATCCGCAGCGTCGGGGCGTGCCTGCGAAGCCACGCGGCCGCGGCCATCACTTCGAGCGTGGGCGTATCGCCCGCGCTCGCAAGCACGACGTCCGGGTCTTCGCCCGGGGACTCCGTTCCCGCCCACGGCCAGACCGACGCGCCGCGGGCGCAGTGCGCTCGCGCCGCCCCCATCTCCAGCCACTGGAGCTGGGGCTGCTTGTCGATGATGATGAGATTCACGTAGTTCCGGCTCCGCAGGCAGTGGTCGGCGACCGACAGCAAGCAGTTCGCGTCGGGCGGGAGGTATACGCGCGCCACCGTCCCCTTCTTCGACACGATGGTGTCCATGAACCCCGGGCCCTGGTGGCTGAATCCGTTGTGATCGTTGCGCCAGCACGTCGACGTCAGCAGATAGTTGAGAGACGCGACGGGTTTGCGCCACGGCAACGCCGAGCACACCTCGAGCCACTTGGCGTGTTGCGTGGCCATCGACGCGATGATGAGCGCGAAGGCCTCGTACGTGGCGAAGAGACCGTGGCGGCCCGTGAGCAGGTACCCTTCGAGCCAGCCTTGGCAGTTGTGCTCGCTGAGCACCTCCATCACGCGTCCCTCCGGCGACACATGATCGTCGAAGTCGAAGGTGGGCTCGACGAGGCACCGGTCCGAGACCTCGAAGACCGCGCCGAGGCGGTTCGAGTTGGTCTCGTCAGGGCAAAAGAGCCGAAAGTTCTTCTGCGCGGCGTTCAGGGTCATGATGTCGCGCAGCATCGTCCCGAGCTGGCGTGTCGACTCATGTTGCTGCGTACCGGGTACGGGCACGGCGACCGCATAGGCCGCGTAATCGGGAATCGCGAGCGGCTCGAGCAGGCTGCCGCCGTTGGCGTGCGGGTTCGCCCCCATGCGCCTCTTGCCGCCCGGTGCAAGCGCGGCAAGCTGGGGAACGAGCCGGCCGCTTTCGTCGAAGAGCGTGTCCGGTTCGTAGCTCTTCATCCACGCTTCGAGCATTCGCAGGTGTTCGGGGTTCTCGCGAACCTTGCTGATGGGCACCTGGTGGGCGCGGAAGGTCCCTTCGATACGCAGCCCGTCGACGATCTTCGGTCCCGTCCATCCCTTCAACGTGCGAAGGACGATGGCGGGCCACACGGGCTTTCGCTTCGATCCCAGTTTGCGAGCCTCCGTCTGGATGGCGCGGATCTTGTCCCAGCACGTCTCGAGCGCCGCGGCGAAGTCGACGTGGACGCGCATCGGATCGTCACCGGCGACGAAGTGGACGTCGTAGCCATGCCCTGCGAGCAGGCTACGAATCGCCTCGTCGCCCGCGCGTCCGAGCACCGTGGGTCCCGAGATCTTGTACCCGTTGAGGTGAAGCACGGGCAGGACGGCCCCGTCGCGTGCCGGGTTGAGGAAGCTCACACCTTTCCACGAGCCTTCGAGCGGGCCCGTCTCGGCTTCCCCATCCCCGACGACCGCGACGGCAAGAAGGTCGGGGTTGTCGAAGACGGCGCCGAACGCGTGCGTCAACACGTAGCCGAGCTCTCCGCCTTCGTGGATCGAGCCCGGGGTCGGTGGGCTCACGTGGCTCGGCACACCTCCCGGCGTCGAGAACTGGCGAAAGAAGCGACGCATGCCCTCCGTGTCGCGACCAACATGGGGGTAGACCTCGGAGTAGGTCCCCTCGAGATACACGTTCGCGAGCACGGCGGGTCCACCGTGACCGGGCCCGGCGAGAAAGATCGCGTTCACGTCTCGCTCGCGGATCAGGCGATTGAGATGGGCATAGACGAGGTTCAGTCCCGGCGACGTCCCCCAGTGACCGAGCAGGCGCGGCTTGACGTGCTCGGGGCGCAGCGGTTCGCGTAGGAGCGGATTGGCCCGAAGATAGATCTGGCCTACCGTCAGATAGTTGGCGGCGCGAAAGTAGGCGTCGAGCGAGCGAAGGTCGTTGGCGGATATCGTCATGGCATCGGGGCCCTCGGTCGCCGCGGCTCGAATCGTCAGCTGCTCGCCCCCTGCTCGCGCGCGCTCAGGCGACGAGACTGTCGAGCGGTTGGTAACGCAAAGCCAGTATGTGGCGCGGCGGCGAACCCGAGGCCGTGCGGTCGAGCAGCGAGCGAACGCAATCGGCAAGCTCGCGCATCGCGAACGGCTTGAGGAGAAACGCGTTCGCCCGCGCGTGTTCCGCATGGGCCATGTCGAGCGAGGTTCCGCGCTCGCTGATCGCCACAATCGGTACCCGTGTCAGCGCCAGCGGGCCCCGGATGTGTTCGCAGAGCTCGTAGCCGGATTCGTTGGGTAGAGCGATATTGATACAGACGATGTCGACTTTGTGGGCCCCGAGCTGTCGGACGGCATCCCGGTAGTGGCTCGCCACGAGAACGCGCATGTTCAGGCCCGTGAGCGCCTTTACCATGGCGCGCTGCACCGGCGGATCGTCTTCGACCACGAGAGCTATTTGTTTCGTGGGTAATTCCAGTACGTTGAAGCAAGGGATTGAATCGGACTGCATGCCAATCGTATGTACAAGTGCCGTGCCATGGCTCACGAACCGCCCTCGACCGCGTTCCCGGATTCAAACCATGGGCAGGTCGATCGTGAATACGCAACCTTTGCCAGGCAAATCGCGAATGCGGAGCTCGCCCGAGATGGCTTTTACCGCTTTCAAGCAGATCGAGAGGCCGAGGCCGAGGCCCGTCCGATCCGCACCCTTTTGAACGAACGGCTTTAGCAAGGTCTCGGCGTCGCCGACGGCGAGGCCGCCGCACTCGTCCTCGACTTCGATGAGGACCCGGCCGTCGGCGGTCTTGGCCCGGAGATACACCGTCGTTGCCGGACGCGAAAACTTGAACGCGTTCTGCAGCAAGTTGTCGACAGCCGCCGCGAGGATTTGGCGATCGGCCTTGACCCGGACCCCAGGGTCGACCTTGGTCACGGCCAAGGTGATTCTGCGCGAACGCGCCAACACCGAGCCCGTCGTCTGCACCTCTCTCAGGATCTCGCAAACACCGAGGGTCTCGAGGTTCAGCATCCCCGCCTGCAAGCGCACGTCGGCAAGCGACCGATCGATCAGCGTGCGCATCCGCAAGAGACTCCGACCGTGAATCGCGCCGGTGCTGCCTCCTGGTCCGACGACGCCCTGCTTGATGCTCGCGAACGACATCATCGCGGCGCCGAGCACGTTGCGCATCTCGTGAGCCAGAACGCCGAGCCGCTCCGTCCCCTCGCTCGCGATGGCAGACTCGCGCTGCTGCGAGAAAGCGGTCACTGCGCCGGCGATGGCGTCGTCGAGGCACAGGTTGAGGGTTTGGAACTCGTCGACGGAGACGGAGACCTCTCGTTCGCTGGCGAGGCCGGTGATGACCTGGCAGAGGTCCCCGTAGTCGTGGACCACCTGTTCCACCGTCAGGCCCTGCGAGAACCTCTGATGCCCGAGCTCCGCGGCGCTGGCGGCGATCTCGGTATGGTCGATCGCGGCGCTCGACGACGCCTTGCGCAAGGCCTCCCCGAGCTGGTTCAGGAACAAGGGCAGCGCCATCGCCAGCTCCACCTCCGTCGTGGCGGGGTCCTGCCTCGCGCGCACGCGAGCGCGCGCGCGAGCCAGAATGTCGTCGCGATGCGTCGCGACGAGCTCGCGGAGCGTGCCCGACGCCATCGTCATCCCGCTGACGCGAGCGACGATTGGGTAGCATCGGCCCCGACCTTGATCCGCAGCCCGTGGCTGGTGATCTCCATCTCATGGGCTTGGAGGTCATGGGCGCTCGCGCGCGCCTTGACGATGGCCAGCCGTCGCGAGGCTGTGGAGAGGACGATGATGTTGTCGGACATATAGGAGAACCGCCCGCCGATACTGTCGGCCGAGAACAATGACTCCGGTCCGGTTCCCGTCGTCTCGACGACGAGCATGCTCGTCACGCCACGGACGGTGAAGTGCTGGACGAGGGCATAGAGGTAGTCGTGGAGCCGCTGCGGATCGCTCGCCGCGTTGATGAGCTCCCCCACCGCGTCGATGACGACGCGCCGGATCTGCGCGCTCTTCATGCGCCGAAAGAGGCTGACGATGAGCCGGTCGACCTGGAGCTCGACGGGAGACTCGTACATCAGGTGTAGGCCGCGGCGCTTTGCCTCTTCGACGTCGGCGCCCAGCCCACGCAGGGCGCGGGCGAGCTGCATCGGGTTTTCCTGAAAATTGGCGTACACGCACGCCTCCCCTTTGCGCACACCCTCGAGGACGAACTGAAGCCCCGCCGTCGTCTTCCCCGCGCCGGTCGGTCCCGCCACCAGCGTCGTGCTCCCCCGCCAGAGGCCGCCCCCAAGGAGAGGATCGAGGCCCTCGATGCCTGTCGCGGCTCGCTCCTCGAGGATGGTGTAGGTCTCCGGAAGCTCCGGGCTGACGAGGCGCGGGAAGATCTCCAGGCCCCCGGCGCCAATGCGGAACGCGTGAAGGCCTTCGAGGTACCCGCTGCCTCGCAGCTTGAGGACGCGCAAGAATCGTTCGTCCCGCGTGCTCAGCGGGTTTCGCAGAAACTGCACGATGCCGTCGGCTACCGCGAACTCCGGCAGGCGCCTCGCGTCCTCCTCGGTGTACTCGCCGACCAGGAACACTGTGGTGCGAAACGCCGTCAGCAGGCCGGTGAGCTCGTAGAGAACCTTTCGCAGCTCGAGCGCCGATAGCGAGAGATCGTGCAGCGCCCGGAACGAATCGATGACGATGATCTTCGGCGCCGTGGCCTGGATCGCCTTCTCCACGCACGCGAGGAGGGCCCCGATGCCGCCCTCGACCAGCTGGGGGCCGATGTCCTCGAAGAGCACGGACTTGCCGATCTTCTCCTCGTCGAAGAACGCAAAGCGCTGGAGGTAGCCCACCATCTTGGCGAGCGGCTCGGAGAGCGTGGCAAGGTAAAGGATCGGCCGACCCTCGCCCGCGTTCTTGAACACGATTTGCTCGGCGAAGACGCTCTTGCCGGTGCCGGGCTGGCCCATCACGATGTTGATGGAGTTTGCCGGAAAGCCGCCACCGAGGATTTCGTCGGCCTGAGGGTTGCCGGTGCTGACGCGCTCTTGACCGGTCACGGCTTTCGTTGCTCCTGAAGCGCTTGCCCGCCTCTCGCACGTTTTGGCTCCATCATTCCGAGCAGAGTCGTCACGAAGAGCTCCTTCTCCAGCGGTTTTGTGAGGAACGCGTCGGCCCCGGCGAGACGCGCGCGTTCACGCGCAGCGAGGACGCTGAAGAGCAGGACGGGCACGTGCGCGGTGGACGAGTCGCCCTTGAGCAGTCGGCTGACGGCGAACCCGTCGAGCCGGGGAATCAGGACCTCGGCGATGAACGCGGCGGGGGGCGACTTGCGCACCCGATCGAGCGCCGCGTAGCCGTCGTCGAGGAACTCCACGAGGTACTCGCTGCCGATGAAGTGCAGGACGAGGCGCCGCACGTGCGGGTCGCGGTCGACGACGACGATGTCTTTCAACACGGGGTGGGGCCCCGACTCGTCGTCTTCGTTGGCCCCGTCTAGGCCGTCGACCCGCAGAACCATCGACGACCCGCATGGACAGTGGCGCAGTTCGACCACGGACTCGAGCCGCGAGAGGTTCATCCGTCCGCCGCGCGGCAAGACGAGCCATTGGGCGAGCGTGAACTCGCGGCCGCAGCCGCAGCGTTTCACGACGTTTGGCAGGTCGAGGGGCAGCGCGAAGGAAGATGGAACCGGGCGCAGGACGTAGTCGAGGACAGTCGGGTCGAACGGCTTTCCGAAGTACGCATCGCAGCCCGCGGCGCGCGCGGCGTCGAACCATTTCATCCCGGAACCCGTGACGACGGCGACAAGACAGCGGCTGGTGCGAGGGTCGGCTTTGAGGATTCGAGTCGCTTCGATACCGTTCATTCCGGGCATCGCGATGTCCATCAGAACGGCGTCCGGAAGGAGTCGAAACGCCGCCTCGATCCCGCGCTCGGCATTGGGCTCGCCGGCCGTGCGATATCCCATCGACTGCAGGCTCTCGGCATAGAGAAAGCGGGTGTCGTCGTCGTCGTCCACGATGAGGACGAGGGGCCCGACTGGCGTAGGCGCGGCCATCGCCGACGGGTGGGTGGGGAGATCGGGCATCGGGCCGTGGACGTCGAGACCCTGGGGAGCTACGCACCTTCCGTGCCCGCGTGCGAGGAGCGGGATCCTGCCCCAGCCTTTTCGGCGGCGAAGGCATTTCGCCAATCCGGATGCACTTTACCAATCGCCTGTAGGCCGTGGGTCTCCTTTTCGCGTTTCGGTCATGGGACCGGCGTCTCTGCGGCGTCTGGACTGCCCGTCGTCACCACGCGCTCCACTTTCTCCACCGCGCGCCCGATCGCCCCAAGGTCGGTGGCGCCGGCCAAGACGAGGGTGGCGGCAAGCGAATACGTGCTCACTTGGGACCACTCGTTCGGCAAGATGTACGGGTTGACCACGAGCGCCTGCCCCCAGCCGTAGTCGAGCTTCACCCCGAAGAGCAGGTCCCCTCCCCCTCCGTACGACCCGATGCCCAGCGACGTGCTGACGTAATTCGTGCGCGACTGCACGAGATTGCCGAGCGACGCGCTGGGCGACAGCGCCGGGAGCATGCTGATGTTCGTGTTGGCTCCGCCGATCACGCTGAAGCTACGCGTGACGAAGTACTCGGCCCCGAGGGCCCCGTTGAGGGTCGGGCGCGCCGCGATCGCGTACGCGGCGGCGAACGGCGTCATCGTGATCGCGCCGGCTGCCAGGTCCGTCGAGCTACCCTGCAGCGACGTCTTGATCGCGCCGGACTCGGCAAAGTCGTACGACGCGTCGGCTTCGAGGGTAAAGCGCGGCAGCTCGAACCCGACGCCGAGCGCCGCCCTGGGCGGCGGCCGTGCGGCGAAGGTGCCCGATCCGTTCGTCAGGTCGGCGACGTCGTCTGCGCCCGTCATCCCCCCGTATTCGTCGTGGGAAGTGGCCTGATAGTGTCCGAGCACGTGCAGCGAGGGAACCTGCATGCTGGCCCCGAGCGTCACGATCCCTATGCGGTATGTCGCCCCCACGATCGCGGCGAGGTCGAACGAGTAGCCGCTCCCCGCCGTCCCGAGGGCCGCCTGCGCGGCGCCTCCTCCGGCGAGAGACGTCACGTTGCTCCCGTCGACGACGAACGACTCCGCGGTGGCGACGCCGTGGAGTGACACACCGACCGACAGCGCGTCGGTGAGATATAGGCTGTAGCTCGGGCCCACGTAGAGCCGGTTCCAGCTCCGGGAGATCGACTCGACTTGAGCGGTCGATCCCGCCGGTGCCGACCCGCTGAACGACAGCGACGTGAGGTTGACGTTGGTAAGCTCGAGGCTGCCGATGCAAAACGCGAGCTTTTGCCGCCTCCTGCGATCCCCCGGCGCCGTTCCCTCGCCGACGGGCTTCAGGCCCGCGAGCGTGAGAAAGAGGCAAAGCGTCGAGGGCAGGCCCTGAAACCGGCTCGACTCGTCCTGGGAGCCGTTGAGGTGCACGGCTCCGAACTGCGACGTATTCACCGGCCCGGGCTGGTTCCAGCCGCTAAAGTGGGTGATTTCGTAGGTGAAGAAGTTGACGGAAAACGCGATTCGCTGATCCTCGATCGTCCCCATCGTGGCGGGGTTCGCGAACGGGGCCGCCCCATCCCGGGCGAGCGCCACTCCGGTGCCGCCCATCAGCGCGGAGCGTCCGCCCGTGGGAGCCGAGCGATCGTTGCCTTGAGCGCGCGCCGCGCCCGAGGCTGCTGCGGCGACCGCGAGGAGCGCGACACCGAACGCGCGCTCCGCCATCGGTGTCTACCGCGCAACCTTCGTCGCCGCGGTCTCTTCGGATCGAAGCTCGGCGGCCGCCGCGTCCGCGACCGCATCGACCGCCGCCACGAGGGCGAGGGATATCGCCTGCACCGCATCGCTCGCGGCGGCGTCTCCCTTCGACGCGAGGATGGGGCGCTCGACGACGACCGAGCGCGACAGCCGAACGACGCGATCATCGTAAATCTCGTAGACGAGCTTGACCCGTGCCAAGTGCACGGGCTTGAGCACCTCTTCGAACGCGACGACGTCGACCTCCAACGTTGCGCCGACGCCCGACAATTGTTGTGTCACGCCGCGCTCGTCGAACAACGCGCGCGCCAAGGCCCGTCGAACGTAGGCTTCGGGCTTGTCGGTCCAGACGCGGTCGTCGTAGTAGCCGACCTCGAACTCGGAGTCGCGGTAGACGAGGCGGTCCTTGATGTATGCGTCCGAGTTCACCCGCCCGAGGCGCAGCTCGAGCCCGGTCGCCGTCGCGCGCGGGCCGGGCGCATCGACGGACTCGGGGCTGAAGTACCGCGGGATGACGGGCTCGCTCTTCGTCAGGAGCGCGCAACCGGAACCGAGGGCGAGGATGACGAGGCACACGGGCGAACGGAGGAACTTCATCGCGCCGCCCTGCTTCGTCCCTTGAGCAGCATGTCGGAGTCCCGATTCAGCGCGTCCCCGAGGCGCTGGATCGTATCGGCCGCTTGCTGCACGTCGCGCAGCGTCTCCGAGATCTCGAGACCGAGGCCGTTGGCATTTTGGGCGACGTCGCCCATGGCGTTCGACGCGCGCTCGGCGCTCGCGAGGAGCCCTTTGTTGCCCTGGACGCGCTCGAGGAGCCCGCTCATGCGCGTGACGGTGACGTTGAGGTTCGCCATCGTCTCCTGCAGGTCCGCCGAGAGTTTGGGCGTGTCGACGCCCCGTACGGCCGTCTGCACTTCGTCCATGACGCGATCCGCATGCCGGAGCACGCCCCCCAGCTTGTCGGGGAGCTGACGCGAGTCGATGTCCTCGAGGATGCGGTTGATCTTTCCGAGCACCGCCACGACCTGCGTGGCGACTTCGGGAAAGCGGTCCACGGCGTGGACCACCGAGTCTTCCAGGTTCTTCATCGTCGATTGCGCCGACGGGATGTAATTGTCCGGCACAGGAAAGGGCAGCGGCACGATGGGGTTGTCGCTGACCTTGAAGAAGTCGATGAGGATGAACTTGACCCCGGTGATGCCCGCGGAGCCGAGCTGCACGCGGAGCTCGGCCGGGACCGCGATCCGCGGGGCCTTGCGATCTCCGACCACGTTGAGCCCCAGGTCGTTCAGCTGATCCACGACCAGATCGCACGTCACTTCGACGTGCTGATGGTCCGGCGCGATGCCGATGGCGTAGACGCTCCCGATCGTCACCCCTCGGAACTTGACGGGCGAACCGACGTCGAGGCCCTGGACGGACTCGTCGAAGTACATGCGGTACTTCACCGTCGCTTTCTCCAGCGACCTCGCGCCGAGGGCCACGAGGGTCCCCATCGCGACGGCGAAGCCGACGACCACGAAGAGCCCGAGTTTCCACTGATTGGTGGGAGCGGCCATGTCATTGTTCCTTCGCGGCGCGGTGAAAAAATCGCTTCACGCGCGGGTCGGCGCATTGGTCCCGGAGCGTGCGTGGATCTCCGGTCGCGATGATGGTCCGGCTCTCCCGGTCGAGCATGATGCACTTCGACACGATCTTGAAGATGCTGGGCAGCTCGTGGGTGACGACCACGACGGTGAGCCCCAGCCTTTTGTTTAGCGTGAGAATCAGCTCGTCGAGCTCCACCGCGCTCACCGGGTCGAGCCCGGCCGACGGCTCGTCGAGGAAGATCAAGCTCGGTTCGAGCGCCATGGCGCGCGCGATCGCGGCGCGCTTTTTCATCCCGCCCGAGAGCTCGGAGGGCAGCTTGTCTTGCGTCCCGCCGAGCCCCACGAGGCGCAGCTTGGCCCGCACGATCGCGCCGATCGCTTCTGGAACGAGGCTCGTCCACTCTTCGAGAGGCAAGCCGACGTTCTCGCCCACCGACAGCGATCCGATGAGGGCCCCCGACTGGAACATCACCCCGAAGGGAGGCCGGCTCACTTCGAGGTGCGAGGCGCCGACGCCGGCCACCGCGACGCTCCCCTGGACGGGATCCTCGAGCCCGATCAGATACCTGAGCATCGTCGACTTTCCGCAGCCGCTCTCGCCGAGGATGGCGAAGATCTCCCCGCGGGCGACGTCGAACGACGCGTGCTCCTGGAGGATCGTCTCCTCCCACCCGATCGTCAGATCGGAGACGCGGACCATGACGTCGTCGTTCATAGGTGGAACGCGTGAAACAGGAGGGTGAAGCCCGCATCGAGGAGGATGAGCGAGAAGAGGGTGGTCACCACCGCGGACGTCGTCCGCCGGCCCACGCCCTCGGCGCCGCCCGTCGTGGCGAGCCCTTGCTGGCAAGCGACGAGGACGATGGCGAGCGCGAAGACGGCGCTCTTCAGCACCCCCGAGTAGACGTCCCAGAGGTGCACGGCCTTCATCGTCTCGGTCACGTAGCCCGCGATGCTGAGATTGAGGCTCACGAGCCCCACGACCAGGCCCCCCAAGATCCCCACGAAGTCGGCGATCAGCGTGAGGACCGGTAGAACGAGGACGAGCGCGAGCGCGCGCGGCAGGACGAGGAAGCGCATCGGGCCGAAGCCCATCGTCCGGAGCGCATCGATCTCCTCGGCGACCTTCATCGACCCGAGCTCGGCGGCGAACGCGGCGCCCGAGCGCCCGCAGACGATGATCGCCGTCATCAGGGGGCCGAGCTCGCGCGTGACGGAGAGGCCGACCAGGTCGGCGACGAAGATGTCGGCGCCGAACTGCTTCAACTGGACGGCGCCCTGAAAGGCCATCACGAAGCCGATCAGGAAGTTGATCAAGACCACGATCGGGACGGCGTCGGCGCCTGCACGCTCCATCGTGGGCGTGACGTCCTTCCAGTTGGCCGTGCGGGGCGCTCGAATGATCCTCACGGCCGAAACGAGCATCTGGCCGAAGAAGGCGAACACGAGCTGCGCCTCGTGGAGGATGGCCACCGTGGCCTCGCCGATCTGCGCGAGCGCGCTCTGCGCCTTGCGCTTCTTGCGAGGCGGCAGGTGAACGTCGCCTTCGTAGAGATGCACGATCTCTTGCACGTGCGGCCCGGCGCCCACGAACTCCGAATGAATCCCCTGCTCCTCGAGGCGATTGCGTAGGTGGACCAGCAGCGCCATCGCCCCACCGTCCACGATTGTCACGTCGGAGAGGTCGAAGTCGAGGCGCGTCGCCGGGACGGCGGAACGCGAGACGAGAATCTGCGTCGCGGCGTCCCAAAGGGACGCGGCGTCCACGAATTCAAGCTTGCCACTGACGCGCACGACGCCCGCGGCACCGCCCGCATCGCGCGCGTCGAGAGAGAATCCAGGGTCTTTCACAACGACTCCGCGGCACCTCAAGCAAGCGCCGCGCCACGCTCGTCTCGGCCCGGCGCGCCTACCGCCCCCGAGTCGCTCGGGTGACTAGTCGCGCGCGCGCTGCCAGCGGTAGAGAGTCGAGAGGTCGATCCCGAGGATTTCCGCGGCGCGATGCTTGTCGCCGCCGGCATCGGCGAGCACCCGTTCGGTGTACGCACGACTCAACCGGCGGAGCGTCCAGGGCGGGTCGCCCGGAAGCGGAAACGCGTTCAACGGCGTCGTCGTCGGGATCAGCGCGAGATGATTCGGATCCGTCATCTCGTCGACCCCGAACACCACCGCGCGCTCGACCGCGCTCGCGAGCTCGCGCACGTTGCCCGGCCACGCCGCTTCGCACAGCTTGCGGAGCGCGTCCGGGCTGATCGACCGCACGGGGGAAAGAGGGGCTCGCCGGCAGGCCTCGGCCAGGAAATGCTCGGCAAGAAGGGGGATGTCTTCCCGGCGCTCGCGGAGGGACGGCACGACCACGGGCAAGACATCGAGCCGGAAGTACAGATCTTCCCGGAAGCGGCCCTCCTTCACGAGGACCGGCAGGCTCCGGTGGGTGACCGCGATCACGCGAACGTCGACGTGGTGCGTCCGTTCGCTCCCCACGGGCCGTACGTCGCCCGACTGGAGAACTCTCAGTAGCTTTGCCTGCAGACCGAACGACATGTCGCCGATCTCATCGAGCATCAGCGTCCCCCCGTCCGCCGACGTAAAGAGGCCCTTGCGAGGCTGCACCGCGCCGGTGAACGCGCCACGAACGTGTCCGAAGAGTTCCGCCTCGAGGAGCTCTTGCGGGATCGCGGACATGTTTACGGCGATGAACGGCTGCTGCGCGCGGGCGCTGCGCTCGTGGATCGCGCGGGCGACGAGCTCTTTGCCTACACCGGTCTCGCCGGTGACCAGAACCGGGGCGCTCGAGCGGGCCACCTTGTCGATCGTCGCCTGGAGCGCACGCATCACGGCGCTGGTGCCGACAATCTCCGCCTTCCCCGGCGGGACCGATGGCCGTGGGAGCCGGACGACCTCACCCGGGTGTCGCCGCTCTTCGAGAGCGCTCGCGACGACTCGACGCATGTCGTCGGCGCCGCACGGCTTGACCGCGTACTCGAAGGCGCCCCGCTTGATGGCGTCGACCGCCTGCGACACGCCCCCTCCCGCGGTGATGACGATGACCGGGAGCGCCGGGTGCGTTCGACGGACTCTGTCGAGGAACTCGAGGCCCCCCATCCCATCCATCACCACGTCGCAGATGACGACGTCGAACGTCTGGCTATCCACGAGCCCCAGCGCGGCGATGGCGTCGTTGGCGAGATTGCAACCGTGACCCGCAGCGGAAAACAGCTCGCCGAGCGACTCGCGCATCTCGGCGTCGTCGTCCACGATGAGCACCCGCGATTGCATCGGAGCCCAAACGTAACCACTCTTTTTGCGTTTCGCCTCACGCCCAAGCCGAAATGCAAAATAGACCCAGGATTCACCCGCCCGCGGCCAGCCGTGGCAGGTCGATCGTGAACACGCACCCCACCCCGGGGATATCGCGCACCCGGAGCGCGCCGCCATCCCCCTCGACGCTTTTTCGGCTGATCGAGAGGCCGAGGCCCAGGCCCGTTTTGTTCAACGTTCCCTGCACGAAAGGTCGAAAGAGGCCTTCGGCCTTGCCGGCCGGGAGGCCGCCGCATTCGTCCTGAATCTCGACGAGCACGCGGTTCGCCGTGGTGCTGGTCGTGAGAGACACCTGGCTGCGGGGTTTCGTGAACTTGAACGCGTTGTTCAGTAGATTGGAGACCGCCGCCGCAAAGAGCGCCCGGTCGACCTTCACGTCGAGGCCTGGCGCGACCGGCGCGACGACGAGCGTGACGTCGCAGGCGTTCGCCTCGAGGGTGGCGCCGATCTCGACCTCTTCGATGAACTCGTTCATCGAAACTCGTTCGCGGACCCGAACCCCGGACTCGAGGCGCAAATCGGCGAGCGACGAATCCATGAGCGCGGCGAGCCTTCTCAGGCTCGCGCCCAGGACACCTGCGGTGCTTCCGCCGTATCCGACGTTCCCCGTTCGGAGAATATCGAACGTGATCATGGCGCTACCGAGCGCGTTGCGAAGCTCGTGGGCGAGCTCTCCCAGACGCTCCTGATCGGCGTGGGCCAGCGATTGCTCTTTGCCGCGCGCGTGCTCGGTGACGGCGCCGGCGATGGCCTCGTCGAGGCACCGGTTGAGCGTGTGAAACTCGTCCGCCGTGACGGGGGCGGCCGCCTCACTCGCGAGCTCGGCGACAGCCTGACAGACCCCTCCGTATTCGTGGACGACCTGGGCCACGTTGAAGCCCTTGCCGAGCAACTCTCCTCCGTACCGGGTGGCGCCCTCGCCGATGGCGCGGCTCACGACCTCGGGGTCGGACGAACGTCCGAGAGCATCGATCAGCTGGTCGACGAAGAGAGGGATGCCGGTCGAGCTCTCCCCGGTCGTGGCGAGCGGCAAAGCCCTCGCCGCGACCTTCGAGCGCGCGCGAAAAACGATCGCGGCGCGGTTCGCGGACAAGAACTCGCCAAGCATCGAAGTCTGCCCCATCCTGGCCCCTCCCCGCCCGGCGAGCAACCGGAGTCTCCAGGCGAGCCAATACTCGTTCTGCGACGGCCGGTTTGCAGTTTGCAAACGTCCTTGAAACACGGGCGCCGTTTGCGCGGACCGGGTAGCTTGCGACGGCCAGGTGCCTTGTATGCTCCATGAATTCCTTGTCAAAAACAGAGTTGCCATCCTCGTGCGAGCGCGGGCGAAGGCCGCCGCGAGGCCCGCGCCGCTCGCGACGAACGAGGAGCTGGAGAGCGGCATCCCCGTCTTCCTGGATCAACTCATCGAAGCCATGACGCTCTCGCACGCGTCCGACGGCGAGCAAGCTTTGAGCGCCGCGAGACACGGGAGCGATCTGCTGAGGCGCGGCTTCACGGTGGCGCAGGTCGTCCACGACTACGGTAGCGTCTGTCAGGCCGTGA
>Ga0302326_10007561_pt1 | contig 24118 bp, 12 predicted proteins | sample Palsa_T0_3_FD_202264 | JGI IMG/M metagenome (GOLD analysis project Ga0302326, IMG submission 202264) | Peat permafrost microbial communities from Stordalen Mire near Abisko, Sweden - Palsa_T0_3 | ecosystem: Environmental > Terrestrial > Soil > Palsa > Peat permafrost | place: Sweden: Abisko... | reverse complement strand
AGACGCGAAGATCTTCAAGCTGTCACCGCAGGGCAAGCTCGATCTCTTCGTCACGCTGCCCGAGTCGACGTACGTGTGGGCGCTCGCGTTCGACAAGACGAAGACGAACCTCTACGCCGCGGTCGGTCTCGAACAGGGCCGCGTCTTTCGCGTGAACATGGCGGGCCAGGCCGAGGTCATGTTCCGTTCGGACGAGCCTCACCTCGTATCCCTCGCGGTCGCCCCGAACGGCGACGTGCTCACGGGCTCGAGCGGCAAGGGGCTCCTCTACCGCATCACGGGGCCCGGCCGCGCCACCGTCGTCTACGACTTCCCAGGCGAGGAAGTGAAGGCCGTCGTCGCTGCAGCCGATGGAACCATCTGGGCCATCGCGAACGAGTACCCCGAGCCACCGGAGGTTCCGCGTCGCTCAGCCGCGGCGCAGCGCCTCCCCGCGAGCCCTGCGCAAACCACAGCGCGTCCGAAGCCTGGCAAGGGGCAGCTTTGGCGATTCGATCCCCAGGGGCGCCCCGAGAAGATGATGGCGCACTCCGAGTTCCACTACATGGCGCTCGCGCTCGACGACGCGGGCACGCCGTACGTGGGGACGGGCGCGGAAGGCCGCGTCTACACCGTCGACGACGCGCACGCCGTGACGCTGATGGCCGACACCGACGAGCGGCAGGTCACCGCCATCTCACTCGCGGGCTTTCCAGGCCACCCGAGCCCTACCGCGTTCATTGCATCGAGCGATGGTGCCGTCTTTCATCGCATCCTCGGCAAGGGCGGCGCGGATGCATTGTGGACGAGCAAGGTCTTCGACATGGGCGCGCGGGCTCGCTTCGGCGCACTCTCGTTTCGCGCGACACCTGGTATCGAGATCTCGACACGCACGGGGAACACGCAGGCGCCCGACACGACGTGGAGCCAGTGGAGCGCCGCGATGACCGCTTCAGGCCCCGTCACGAGCCCTGCCGCGCACTATGTACAGATGCGCGCGCGCTTCGTGCGGCCCGACGCGGAGCTCCGCGAGCTCATCCTGCCATTCGTGACCGACAACTTGCGGCCGATCGTCACGGAGGTGTCGGCCGCATCGAAGTCGACGTTCCACGAGACGAAAGAAGGTCTCGCGGCGAGCGGCGGCGAGCCGCTGAAGCACGACAGCGTCGTGCACGTGACGTGGAAGATCGACAACCCCGACCAAGACGCGCTCCGCTATCGGCTCGCGTATCGCCGCGAGGGTGAACCCTGGCGCGACATGCTTCGCACCGACGAGATCGTGACGAAGGCGGACTACGAGTGGGAGACGGCGACGCTGCCCGAAGGGAAGTATCGCGTGCGCGTCGAGGCGAGCGACGAAGTCTCCAACCCGCCCGACCAAGCCCTCAAGCACACCCTCGAGACGAGCGGCGTCCTCGTCGACAACACCCCACCGACGTTCGCGAGCCTGGCGTTTCGCGGGCGCCGGCTCACAGCCCGCGTCATCGACGGCGTCGGCCCCATCACGCGCGTGGACGTGTCCATCGATGGCCACGCGGAGTGGCGCCCTCTCGCCCCCGTGGGTGGCGTCTTCGACTCGGCCGACGAGTCATTCGATGCCGATGTTTCCGCGGTCGTACCTCCAGGAACCCACATCGTCGCCGTGCGGGCCTTCGACGCCGCAGGCAACTACGTCGTCCGGGAAATCCAGTCACCCTAAACTGTGCCACCGCGACCGGCTTGTCACGGTGTTCACCCCGGAAGAGTGGCAATTGGGGCTGTTTGTGCGAACATCACCATGGGCACGAGTCGTGAATTGGTTGTGTCCGTGCCGTCTCTTGGGTCCACCATGACTTTACGCGGGTCGATGCTTACGGCTGCGCTGCTGTGCTGCGTAGGGTGCGCCATCCTGCCTGTCGCGGCGGCGCTCGAGTGCCCAGACGACGCGAGCTGCGGCTCGGCTGACGCGGGCGTGCCCGACGGCTACACGACGGGGCTCGACGGCAGCTACGGGGACACAGGGGTGTACACGCCAAGCGCACGCTCGAGCTTGTGCGCGACCGCACCGTGCGATCCCCAGAGCGACACCGCCTGCACGAGCGCCGATGCTGGCGATGCCAGCGATGCCGCCCCCGAAGCGTGCCACATGGTGGTCGAAGGGCAGCAAACGGCATCGATGTGCTTGAACGCGGGTACGGGGACCGACGGCACGTCGTGCACCGTCAACACCCAATGCGCCGCTGGCTTCGAGTGCGTCGCGAACAACGGTGACGGTGGCACCGTCGGGACGTGTCGGCACTACTGCTGCGAGGACAGCCCGTGTACGGCGATGACCGACGAGAGCATCACGTACTTCTGCGACATCGCGACGGAGGTGCAGCCTTCGAGCGAGAAGGTACCGGTGTGCTTCGTCGTCTCGCCGTGCATGCCGCTCGGCCAAGGCACGCAGTGCTACTACGGCCAGGTCTGCACCATCGTCGAGATCGACAACAGCAAGAGCCTCGTCGCGACGTGCGACACGGAGGGCACGGGTGCGCTCGGTGATAGCTGCGAGACCGAGCAGTGCATGTCGGGCATGGCGTGTATCGGCGCCACGGGCCAGCGCACTTGTCAGCAGCTTTGCAACGGTGACCATCCTTGCCCGGGCAGCATGACCTGCAACATGCAGTCGCAAGCTCTCGCGACGTTCTTCGTCGGCGTCTGTAGCTGACCCGGGCCGGCCGCGCCTGGCGCGGCCTGGTGTGGATCGCCTAGACGTCGCGGAATTCACGTGGCGCGCAGCATGCACCGGCGCCCTGCATGACGATGTCCTTCACTCGCACTGAGCCCGCGGCCTGGAGCGCCCGTGAGCATGCACGCGAAGTCGGCCTGCGCGACTTGGCAGACGCAGAGCTCCTCGCGCTCGTCCTCGGGACCGCCGGCGCCGAGCGCCAAGCGGTAGCGCTCCTCGAGCAGCTCGGAGGCATTGACGCCATGGCGCGCGCAGGCTTCGGCGAGCTGGCGGAGCGACGTGGCATCGGGCCTGCACGGGGCATGCGCCTCGCTGCAGCGTTCGAGCTCGGGCGGCGCGTGGCCGTGGGTCGCGCCTCGCTGCCGTGGCTTCCCGACAGCCGCGCGGTCCACGAGTGGGCCCGCCCCCGCTTCGATGCCCTCGACCACGAGGAGCTCTGGGTGCTCGCGCTCGACGGCCAGCACCGCGTGCGGGCGGCGCGCCGTGTCGCGGCGGGCGGCCTCCACGGGCTCCAGGTTTCCGTGCGTGATCCGCTGCGTTTCGCGCTGCGCGAAGGCGCGAGCGCCTTCGTCGTCGTTCACAACCATCCGAGCGGTGATCCCACGCCCAGCATCGAGGACCTCCACTTCACCGAGCAGCTGCGCGCAGCCGCGGACGTCGTGGGAACGCCGCTGCTCGATCACGTCATCGTCGCCGGCAACCGCCACCGGTCGATGCTCGACGACGGGATGCTCAACCAAACAGCGTGAGTTGGCGCTTCTCCGGCGCGGGGTGGCAAAGGGAGAAGTAGCCGCACCCGATGGCGTGGCACGTCTTGGGTGCGGCGCGCGGATAGGACGTGTCATCTCGTGCATCTCGCGTGGTCCTTGCCGAGGCCAGACGGACGGCGAGGGCGAGCAGCTCGGCTTCGAAGGCCGCGCGCTCGATGGGCGGCCGAAACCGCGGCTCGGCACCGTCGCTTCCGAGAAAGATCGCTCCTGCACGTACGCGCGCCGCGCCGAGCTGGACCTGAGCTGCGTAGGCGTACACGTCGAGCTGTAGCGCGTGAGGGCGCAAGTCGGGTCCGCGGGCGCTCTTGTAGTCGATCACGTCGACGTCACCGCTCGGCCAAACGACGACGAAGTCCATCGCACCGCGGAGCGTGAGCGTCATCTCGGGCGACTCGATGGTCACGACGAACGCCCGCTCGCGCCATGTCTCTTTGGCTTTGCCGAGCGTGCGGGCGTACTCGCTCTCGATGAATCGTGCGGCCCCCTTCACGACGCGCTCTTCCGCGGAAGCGTCGAGGCTCGCGTCGCTCTGAGCGAGCACGCGACGCGCTTCCGCAGCTCCGCCTGCGCCGCCCAACACGCGCACGTCGATGCGCTCGAGCACCCCGTGCAGGGCTTCGCCTTCGGCGCGCGCATTGGCTGCGGCAACACCATCGGCTCGAAAGCGCCCGAGCGCACGGGGTGTGGGCTCGGGCAAGCCGACGACGTGAACGAGCTCGAAGCGGCGCGCGCAGTGGCCAAAGTCCTGCAGCGCCGTGGGCGTGAGCGCCACCTCGCGCGTGCGAGGCGCGAGCTGAGCGATCGTCATCTCGGGCCCCTCACCGCGAGATGGCAACGCGACGGGCACATCGGTCTCAGCCTCGCACGTCTCGACGGCGCCCATGCGCGCGAGCGTCGAGACGATGGCGCCGAAGCGCGGCTGCGTGTCGCCACGACCCGTGCGGGCCTTCACGCCACCGACGAACACCAACCGCTCGCGAGCGCGCGTGACCGCGACGTACATCAAGCGCCGGCGGTCCGCGCGGAGTCGAGCGCGATCGTTGTCGATGAGGCGCACCATCGACGGTGTGCTCACCGGCTCGCCGCTGGCATCGAGCACCTTCGTCGCGATGCACGCGGGCTCGGCGCGAAGGTCGATGCCGAGCGTCGTGTTCTGGCTGCGAATGGGCGACCCACGAAGCTCCGGCACGATCACCACGCGAAACGCGAGGCCCTTGCTCGCGTGGAGCGTGAGCAGCCGCACGGCATCGTCATCGTCGGAGAAGGTGGCCGCATCGGGCTCTCGTGCGCGGGCCTCGGCCCGTGCGACGCGTTCGAGCAGCGCGCGAATCGTAGGAGCCTCGTCGGCGATGCGCAGGAGCTTGCGTACGTTGGCGAGCCGCTGAACGCCGCGCGGCAGAAGGAGGAGGGTCTGCTCGATCTCGAGCTCGCGCACGGCTTCCCGCAGCGTGCGGCCGGGGCCGAGCCGCTCCGACGATCGGCGAAGCGCCCGCAGCGTCCGTTTCACGCGGTCGAGCGCGGCGCGATCTTCATCCTCGACCAGGGCGCGTCGTTCGAGGGTGTCCCATCGCTCCATCGCTGTGACGAGGCCACGGTGTGGCTCCGTGAGACCGAGTAGCGTGCGGTCGCTCAACGCGCTGCAGGGCCCGCGGAGCACGGAAAGCAGCGCTGCACGGTCGTCGGGACGGTCAATCCATCGCAGCAGCGCGAGGAGATCTTGCACCTCGCGGGCAGCGAAGAAGCCGCGCCCGGCGACGACGTGCGGGATCCCCGCGCGCGCCAGCGTGAACGCCGCGGCGTCGAGCATGGCGCTCGATTGTGCCAGCACTGCAAAGTCACGAAAGGCGAGCGGCGTGCCGTCGTCGCCGCTGTCGCGGCCGGCAGACTGCGCGATGAACGCGGTGGCGATCATAGCGTCTTCGAGCCGCGTCGTGTCCCGCGGCTCGCCCGGGGGACGCAGCCACGTCACGCAACTCTTCGTCAGCGTGCGTGTGTCGGGCGACGTGACGAGCGACTCGATGTCCTCGACGTAACGGGCCTCGAAGAGCTCCTCGCTCTCGGCGTGAAGACACTCGCGACTGAATGCGTTGACGAACGCGATGAGCGGCGCGTTGGCACGATGATTCTCGCGCAGCGCAAAGAAGTCCCCGGTCGTCTGCCGGGGTGCGGGCACGACGCCGTCCGGCACACCGAGCGCGACACGTGCTCGCTCTCCTGCGATCTCGATACACGCCGTGATGAACACGCCGACGTCGGCGCCGCGAAACGCATAGATGGACTGTTTGCGGTCGCCCACGACGAGCAAGCCTTTGTCGCGCAGGTCGCCGAACGCCGGCATGGCACCTGGCTCTCGCGAGCGAGGCGAGCGCTCCCACAAGAGCCGAAGAAGCTCCACTTGGATGCGGGAGGTGTCTTGAAACTCGTCGACGAGCAGCGCGTCGTACGCCGCGGACGCGCGCGCCGCCGCCGATGGGTCATCCCGAAGGGCGTCACGCGCCAGACGAAGAGCCGCGCCGAACCCAACCGCACCGGCGCTGGCGTGCAACTCGGTGAGCCGTGCTTGCGCCTGCGAGAGGACCTGGCGAACGAGGCCCGCCGTCGGCAGCACGCGCGTGCGTGCGTCCCATGCGTTCGCGAGAGCCTCCGCCCGCTCACGCTGCGTCGCGCCAGAAGGGGCCAGCGAGTCACGGCGCGCGCTCGACGCGGGCTCGTCATCGCGCGACACGAGCATCCACGCATCGAGCACGGCAGCGTCGCCTTCGGGGAGTGCGAGTGACGACGCACTGCGGCCGTCGTCGTCCAGGGCGAGGAGCAGTCGAACAAGCTCCGCTTGCGCGCGGTCCCCGCCCCGCATCAACCGAAAGAGGTCCCGAACGGCATCGGAATCGCGTTCCGCCTGCTCGTTCAGCGCAAACGCCACGGCGTCATTGGCCCATGCTTCGTTGTCGTCCTCGGAAGCGACGACCAGCGACGGCGCGAGCCCGACCGCGAGAGCGTGCGTTCGCGCGATTCCGTATGCGAGACCGTGGAGCGTGCTGATCGTCGCACGGTCGACGACTGCGAGAGCCTGGCGTGCCCGCTCTCTACGCGCTTGCTCCCACGGGGCGCCGGACTGCGCGACCCCGAGTCGACGAGCTGCCTCGTCGAGATCGGCGGCGTGGACGGAGTGCGCACCGAAGGCCAGCCGCTCGAGCTCCGTCACGAGGCGCTCGCGGATCTCGGCGGCCGCCTTGCGCGAAAACGTCGTCGCGGCGACGCGCGCAGGATCGATGGGCTCACGCGACAGCTCGCTCACACCAAGGAGCGCGTGAAGCAGCACGCCAACGAGCGCGTGGGTCTTCCCCGTGCCCGCGCTCGCGACGAGGACTACGTTGCGCCGAAAGGCATAGAGATCGGCGCTCATTCCTCACCCGAGGCGGTCACGGCGAAGCGCGGGCGACGGCACGCGCCATCGAGCCCGCATTGCGCGCACCACTTCGCAGCCGACGGACGTGGCGCGATCTCGCCCGCGCGGAGAGAGCGCACAAGCTCGAGAACCGAGCGCGACGCCTCGGTCGACCCATCGGCTGCCGCCGTGACGAGGTCGGCGAAACGTGCGTCGAAGGCCGGCGTGCTCCGCTGTGCCGGGCTCACGGTCGAGAGGTATCGACCGTACGCAATCGCCGCACCGAGCGCGCTCCGTGCAACGAGCGCATAGATTGGAACTTGAATCGCCGTGCTGCCAAGGTCCGTGATTGGGGGCAGCGAGACGCGACGTTTGTAGTCGATGGCGCGCACCGCGGACGCGTCGCTCGCCACGTCGATGCGATCGATGCGTCCACGAAGCGACACACGCGTCTCTCCGTCCGCGACGACGAATGCAGGCCAGCCCCCCTGCGTGACCCCCGCGCCATCACCGAAGCTCTGTTCCGCAAGGACGAAATCCCATTCGTTGTCGTCGATCGCAAGGTCGACCACCTTCGCCACTTCGAGCTGGATGCGAGCATGCGCGGCACGGACCGCTGCGCTACCGCCGCGCACGAGGACGGCTTCGGCGGCTGCCATCGCCCCGCGTTCGATGGCGTCGCGGTCGCGTGGCCGGACGCGAAGGAGCGGAGCGATGGCGGTGAACGCCGCCGCGAGCGCTTCGTGGGCGCGGATTCCTTCCTCGCGCCGGTCGGGTACATCGTCCGTGCGGGGATCGTCGTCTTGCGCGCCCAGCACTTGCGCCGCGAAGCCTTGAAAGGCACACCGCGCCATCCGCTCGACGGCCGTCACCGACAGCGGTCGCGCACCCCCGCCAGTCTCGATCTCTAGGAGCGGCCGAAGGTCGGCTGCGTCGCGCAGGGTTGCGACGCCGGCCATGCTTGGCGCGGTAAGCGCTTGCGCATGGAAGGCTTCGCGCACGGCTTCGCGCGCGGCTACGTGGGCTGCGTGTGGCGCGATCTCGGGCGCGCGCTCGGGCGCCATGGCAACGAGCGCGAGCGTTCGTTCGTGCGGCGTGGTTGGGGGCCCGATGAGCGGTGTACCGTGCACGATCCTCGTTGGAACACCGCCACGTTCGAGCCACGAGACGAGCGGCGACGGCGCGAGCGCCGCGCCATCGTCATCCGCGACGCGATAGCAGAGCACGATGCGGCGCGCGCGCTCGACTACCATCGCGAGCTCCACGAGCTCGCTCGCTGGTTTTGCGTGGCGAGCATCACGACGTTCGAGTGCGTCCTCGAGCGCGGCGGTCATGAGCGTGCCACCCGAGTCGCTCGAGGGGATCACTGAAGCGTTCGCGTCTACGACGATGACGGTCTCGAGAACGCTGAAGGCGAGCTCGCCGATCCGTTCTGCGCGTACGGTGCCTGCGCGCGCGGCGCTCGGTGCACGACGAAGACGCACCGTGCGCTCGAGCTCGTGCACGAACGTCTCGGCGGAGCACGGCTCGTCGTCATCGAGAAGGACCGCAGCGCGCTCGATGTCGTCAAGCGCAGCGGAGATGGCCTCGATCACGCGTGAGTCACGCGCGTATGCGTGGATCTCGTGGCGGGTGAGCGCGCTCGGTCGCTCGTTGCGCGCGAGCGCAGCGCGTACATCGAGCCCTGCGCCCACGTGGAGACCCACCTGAGCAAAGAGCGCACGGGCGCCGCGCACGCGCGCCATACGCGTCCCTGCTCCCTGGTACGTGCGGAGAGCGAGACCGAGGCGACGTGCAATCGCCCCGCGCCGATCGCGCATCGGCGACTCACGCACGACCGCTGTCGCGACGAGTCCCTCGACTGCCGCATCGCTCGGTGGTTCCTGCTCTGCACTCGCTACCGTGGGGGTTCGGTCGAGCACGTCAGCGAGATCCTCGAGTGCCGCCCGCGCCACCCGTCTGTCCTCCATCCCACTCAGCAAGCGGGCATCCACCACACGCGACCGAAGAAGCGCGGCCACGTCACGACGCGGAAGGCCCTTCGCCCCGAGGCTCAGCAGCGAGAACACCGTGTCCAAGAGCGAGCCCGTGACGTCTTCCGGTCCGCCGAAGTAAAGCGGGATCCGTGCGTCGTCGAACTGTCGTTCGAGCGCCGACCGCGTCGCCTTGCTCACCCGAAACGGCAGAGCAAGCGCGATGCGGTCAACCGAAACGCCTTCGGCGATCGCACGTGCGACCTCGAGTACGGCTGCACGCGCCTGAGCCTCGTCATCGAGCGCCCGGCAGATCGCGACACGAGCACGCGCGTGAGGTGGCACCGCCGTCGTCAACGTCAAGTCTCCGAACACCGACTCGCACGCCACCTCGATGGGCGGTTCGTCGAGTGCGCGTGCCACGTCGAAGACGACTGTCTCGAATGGGTCTGCGCCCCTCGCGGCGTCGATCGGCTTGACGACGACGGGAAGCTCGACGGCAACCTCGCCGCCCGCGCGACGAAGGGCTGTCGAGAGCGGCTTCCACCACACGGCATCGACGTCCCATCGCGGAAGACACTGCGCTCGCAAGCTCGATGCGCCAACGACGCGGGCGACCTCACCTGGCTGCGCCCGAGACAACGCTTCTGCGAGCGCGGTGCGCCTCATTCGTTCATCGACGAGTCCGGCCCGCGAGAGTCGCTCGTCCTGCGCTTGGATGGCCTTGCGGAGCACGCGTGCGAGCGGCTCCTTGTGCTCGATCGCTCCGAGCGTACGGGCACCGACGCCGAGAGCACGCAGCGTGCCGAGCGCATCGTCGATGGCGTCGACCATCTGATCCCACGTACCTTCTCCGCGCCCAACCTTGGCCATCACGCGCTCGTCCTCGAGCGCTCTCACGAGCACGAGCGCCAGCGCCGCCCGCGACGTCACGCCATTCGCGTACCTCGTCGCCTGAACGGGCGCGCCGTCTCGCAAGAACGCGGCGGCGAGTCGCTCGAAGAGGTCTCGCCGGGTCTCCGCGCGGTGGCCTCTTTGCGAGGCCGTCTCGACTTGCCTTGGGACGGCGACGATGTGGAGCGTCACGGCGTGCTCGTGTGCCCCGCTACGCTCACGGCAGCGGGCAACAGCAACACTTCCTTCACGGCATCTGGAAGCGGCTCGGCGCTCGCCGACGGAGGATAGAGCATGGCGTACGCGAGCTCGCTCGACAGCACCCGCTTGATGTATCCGCGCGTCTCGTCATATGGGATTTCCTCCACCCAGACGTCGAAGTCGAGCGTCGGCCTGGCACGGAGCCACGTTCGCACCGCACCTGCGCCCGCGTTGTACGCGGCAATTGCCAAGGATGGATTGTCTGCGAAGCTCGCGCGAAGCTGCCCAATCAGCTTCGCGCCAAGCGCGATGGACACGCGGGGTCGATGCAGCGCCGTTTCGTCGCTCGGCAAGCTCGTGCCACGTGCGACCTCACGCGCGGAGCTAGGAAGAAGCTGCATCAGCCCATGAGCATTCGACGGACTGCGAACGTCGGCGATGAAAGCTGACTCTTCGCGCATCACGCCCCAAATGACAGGCGGTGGCACGTGCTCGTCGTTCGCCGTCGCGAGCACGAGCGGCGCGAACGCGCGCGGATACGCCGCCTCCCATGCAAAGCGCCACTTGCCGCTGGGATAGTGCTCGAGGTAATCGGTGAGCTTGCTGGCCACCGAGCGGCCGACGTCGCATGCGCCCGCGCGATCGAAGAGCGACGCGACCAGCCACACGAGCTCGCTGTCGTTGCCGAGCGCGCCGCTCGCGCTGAATTCCTTCCTCGCAAAGTCGGTCTCGCCAACCTCGAGAAGCGCGACCGCGCGCGCGAGCTCGCTCGTTTGCATTTCAGGATGCGCGCTCGTCAGCCATGGGCCAGCTGGCTCGGACGCGACGGCGGTGGCAAGCGTTTGCTGCGCAAGCGCGGCATCGAGCTCCGCGACGCGCCCGTACGACTGCGCCATGTAATAGGCGAGGGGGTGTGACCGGATCACTTCGACGAGACGCCGCTTCGCGTCGCTCGGATCGCCCGTCTTCGCCGCGCACTTGGCGCGAAAGTACGCCGAGCGCCCCGCGCTCGCCCAATGTCTACTCGGCGCATCGATCAGCGCTCCACGGTCGAGAGGCGCCTTGGCTCCCTCCCAGTCGCCGCGCGCCATGCGATCGAGCGCCACACGGAAGAGCGCTTCGCCGCGCATGTCCCCGTCTGGGTAGTCGTCTGGAAGCGTGAGGAGCATCGTCTCGAAGCGCGCGACGTCGCGATCGTGGATGATGAGGGCGCCCGCGAGCCGCGCGTCGTCCGCGAGCCTGTGCTTCGGGAGCTCTTTTTCGACGCGACCGTACCGCTCCAGCGCCTCGTCAGGCCGCTGCGCAGCCGAGCTCGCTTTCGCACCCGCGAAGAGCGCCGTCGCGAGTCCGTCGGTCTCCTTGGCACAGGCACGGAGCGCATCTCCCCATGCGTCCGCGGTCGCCGCTTTCTTCGACGACTTCGCGATCGCCTGCGCGCGAACCGTGTGCGCGCGGCACGAAGCCTCCGAGACGCGATCTTTGCCCGCGATGGATGCGATGGCCGCTTCGCTCTCGCTGCGTCCTCGCTCGCTCTGCCCCGCGGACGCGAGAGCCTGAGCCCGCTTGATGCGATCGTCGATCGAGAGATCTCGCGGGAGCGACGCGTCGAGCGCGATGGCCTTCTTGCGAAGAGCGCTCGCGCCTGTCGATTCGTCGAACGTCGGCGCTTCAACGACGATGCGCGACGCGAGATCGTACGCTTCGCGCGCGTGTGCCTTAGCGTCTCCCTCGACACCATCGAGCAGCGCCCCCGCGAGCCGCGCGGCAGTGTCGACCCAGCGCGTACCCCGCGGGTGCTTGGTCAAGTGGTCGCGCCAGATGCCAGCAGCCTGGGCGCGGTCTCCGCGGGCCGCGAGCGCTTCGGCGTTCACCAACGCGGCTTCCTCGGCGATCGCGACGTGGGGGTCCACGCCCGAGGCGCGTGCGATGGCGTCATCGGTCTTGCCCAACCGCTCGTACGCCGCCGCACCTCGTGCACGTGCGTACTCGACGAGAGCGCACGGCGCGCCACCTTCGAGCGTCGCGTCGTCGAATGCCTTCGCAGCGGCCGCATCGTCGCCGCCGAGCGCACGCAACCGACCCACCACGTAGTGCACGGCACATCGTTCTTTGGACGTGGTCGCCTTGGCCGCGTCGGCATCGAGCGCAGCGGCGGCCTCGACGTGGTGGGCGTCGTCCTCGAGCGCGCGAGCGTCTGCAAAACGTGGATCATCGAGCACGACCCAGAGCGCCGGCCCCACTTGTGCCTCTGCCGCGTCGGCCTCTTCGATGGCCCCTGCGTCGCGGGTCGCCGTGTCCGCTGGAACATCACGGCCGCCCGCGCCATGACACTGAACGAACGCCGCGAGGCCCAACACGGCAGCGCCTGCTCCAGCGCGAAGGGCCTTCGTCATTGGTCGTCGCGAGGTTTCACGTTTGCGCGCACCTCGGCCGCGGCTTCCTCTTCTCGTGCGAGGTCGAGCTGCGCGCTCTTGGCATCGAAACGCGTCTTGTCCTTGTCGACGACCTCCGCATCGGCTTCGCGCGTTGCGAGCTCGGTGCGCGCAGTGTCCTCGAGCGCGTGCGCCCGCTCTTCGTCTTGCGACGCGGTGGAGACTTGCTGGATGAGGCGCTTTCGCTGCTCACCGACGCCGATCTCCCACGCTTGCGCTCGCTGGAGATCTCCGGCTCGCAGTGTCCCCTTCTCCAGGGCGCTCCGCTCGTCGTTGCGCACGAGACTCGCGACCTCGTCCGCGCGTTCTCGCTCCTTCTCCGCAACGAGCCGCTTGCGTTCGGCGCTCTCGCGCTCCGCGATCGCGTGCGCGAGCTTCTCGGTCGCGCCATCGACCTCCCGCTGCCTCAGCTTGACGAGGGGCTCGAGCGGATACTTGCGTCCCGGCATGTTCGATTCGAGTCTTGCATGGCTCACGACCTTCGACCACTCGCCCACTCTTGGAGCGAACGAACCACCGGCCTCGTGTCGTTGCGCGTCGCTTCGAGCGCGTCGCATACCGCGAGCGCAGCCGCGATGGTCGTGAAGTACGGCACGTTCGACAGGAGCGTTTGCCGTCGCAGCGAGTAGCTGTCGCGGACCTCCTTTGCACCGATCGTCGTGTTGACAACGATACCGATGCTTCCGCCGCGGATCGCGTCCACCACGTGCGGCACGCCCTCGTTCACCTTGTTGATCGCCTCTGCTGGGACGCGCGCACGCGCGAACGCCGCTGCCGTGCCGCGTGTCGCGCAGATTTCGAACCCGAGGGCGCGCAGCCGGCGCGCGATGTGGACGGCAACGGGCTTGTCCTCGTCTTTCACGCTGATGAACGCGCGGCGTACGCTCCCTGCCACGGGCACCTCGATGGGAAGCCCGCTCGCGAGCAGCGCCTTGCCGAAGGCACGCGCGAAGGTGTCGGCGATCCCCATTACCTCGCCCGTCGATCGCATCTCCGGGCCGAGGATGGTGTCGACGCCTGGGAACTTGGCGAAGGGAAACACGCTCTCCTTCACGGCGACGTAGCTCGGCAAGACTTCGTCGACGATGCCGAGCTCATCGAGGGTCTTTCCCACCATCAGCTTCGCGGCGATCTTCGCGAGCGGCCGACCCGTCGCCTTCGAGACGAAGGGGACCGTGCGGCTCGCTCGCGGATTGACCTCGAGGACGTTCACTTCTCCGCCCTTGACCGCGAACTGAACGTTCATCAAACCGACGACGCCGAGCTCGAGCGCCAGCATGCGAGTCTGCTCTTCGATCGAGAGGACGATCTCCGGCGACAGCGAATACGGTGGCAGCACGCTCGTCGAGTCGCCCGAGTGAATGCCCGCCTCTTCGATGTGCTGCATCACACCACCGATGACGGCGCGCTTGCCATCGCACACACAGTCGACGTCGACCTCGATGGCATCCTTCAGGAACTCGTCGACGAGGAGCGTCGCCGTGCCCGTATCCTTGGCGACGGCGACCGCGAGCTCGGCGTACGCCTCGAGCTCGCTTCGGCCGTACGCGATCATCATCGCGCGTCCGCCGAGGACGTAGCTCGGCCGCACGAGCACGGGGTAACCGATCGTGTCCGCGATCCGTGCAGCCTCCGCGATGCTCTTGGCGATACCGCTTCGCGGGCGTTTGAGCCCGAGCTTGCTCAGGAGCTCGTCGAAGCGACCGCGATCCTCCGCGCGGTCGATGGCGTCCGCGCTCGTTCCGAGAAGCACGACGCCGCGCTTCTGGAGCGGCACCGCAAGCTTGAGCGGCGTCTGCCCGCCGAACTGGACGATGACGCCATCCGGCTTCTCCTCGTCGCAGACCGCGAGCACGTCCTCGAGCGTCAGCGGCTCGAAGTAGAGCCTGTCCGACGTGTCGTAGTCGGTCGACACCGTCTCGGGATTGCAGTTGACCATGATGGTCTCGTGCCCGAGCTCGCGGAGCGCCTGAACGGCGTGAACGCAGCAATAGTCGAACTCGATTCCCTGCCCGATCCGGTTCGGCCCGCCGCCGAGGATGACGACTTTGCGTCGCGCCACGGGCTGGGACTCGCTCTCGGACTCGTAGGCGGAATAGAGGTAGTTCGTCTTCGCGGGAAACTCGGCCGCGCATGTGTCGACACGCGCGTAAGCGGGCCGCACGCCTGCCGCCTTCCGCAGCGCGCGCACGTCGTCCTCGCTCTTACCCGCGAGCTTGGCGATCTGGGGATCCGAGAACCCGAGCCGCTTGACGTCACGCAGCGTCTCCTCGTCGAGCCCAGCGCGAATGCGATCCTCGGCGACGACCACGCGGCGAAGCTGAACGAGAAACCACGGGTCGATGCGCGTGCGCTCGTGAAGCTCGACGTCGGTCATGCCGACGCGCATCGCGTCGACGACGTGAAAGAGCCTGTCAGCGCTCGGTATCGCCACGAGCGCCGACAGCGCGCTTCGCGTCTCGTCCGGCGTAGGTGGCGGGAGCCTCTCGGTGCGTTCCACCTCCGGTGCGTCCATCACGAGATCGCGTCGCCGCGCCCTCGTGGCACGCTCGGCGAGCACGCGGTAATCGACCTTGTCGAGCAGCGTCCCAAGACCGTCTCGCCCCGTCTCCAAGGAGCGTGCGGCCTTTTGAATCGCCTCGCAGAAGGTGCGCCCGATGCTCATGACCTCGCCCACGCTCTTCATCTGCGTGCCGAGCGTCGCGTCTGCGCCGGGAAACTTCTCGAACGCGAAGCGCGGCCACTTCACGACGACGTAGTCGATGGCGGGCTCGAAGGCAGCGCTCGTCCCCGTGATGTCGTTCTTCAGCTCGTCGAGCGTGTATCCGACGGCGAGCTTCGCTGCGATCTTCGCGATGGGATAGCCGGTCGCCTTCGACGCGAGCGCGCTCGATCGCGACACGCGCGGGTTCATCTCGATGACGAGGACTCGCCCGTCTTTGGGAGACACCGCGAACTGCACATTCGATCCGCCCGTCTCGACGCCGATCTCGGTCATCACCGCCCGCGCCGCGTCACGCAGCCGTTGGTACTCGCGGTCGGTCAGCGTCATGGCCGGCGCCACCGTGATGGAGTCGCCGGTGTGGACGCCCATCGGGTCGAGGTTCTCGATGGAGCAAACGACGATGAAGTTGTCTTTGCGATCGCGAATGACCTCGAGCTCGTATTCCTTCCACCCGAGCACGCTCTCCTCGATGAGCACCTCGCCCGTGGGTGACTGCGAGAGAGCCCACGCGACCTTGGCGTCGAGCTCGCTCGCATCATACGCAATTCCGCCGCCCGACCCGCCGAGCGTGAATGACGGTCGCAGGATCGCCGGATAACCCGTCGTGCGGACGATGGTGCGCGCTTCTTCCACCGAGTGCGCCGCACCTGCGCGCGGGCATTCGAGGCCGACGCGCTCCATCGCTGCCTTGAAGAGTGCGCGGTCTTCGGCGGTCTTGATGGCGCGCTCGCTCGCTCCGAGCATCTCGACGCCGAGCCTGTCGAGCACACCGCGTCGATGCAGCTCGAGCGCGAGGTTCAGCGCCGTCTGGCCGCCAAGCGTGGGCAGGAGCGCCTGCGGCCGCTCACGCTCGAGTATCGCCTCGAGCGTACGGACCTCCAGCGGCTCGATGTACGTCCGCGAGGCGAGCTCGGGATCGGTCATGATCGTGGCTGGATTCGAGTTGACGAGGACGACCTCGTACCCTTCCTCACGCAGAGCCTTCGCGCCTTGCGTCCCCGAATAATCGAACTCGCAGGCCTGCCCGATGACGATGGGACCCGCGCCGATGAGGAGGATCTTCTGCACGTCCGTGCGTTTGGGCACCGCGCCTCCCCTTAGCACGAGCGCAGGAAAATCGGGCTCGTGTATGAACCTTTCCATGTAGTATGCCGTCCAATCCACATGCGCTCTAGCTCCATCCTTTTCATCGTCGCTGCCCTTCCCGTCATCGCGTGCCAGGTCGACGCGGCCTTTCGGCCGCCGCAATACTCGGCGCAAGTCGAGGTCAACGCGCCCCCGCCGCCGCAGGTGAACGTCGATGTGAGCACGCCGCCGCCGCCGGACCCGAACGTACAAGTCCAAGTGCAGGCTGACCCCAACGCGCAGGTCGATCCGAACGCGCCGGCCGCGCAAGCCGACGACACCGACGCGAGCGCCATCAGCGACTTCCGCCCGGTGCTCGCCCCGTACGGCACGTGGATGGATGATCCGCAGTACGGCACGATCTGGCAGCCAAACCCGAGCGTCGTCGGTGGTGACTTCACGCCGTACCAGACTGCCGGCCACTGGGTCTATGACAGCGACTACACCTGGGTCAGCGACTATGACTGGGGCTGGGCGCCTTTCCACTATGGCCGCTGGGTCTCGCTTCCGGGCCGTGGTTGGTCGTGGATTCCAGGCAAGGAGTACGCGGGCGCGTGGGTCACCTGGCGCAACGGCGATGACGGCTACGGCTTCGTCGGCTGGGCGCCAACTGCGCCGACGTATTACTGGCGTGGGGGTGCGGCCGTCATGCTCACGACGCCCTGGTTCGCGCCTCGCTTCAGCTACGTCGAGACAGGGAATCTGTTCGTTCCCGGCATCGGCGTCCGCGTCATCCGCGATCCGGTTCGCATCAGGGGTTTCGAGTCACACACGCGGATCTTCGCGCCGTCGGGCACGGTCGTCGTCGGTGGGAACACGCGCATGACCGTGCGTGGGCCCGCGCCGACACACCTCGGCCTCAACGTGGCGACGCTGCCGCGGCCTCCGGCCAACAACCCGGGCCTCGTGCGAGCGCAGGCGTTCTCGCATCAAAGCGCGGGTCGTCCGATCACCAACAACAACTCGATGGGTACCCACGGGACGACGACCACCACGGGCGCGACGTCGATGCAGCACCCGGGCAACACCACGTCGACCACCGGAACCGGAGCTCACACGACGGGAACCACAACGGAAGCGCACCCGGCCGAACCGCAGATGCAGCACACCACATCGGGGCAAGCCACGACACAAGCCCATCCTGTCGAGCAGCAGCAGCACGCCACGACGACGCAGCAGCCCGTCCAACACACCGTGCCGCAACCCACGGCGTCGCGCAGGCCCGTTCAGCCGACGCCGCAACAAACGCACTCCCACTGAGCGTACCGTGCCATCGTTGCGTTGCGCATGAGCACGCCCAAGAAGAATCTCGCTGAGGAGCTCGATCGCATCGCTGCTCGCTACGAGTCTCAGTTCGCCGGAATGCCGCGGAGCAGCCGCAACGTCGACGAGCTCGACGCCATCTCCGCCGAGACACAGAGCCTCCTCGGGCGCATCGAGTCGATTCCTGACGCGGTGCGCCCGCCCGAGCTGAACGACCTCGCGGCCACCGCGCGGCAGAACATCGCCCTCTATCGACGCGAGCGTGCGCTCATCCACGATGCGGCGCGCGTGGGGCCGGAGTTCGAACGGTTCGCCACCCTCGCGTCGAGCGCGAACTTCGTCTTCGCGCGCTACCGCCGCCACTTCGCTGGGCAGTCACGTGCGACCCGTGACGTCAGCTTGCTGACCGAAATGGTCAACGAGCTCGAGACCATCGAGGAAGCCATGTCTGCCATCGTCGATGAAGGCAAGGACGCGCAACGAAAGACCGAGCTTGGCCGCGACCGCGATCTCGTACGCCAATCGCTCGCGTCCTATCGCACCGAGATCGAGCACATCGCGGGAGCACGGAAGATGGGCACGCCCGACGAGCAGGCGAGCCTCCTCGCGCAGCTCGCCAACGACCAGTTCCGCATCTATCAGAACCACTTTGCGGGCAAGTCACGGTCGACGCGTCGGCCTGCGCTGCTCGTGCGCGTCGTGGAGGAGCTCGAGGGTCTCGGGAAGGCCATGCGCGCCCTCAAGAAGGCTGGGCTCGCCAGCGAGAGCAACGACGCGAACATCGACATCGTCGACCGACAGACAGGGACGTACAAGGCCGAGCTCGATGAGATACGAACTGCCCGCAAAGGCATCGCGTTCGGTGATTTGCTCGGGCGGCTCGGGGGCGGCGCGAATGAAGTCTTCGAGGCGTTTCGCAACGAGTTCGCGGGCAAGGATCGCAAGACGCGTGATCTCGCGCGCCTGTCCACCCTGTGTGACGAGCTTGGTGACGTCCGCAAACAGATGCTCGATCTCGGGCGCGCGGAGCCGAGCGCGCAGAACGACGCCAACGTCGACATCGTCACGACTCAGCTCGTCAGCTTCGAGCAAGAGCACGAGCAGATCGCTCTCGCCCAGAAAAAGTAAGGCGAGGTCTACGCTCGGACGAACGGCAAGTACTTCGCTTGCCACATCTTCGAGCGCACGTACGCGAGCGTGTCGGCCACGCGCTCGGCACGGGCCACGCCGTCTTCGAACGCTTGCGTGATGACGCGTGCGCTCACGTGTGCCGCGACCTCACGAAGCTCGACGACGGGAGGATAAATGAGGCCCTGGGCGAGGTGGTGCTCGGCGGTGTAATCGGCGAGCGCGCTCGCAGCAGCCATCACCATGGCGTCCGTCACCTCTTCGGCTTGCGCGAGCACGGCACCAAAGCCGAGACCCGGGAAGATGAAGGCGTTGTTGCCCTGACCGATCTCGTAGAGCTTGCCGCCAAAGCTCACGGGCATGAACGGGCTTCCCGTCGCGACGATGGCGCGGCCGGCCGTCCACGCGAGGATGTCGGCGGGTTGCGCCTCGCACGACGTCGTGGGGTTCGAGAGGGCGAAGATGACCGGCCTCTCCGTGTTCTTCCCCATCGCTCGCACGATCGCTTGCGTGAATGTCCCGGGCTGACCCGAGAGCCCGAGCAACATGGTCGGCTTGGCTCTCTCCGTGACCTCGAGGAGCGTCGTGCCCATCTCGGCGATGACTTGCTTCGATTTCGCGAACGGACGCTTGTAGTCCTCCATCGCGCGGTCCGCCGAGAGGAGGCCTTTCGAGTCGAGGAGGAACATCCGCGCCATGGCTTCGTCTCTCGAGAGGCCACCCTGCTCCATCCCGTGGACGAGCGCCCACGCCACCCCTGCCCCACCCGCACCTGCGCCGAACACGACGATGCGCTGGTCGCGCAGGCTGTCACCCCGCAGCTTGCACGCCGAGAGCACGCCGGCGAGCGCGACAGCGCCAGTACCTTGGACGTCGTCGTTGAAAGAAGGCAGCTTCTTTCGATAGCGCTCGAGCACCGCGAACGCCGAATCCTTCGACAGGTCCTCCCACTGGAGGACGGCATGCGGGTAGCGCTCTTTCACCGCATCGACGAAGCGGTCGAAGAACGCGTAATACTCGTCGCCGCGCAAGCGCTTCTGCCGCACGCCGAGATAGCGAGGGTCTTCGAGGAGATCGCTCCGCTCGGTGCCGACATCGAGACCGACAGGCAGCGACCGCCACGGGCTCATGCCGCCCGCCGTGTAGAGGGCGAGCTTACCGATGCTGATCGCGACTCCTCCGTAGCCTTGGTCGCCGATGCCGAGGATCGCCGACGAGTCCGTGGCGACGATCATGCGCACGTCGTCGTAGTGGCCGTTGTGGAGCACCTCGCGTGCGTGGCCGATGTTGTCGGGTGACAGCGAGATGCCGCGCGCGCTCTGGTAGATGTTGTGATAGTTGCGCACCGCGTCCCCGACGGTCGGCGTGTAGATGATGGGGAGCATCTCCGGCAGGTGCTGCTCGAGGAGAGCGTAGAAGAGCGTCTCGTTGCGCTCCTGCACGTTGCGGAGATACGTGTACTTCGCGAGGTCGGTTGGCTCTCGCAGGAACCCCGCGTAGGTGCGGGAGAGCTGCTCGTCGAGCGAGCTGACGTGCGGCGGGAGGAGGCCATCGAGACGAAGCGCGCGGCGCTCGGCGACCGTGAACGCGGTGCCCTTGTTCGTCGGAGCGAGACGCAGGAGCGCGTAGCCATCGAGCGACACGTGCATCCGAAAGACACCGTCGGCGTCGCGCTTCGTCTCGAAGTACTTCGACAGCTTCGGCATGAGCGCAACTTAGCACCAAAAAGTTGGCCGAAAGCTGCGCGGTCAATAGCTTCCGGCTTCATGGTCGCATCACTGCCCGCTCCGGCGCGAAGCGCCGATGGACCTGCTCCGGCGCGGAGCGCCGATGGACCTGCTCCGGCGCGGGCCGATGGACAGGCGTGGAGCGAAGCCGCGTTCGACATGCCGCGCGCCTTCGGGCGGCTGCTTCTGCTCAAGCTCATCGCGCGTGGCGGGATGGGCGACGTGTACCTCGCCGCGACGACGGGCATCGAGGGAGCCGAGCGCCCGTGCGTGGTGAAGACGATTCGCCGCGACCACATTCACGACGGCTCGTTTCTGGCCCGCTTTCTCGACGAAGCCCGCGTGCAGTCGCAGCTCCACCACCCCGGCGTGGCCCAAGTCGTCGAGGCCGCGACCGACGAGAGCGGCGAGCCCTACAGCGTCGTCGAATACGTCGAGGGCCGTAGCCTCGCCGAGGTGCGTACACGCGCCATTCAGTCCGGCGTGCGCATCGGCTGGCCAGAGGCCGTCGCGATGGTGCTCGAGATGTCGAACGCGCTCGCCCACGTCCACGAGCGCTCGGGGGCGGACGGTACGCCACTCGGCATCGTTCACCGCGATCTTTCACCGCAAAACGTGATGGTGGGGTACGCGGGCGAGGTCAAGCTCATCGACTTCGGCACCGCGCGCGGCCACAACCGGCGCTGCCACACGGTCGCGGGTGTCGTTTTCGCGAAGCCCGGGTATGTCGCCCCGGAAGTCGCGCGCCAGCAAGTCGGTGACGGGCGCATCGACCTCTACGCCGTCGGCATCATGCTCTGGGAGCTGTGCGCTGGCCGGCGCTACTTGAATGGTGACCCCGCCAAGCACCTCGAAGACGCTTCGAGCGGGTCGCTCGTCGTTCACCCGGTGGCGAAGGATGTCGATGGTCCGAGCGAGCTCGACGACGTCATCGACCGCTTGACCCAGAACGAGCCCGATGATCGCTACGCATCCGCGTCGCAGGCAAGCGCCGCGCTCGGCAAGCTCCTCGCGATGGCGCCTGCCGGACCCAACGGCGAGCGCGCGATGCGTGGTCGTATCGCCGCGCTCATGCACATGCTCTGGCCACACGAGCCGGGTCGGTCGCGGTCGGAGTTCAGCAAGATGCTCAAAGAGGCGCGCGGCCTCGCGGTTCGCACGCAAGGCGCCCGCGATTCGAACGGCCGCTTGGCGGCCGTGACCCCTTCCGCCCCCGAAGTGAGCGAGCACGCTGCCGAGCACATGAACGAGGGCATTGGCGTGCTCAGCGGCACGGCCTACAAGCTCCATGACAAGATCGGCGAGGGCTCGAGCGGAGAAGTGTGGTCTGCGGAGCACCTCGAGCTCGGTCGCAAAGTAGCGCTCAAGCTGCTGGCACCCGAGCACGCGTCTGCGAAAGATGCCATCGATCGCTTTCGTCGGGAGGCGCGCGCGGTCGCGGCCATCTCGCACCCGAACCTCGTCGCGCTCTATGATTTCGGCAAGGCGCGCGACGGGCGCGTGTACCTCGCGATGGAGCTGCTCGACGGCGAGCCCCTCGACCGGACGCTCGCCAAGGGGCCGATGTCGTCGAAGGACGCTGCGCGCCTCGCCGTGCAGGCGACGCAAGCGCTCGAGGCTGCGCACGCGGCGGGCCTCGTCCACCGTGATCTCAAGCCCGCCAACCTCTTCGTGACCAAGAACGGCACCCTCAAGCTGCTCGACTTCGGCGTCGCGATGGCGCTGTCGGATGTGCCAACCGACGAGAAACGGCAAAAGGGCTTCGCCATCTTCGGCACGCCCGAGTACATGGCGCCCGAGCAAGTCGCTGGCGAGCCTGTCGACGCGCGGTGCGACGTTTACGCGCTCGGCTGCGTGCTCTACGAGATGCTCACGGGCGAGGCTCCGTTCGTCGGCAAGTCGAGCGTCGAGGTGCTTGGCAAGCAGGTACGCGAGGCGGTCGTCCCGCCGTGTGAGCGCGCCCCGGCACGCAAGATCCCCGAGGTCCTCGAGAACGTCGTGATGCGTGCGATGAGCAAGAAGCGCGAGGAGCGGTTCCCAAGCGCGGTCGCGATGCGTCGCGCGCTCGAAGAGGCCCTCGTCAAGGCGCCGAAGTCACGCAAGCGCTCGTGGATTGGACGCGCCCTGGCCGTAGGCGCAGTGGCGGGCGGGATCGCCGTCGTGTCGCACGCGGGAACCCGTTCGGCTCCGGTCCCCTCCGACGTTCCGCGTGAGATTCTCGCGCGTGACACCGAATCCGCTGCACCGAGCTCGCCCGACCCTGCGCCGCTTGCCATCCAGCCGTCGCCGTTCGTGCAACCCCCGACTGACCCCATCGGCAACGGTGACAAGCCCCTGAAGCAAGACCGTGCGAGGGACAGGCTCGAGTCTGCGCGCACGGCGGCTCATCAAAAGCCCGGCGACCCACGGCTGCTCCGTGCGTGGGCGAACGCTGCAGTGCGCGCGGGCGATCTGCGTGACGCTCGGCGCGCGGTCGACACGTGGATCTTGCACGACTCGACCCCCGAGCCACGTGTCTTTCTCGCCAGCGTGCTGGACGCGAGCGGCAAGCATCAAGAGGCGCGCGCCGTCCTCGAGGAGACGCTCGAGACGCACCCCGACAGCGACGCGGCACGCCGCCTCCACGCCAAGCTCGGAGCGCCTCTACCGCCGCCCGACACCGCGCAACGTCGTGGCCAAGTCGCCAAGAACGAGCGCGAGTAGCCCCACCTTTACCGGACCTCGACGTCGACGCGCCGGTCGTTTGACCAGCCCGCTTCGTCGGTACCCGTTGCGTCGAGCTTGCCGCGGGACGTCGTGTTGATGACGTCCGCGGGAACCCCGAGGCTCATAAGCAGCTTCTTCGCGCCCTCCGAGCGCTCGGCGCCGAGGCCCATGTTGAACTCGTATTCCCCGCGCGCGTCGCAGTGGCCAACGAGAAGCACGTGCGCGCCCTTGAGGGAGCCCGTCGTCAGGCAGGCGGCGAGGCGCTGGACCGTCTTCTTCGCGTCGTCGGTCAAGTCAGGCGACTCGTAGGCGAACTTCGGCGCTGGGAAGTCGGTGCAACCGGGCCCCCCGCGCGGAGGCGCAACGCAGTGGCCGTTTTGGCAACGCTCGCCGGGCGTGGTGCATGGGTGGTCGTCGTCGCACGACGTCGGGTCATGGGTTGGCTGAGCGACCTTGGTTGCGCAGTGATGGTTCGTGCACGTGCCCGAGCAAGCGTGGGTGTCATCGCAGTAGTCCGTGATGACCTCGCATTGCCCGCTCTTGCACTGCTTGCCCTTGCCGCAGCCGGCGTCGTCGCGACAAGCGACGCACGTACCCGAGACGCACACGCCCGTGTGGCCGTCGGCGTTGCAGTTTTCGTCGTTGTCGCAGCTTGGGTACTTCGCGCCGCCGCAACCGGCACCCACGGTCGCCACCATCACTGCACCGGAAAGCGAGACGGCCATGACTCGGAGCATCGCGCGCATCATCGACCAACGGTTTGCACCCGAATCGCCGGGCTTGTCAACCATGTGCTACGTAGCCGACAAGAACGGCGATGGCGGAACAAGGCGGGCACGGGGTTTCGGGTCAAATCGACTTCGCCGCCGACAAGACCGCGACGATCCTCAAGCTCGCGATTCCGACGGTCTTCGCGATGCTCATGCAGTCGTCGGTCAACGTCGTCGATGACGTGTATTTCCGCCATTTGCCAGACCAGTTGGTCGCGTCGAATGCTCAATCCGCGCTCCAACCGTCGCTGATTCTCGTGTGGCTCTTCGGGGGGTCGCTCGGGGCCATCAGCGTCGGCACGCAGGCGATCACGGCGCGGCGCTTCGCCG
>Ga0302326_10007560_pt1 | contig 24118 bp, 26 predicted proteins | sample Palsa_T0_3_FD_202264 | JGI IMG/M metagenome (GOLD analysis project Ga0302326, IMG submission 202264) | Peat permafrost microbial communities from Stordalen Mire near Abisko, Sweden - Palsa_T0_3 | ecosystem: Environmental > Terrestrial > Soil > Palsa > Peat permafrost | place: Sweden: Abisko... | reverse complement strand
ACGTCGCTGACGAACTCAACGGCCGTCCACGAAAACGGTTCGACTGGGATAACCCCACCAACCGCCTCAACCGCCTACTGTCAACCGCAACAGAAACCACTGTTGCAACCAAACCTTGAAACCGCCCCGTACTTTCGCGCGCTGCCGTCGATCTCGACGCGATATGCCCGCAACGGGCTTTCGTAACGGTTCCGTCTCGGTGCGCCTCCGCTGGGAAACGGCCGCGTGTTCCTAACATCAGTCACAATGGCAACACGAATCACAGTGGCAACAACCGCGAATCTGGCGATGACGGCGCTCGTGGCGACGGGCCTGGTCTCGGGATGCACTCCGCGACCGGATGGCCCTGCACCCGCGGCTGATCGATTCTTCGCCGCGCTGGCCACCGGCGACACGGCCGCGGCGGCCGAGCTCAGCGACAGTCCCAGCGATGCGCGCGAAGTGCTCAACGCGGCATGGGCCGGTCTGCAAGCAACCCACCTCGACACCCAGGTCCTGGGGTCCAGGTACACCGAAGACACCGGCACGGTCAATTACCGCTACACCTGGCACCTGCCGAAGAACCGGACATGGACCTACGACGGCAAGCTGAAAATGGCGCGCTACGAAGGTCATTGGCAGATCCGGTGGAACAGCACCGACGTGCACCCCCGCCTGGGCGAGCATCAGAGGTTGGAACTGCGGGCCGATCCGCCCAAACGGGCCTCGGTCAACGAGGTCGGCGGCACTGATGTGCTGGCGCCCGGCTACCTCTACCACTACTCACTGGATGCGTCCAAGGCCGGCGCGTTCCTGATCAGCAGCGCTCGTTCGGTGGTCGACGCGTTGCGTCCGTTCGACAACACCCTCGACCCGCAACTACTGGCCGAGCAGGCCAGCGGGACGGGCAAGCCGGTCGATCTGATCACGTTGCGTGTCGACGACAACAACATCGTCGCCCCGGCGATAAGCACCCTGCCGGGTGTGGTGATCACGCCGCAAGCCGAATTGCTGCCCACCGATTATCATTTCGCGCCGGCCCTGATCAATCAGGTGAAGAAGGCCGTGATCGACGAACTCGACGGCCAGGCGGGCTGGCGGGTGGTCAGCGTGAACCAGAACAACGTCGACCTGGCGGTGCTGAACGAGGTCGAGCCCGCGCCGGCCCCGTCGGTGTCGATCAGCCTGGACCGCGCCGTGCAGAACGCCGCACAGCGCGCCGTCGACAACCAGGGTCGCCAGGCGATGATCGTCGTGATCAAGCCGTCGACGGGGGAGATCCTCGCTGTGGCGCAGAACGGCGCGGCCGACGCCATCGGTCCGCTTGCCACAACCGGCCTCTACCCGCCGGGGTCGACGTTCAAGATGATCACCGCCGGCGCCGCGCTTGAACGCGACATGGCAAGCCCGAACACGCTTTTGGCCTGCCCAGGACACCTCGACATCGGGCAGCGCGTCGTTCCCAACTACGGCGGATTCGACTTGGGCACAGTCCCGATGTCGCGGGCGTTCGCCAGTTCGTGCAACACCACATTCGCCAAGTTGGCCAGCCAGATGCCGCCGCGCGGCTTGACGCAAGCCGCCAACCAGTACGGCATGGGGCTGGACTACCAGATCGACGGCCTGAGCACGGTCACCGGATCAGTGCCGCCCACAGTCGATCTGGCGGAGCGCACCGAGGACGGCTTCGGACAGGGCAAGGTGCTGGCCTCCCCGTTCGGTATGGCGATGGTCGCGGCCACTGTGGCTGCGGGCAAGGCGCCGGTGCCGAAGCTGATCGAGGGACGGCCGACGAACATCACCGGCGACACCGCGCCGATCAGCGACAAGATGATCGAAGGCCTGCGCCCGATGATGCGACTGGTGGTCACCAATGGCACCGGCAAGGAGATCGCCGGCTGCGGCGAGGTCTACGCGAAGACCGGTGAGGCCGAGTTCCCCGGCGGCTCGCATTCCTGGTTCGCCGGCTACCGCGGCGATCTGGCGTTCGCGTCCTTGATCGTCGGGGGCGGCAGTTCGGAGTACGCGGTGCGGATGACCAAGTTCATGTTCGAAGCGATGCCCGCCGACTACCTGGCTTGAGAACGGTTCTGCAGCAATCTTTTACGCATTAAAAAGCCTGTGGCCTGGACGCGAGGGGCGTCCAGGCCACAGGTCTATTTCGCCGAGCGAGTGGACATCCGGGGGCTCCGGCGTATTCCGCTGCAAGGCTCGACGTTTGGCGTCTGAACCGGTGGGGACGGGTGCCCCCCCACCCCACCGGTCCAGACAGCCACCTCGTATCGAGGTGGATTTACCGGGCTCTCGAATCCCGGTTACGCGTTCCCGAACAGAGCGTCGATCAGCGGGGTCAGAACGAAGTCCAGCCCCGACGGCGTCAACAGGCCGTAGTCGAGGCCGACTGCCAAGTACCCGAGGGCGCTTTCCGGAACCAGATATTCCGCGGCGGTGCCACCGACCGTCCCGACGACGTCAGCCGAGTTCTGCCGGTCGAAGGCGCTGGGGTCGATCGCAAAGATCAAGTTCTCCAACCCATGCTCGCCGGCGGCTTGTTCGAATGTGATGACGTCGGTGGAGAACGACTCAAAGCCGGTCGGGTTTGACTCGAACAACGACGTGTCCAGTTGGGCGTTGTCGTACCCCTGCGAACCTATGGCATCGCCGCCCGCAGGCCCCGAACAGGATGTCGTAGGGGTCCGGCGTGGGGAAGGTGTCGACAATGACCGTTGGGTCAGCGTGAGCGGTGCCCATGCTGAGCGCCGCTGCCGCCAACGCGCCTCCGACAGCGGTCGCCAAAACTGAATCCGGCGCGACGCTTGCTTCCGCTAAATTTCTTTTTACTTATGTGCGAGCCTCCAGTCTCGGTTCTCTAGATGTGGATTGTGGGGTTGCCGCCCCACAGTCGTTGGCTCGCACATGAGTCCTAATCCCCCTCATGGCGGACGAGCCCTCGACGGGTCGAAGCATATAACAGGCTGGCCTCCTTGTTAAGCAATTTTCTAATTAAAAACTCAGGTGAAAATTTCACAGCGTTAAGTCCCCTCTTAGGTGCGGTTCGACAGCCAGACCGCGCAGCTGGGGGGCTCAGCAATGTGCGCCAACTTCCGCGGGGGTCGTCCTCACTGCCGCTTGAGCCGTGAAATGCGAGTTCAACCGCGCTATCGGGATGCAGGCCAGCGCATCTCATCCGCGGTCGTGGCGGGCATCGCACACTCCGATCTCCGATTGCGATCTTGAAGTTGTCCGAAAAACCGGACGAAATTCCGAATGGTCGAATTGGTTGTCTGAGAGGTTTCAGCAGCCACTTCCGCGCGAACTTAGTTAAGAAACCAGGATCATTTAGAAGCTGCATTAAAATAGAATGTCCAGGCGAAGATTGCAAACAACGTTGGTTTCCGGGAACAGAATTCTCATACCACCGGAATCACTGGACCGCCTCACCGGGGCACCTGTGGATGCGCTTCGTCCTCGACGACGTAGGCGTGTCGCGGCGGTAGATTGGTTACGCCATGACACGTCCCGACGAACTCTCCGAACTGCGGGTGTCGGATGTCGACCGCAACGGCACACTGCGCCGCCTGCACAATGCCGTCGCGCTCGGGTTGATCGACATCACCGAGTTCGAGGAGCGCTCCTCCAACGTCTCCTACGCCCGCACCCGCAACGAGCTGGACAACCTGGTCGTCGATCTGCCCGGTCCGGGAGCGATCGTCACGTCTGCAGCCGACCGCGTCGAGCTGCGCGGGTGGGCCGGGTCGCTCAAGCGGCACGGCGAGTGGACGGTCCCGAGCCGGCTCGCTCTGGTTCACCGCATGGGTTCGGTCAAGCTGGATCTGGTCAAGGCCAGATTCGCCGGACCGGTCGTCGTCATCGAGCTCGACATGAGGTGCGGGTCGGTGGAGATCCGGCTGCCCGAAGGAGCCAGCGCGTCGATCGACGACGCGCAGGTCTACGGCGGCAGCGCCAGCGACCGCCGCAAATCGCCGCCGGCCGAGGGCAGGCCGCATGTGGTGCTGACCGGCCGAGTGGTGTTCGGCTCGGTGAAGATCAAAGGACCGCGCCGGTCGCTGCTGCGCGGTCGCGGACGTGCTTGACGTTCGATTGGACTGTTCGGCTCGCCCCCGCAAGCGGGTGGGGGTACCTCCAGCCGCGTAGCGGCGAGGGGGCGTGCCCCCACCTCAGGCCGCGTGCGGCCTGCATGGTCGCCGCGGGCAGTTATCGATACCCTGGTGACCATGCCTGTTCGTTCCGCTTTGTCCGCCGGCGTACTCTCGCCGACGCTGCCGGTGCCCAAGTCGATCCAGCGCCCGGAATACGTCGGCAAGCCGACGGCGCAGGAGGGTTCCGAGCCGTGGGTGCAGACGCCTGAGGTCGTAGAGAAGATGCGGATCGCGGGCCAAATCGCGGCCGCAGCGCTCGCGGAGGCAGGCAAAGCCGTCGCGCCCGGCGTCACGACCGACGCGCTGGACCGCATTGCGCACGACTACATGGTCGACCACGGGGCCTACCCATCGACCTTGGGCTACAAGGGTTTCCCGAAGTCATGCTGCACATCGCTCAACGAGGTCATCTGCCACGGCATCCCCGACTCGACAGTGATTGAGGACGGCGACATCGTCAACATCGACGTCACCGCCTACATCGACGGCGTGCACGGCGACACCAACGCGACGTTCCTGTCCGGCGAAGTCTCCGAAGAGCACCGTCTGCTCGTCGAGCGCACCCACGAGGCCACCCTGCGGGCGATCAGAGCCGTCAAACCCGGCCGTGCATTGTCAGTCGTCGGCCGCGTCATCGAGTCGTATGCACACCGGTTCGGCTACAACGTGGTTCGCGACTTCACCGGCCACGGCATCGGCACGACCTTTCACAACGGACTGGTGGTCTTGCACTACGACCAGCCCGCCGTCACCACCATCCTCGAGCCGGGGATGACCTTCACCATCGAGCCGATGATCAACCTCGGCACACTGGACTACGAGATCTGGGACGACGACTGGACAGTGGTCACCAAGGACCGCAAGTGGACTGCGCAATTCGAGCACACCCTGCTCGTCACCGAGTCTGGCGCGGAGATCCTGACGTTGCCGTGATCATCCGGCCGTGAGCGGCGCGCTGCTGGTCGCAGGCACTACCTCCGACGCGGGGAAGTCGATGGTGGTTGCCGGGCTGTGCCGATTGTTGGCGCGCAAAGGAATTCGCGTTGCGCCGTTCAAGGCGCAGAACATGTCGAACAATTCCGCGGTGACCGTCGAGGGCGGGGAGATCGGCCGGGCGCAGGCGATGCAGGCCCGCGCCGCCGGGTTGGCGCCCAGCGTGCGGTTCAACCCGATTCTGCTCAAGCCCGGCAGCGACATGACGTCACAACTCGTGGTCAACGGACACGTCGTGGGCACGGCGACCGCGACCGAGTATTGGTCGGATCGCAACCGGTTGGCCGCCATCGTCCAAGATGAATTAGCCAAGTTACGAACAGAATTCGACGCGGTGATTTGTGAGGGAGCTGGATCTCCTGCCGAAATCAACTTGCGTGCAACGGACTTGGTGAACATGGGTCTGGCCCGCGCGGCGAATCTGCCGGTGGTCGTGGTGGGCGACATCGACCGCGGCGGTCTGCTCGCGCACTTCTTCGGCACGGTGGCGGTGCTCGAGCCCGCGGACCAGGCGCTGATCGCTGGATTCATCGTGAATAAATTCCGCGGCGAAGTCTCGCTGCTGGAGCCGGGGCTTCGGCAGCTCGCCGAACTGTCTGGCCGGCCGACCTACGGGGTGCTGCCTTATGCCGACGACCTCTGGCTCGACACCGAGGACGCGGTGCCGGTGCTGGCCCACCGTGTCCTCGGCACACCGCTACCGCCACGCGGTTCGCAATGGCTTCGCGTCGCGGTGCTGCGGTTGCCGCGTATCTCCAACTCGACCGACGTCGAGGCGCTGGCCTGCGAACCGGGCGTGCTGGTGCGCTGGGTCCGCGAGCCCGCTGACTTGGCCGACACCGACGTCATCGTGCTGCCGGGCACCAAGTCCACCGTCGCCGATCTGGGCTGGGTGCGTGAACGCGGCCTGGACCAGGCCATCGCCGCACATGCGGCCTCCGGGCGTCCCGTGCTCGGCATCTGCGGCGGCTTCCAGATGCTGTGCCGTTCGATCGACGACCCGGTCGAAAGTCGGTCGGGCCGGACCGAGGCGTTAGGGATGCTGGATGCCGACATCGAGTTCGCGCCCGACAAGGTGCTGCGCCGGCGAGACGGATCGCTCGCCGGCTACGAGATCCATCATGGGCGGGTGGCCCGCTGCGCGGAGGCCACGTGGTTCGAGGTGGACGAGCAACCGGAGGGGTATCGGCGCGGCGAGATTTTCGGGACGCACTGGCACGGCCTGTTCGACAACGACGACTTCAGGCGGAAGTGGTTGGCCGACGCCGCATCGGCCTCGGGGCGGCACGGATTCGAAGTGGCCGACGACGTCGACGTCGCGGCGCGCCGCGATGCTCAGCTGGATGTGATGGCCGATTTGTTGGACGTCCATCTCGACGTCGACGCCGTCACGGCATTGCTCGACGACGGCCCGCCCCGGCGGCAGACGATTGTTGCTGCGCTGCAGTGACCGTAGCTCGCGGCCGCGAAGTTAAAAGCTACCCGATCAAGGTTTTCGTCAAAATCGTTCTCTATTCCCTCGCGCTCGTCGGACTCGCGTGCATCAGTTCGATGTTGCCGGAACGTTTCCATTTTCAACTCGATTCACCATCCGCACGAAAACCACCCGCGCGCGGGCTATTTCACTGTAATTTGCGGTAGTGCCTTCGGCGATGATGACGACCGTCGACGGGTTTCCCATCCAGGTCTGCGACACGGGTCAGGAGCAGGGCTCCGTCGTGGTGCTGCTCTGTGCCGCCCAGCGGGCGCCGGGCGCATATGACGCGTTGTGCGACCGGTTACACACTGCGTCCCTGCGCACGATCGTGGTGGGACCAGAACCGCGTCTGACGCCCAAGTCCGTGGTGGGCGTCCTCGACGTGCTCGACATCAGCTGGGGTGTGCTGGTCGGCGACCGCGTCGGCGGCGAGTTGGCCTGGGAACTGGCCGCCACCCGGCTAGACCGCTTCACCGGGCTGGTCGCCATCGATCGCGGTCATCCGCGGGTCGCCGACGAGGCCGGCATGATTCGCGACGACCATTGCCCGCCGGTCGAGATCAACACCACCGCACTGGTCAGCACGCCGGCAGCGCACTCGGTGGCACAGGCCAGCCAGCGGTACGTCTACGGCGATTACCGCGTCGTGGAACTGCTGGGCAGGCGCAATGCGCACGAGTCGACCGCGCAATTGGCCGCCGAGATCGTCCTGCGCACCAGCACCTGGTGACAGATACGATCGCCTCGTGAGCTTGTCGCGCGACGAACTCGAGCGACTCGTCGCCGCTGGTGATATCGATACCGTCATCGTCGCGTTCAGCGATATGCAGGGCCGGCTGATGGGTAAGCGCGTCTCGGCCCGGTTCTTCATCGACGAGGTGGCTGACTCCGGCGCCGAGTGTTGCGATTATCTGTTCGCCGTCGACGTCGACATGAACACGGTCTCGGGATACGCAATGTCGGGCTGGAATGCCGGATATGGCGACATGGTGATGAAACCGGACCTGACGACGCTGCGGCGGGCCCCGTGGCTGCCCGGCACGGCACTGGTGCTCGCCGACTTGGTGTGGCACGACGGCAACCCCATCGAGCCGGCACCGCGCCGAGTCCTGCGCCGCCAACTGGACCGCTTGAATGAGCGGGGTCTGCGGGCCTATGTCGCCACCGAACTGGAGTTCATCGTTTTCGACGACACCTATCGCCAAGCCTGGGCGAGCGGGTATCGCGAGCTGACTCCGGCCAGCGACTACAACCTGGACTACGCGGTGATGGCATCCAGCCGCATGGAGCCGCTGCTGCGCGACATCCGCCAGCACATGCAGGGCGCGGGGCTGCGCTGGGAGGCCGTCAAGGGCGAGTGCAACCGCGGGCAGCAGGAAATCGGGTTCACCTACGACGAGGCGCTGGTCACTTGTGACAACCACGGTGTCTACAAGAACGGCGCCAAAGAAATCGCCGGCCAGCACGGCAAATCCCTGACGTTCATGGCGAAATACGATGAGCGCGAAGGCAACAGCTGCCATATCCACATGTCACTGCGGTCAGCCGAGGGCTCCCCGGCGACGGCCGACGACGATCAACCGTTCGGCATGTCGCAGATGTTTCGCAGCTTCGTCGCCGGCCAGCTGACTACCATGCGCGAGCTGACGCTGCTGTACGCGCCGAACATCAACTCCTACAAGCGGTTCGCCGACCGCAGCTTCGCGCCGACGGTGGTGGCGTGGGGCCTGGATAACCGAACCTGCGCACTGCGCGTCGTCGGTCACGGCGACAGCTTGCGGGTGGAATGCCGAGTGCCTGGCGGGGACGTCAACCAGTACCTGGCCGTCGCGGCGCTGATCGCCGGCGGCCTGCACGGTATCGAACACGATCTGCCGCTACCGGAGCCCTGCGCGGGCAACGCTTATCAGCGCGCCGAGGACAGCGAGACCGAGCAACTGCCCGGTACGCTGGCCGAAGCCGTGACGCTGTTCGAGGCGTCAACGGTCGCCCGGGAGGCGTTCGGCGACGCGGTGGTAAGCCATTACGTCAACAACGCGCGCGTCGAGGTGGCCAAGTTCAATGCGGCGGTCACCGACTGGGAGAGGGTTCGCGGGTTTGAGCGCTTTTGATCCGGCACCTCCTGTGATCGGACTGACCACCTACCTCTCGCAAGCGCGACTCGGCGTCTGGGACGTGCCCGCCAGCTTCCTGCCCGCGGTCTACTTCCAGGGCGTGACGGCGGCCGGCGGCGTGGCGATGTTACTGCCACCGCAGCCGGTGAATGCCGATATCGCCGAGCGAGTGATCGACGGTCTGGACGGGCTGCTGATCACCGGTGGCAACGACGTCGACCCGGCCGTCTACGGCCAGCAGGCGCACCCCAGCACCGACAAGCCCGGCCAGCAGCGTGACGCGTGGGAGTTCGCGCTGCTCGACGCCGCGCTCAAGCGGGGGCTGCCCGTGCTGGGCATCTGCCGCGGCGCGCAAGTGCTCAACGTGGCCCTCGGCGGAACGCTGCATCAGCACCTGCCCGACGTCATCGGGCACGGCGGCCACCGGGCCGGCAACGCGGTCTTCAACTCGCTGGCGGTGCGCACGTTAGCCGGCACCCGGTTGGCGGCGTTGGTTGGCGAATCCGTTGACGCGCGGTGCTATCACCATCAGGCCATTGCCGAACTCGGCGAGGGTTTGGTGGTCAGCGCGTGGGATGCCGATGGCGTGATCGAGGCATTGGAGTTGCCTGGGGACGGCTTCGTGCTCGCCGTGCAGTGGCATCCAGAGGAGACTCTGGACGACCTGCGACTGTTCTCCGCGATCGTCGAGGCGGCGCGGGCATACGCGAGCGGACGGGTGAGTAGATGACGCGCGCCGGCGACGATGCAGTGGGGGTGCCCGCAGCCGCGCAGCGGCGAGGGGGACGAAGCGATGAGGAGAAGCGGCGTAGATGACTATCGACTTGAGTCGGCGCTTGGGCGGCAAGGTTGCCGTAGTGACCGGTGGCGGTGGCGGTATCGGGCTGGCGTCGGCGCGTCGCCTGCACGCCGAGGGAGCGACGGTGGTCATCGCCGACATCGACGAGCGGAGTGGAGCGGCGGCCGCCGACGAAGTGGCCGGTCTGTTCGTCCCGGTCGATGTCTCCGACGAGTCTTCGGTCAATACACTTTTCGACACCGTGGCGAGCAGCTACGGATCGGTGGACATCGCGATCAACAACGCCGGCATTTCACCCCCGGATGACGATCTGATCGAGAACACCGAGCTGCCGGCCTGGCAGCGCGTGCAAGACGTCAACCTGAAGTCGGTATACCTGTGCTGCCGGGCGGCGTTGCGGCACATGGCACCTGCGGGCCACGGGTCGATCGTCAACATCGCGTCGTTCGTCGCGGTGATGGGATCGGCGACCTCCCAGATCTCCTACACCGCCTCCAAGGGCGGCGTGTTGGCGATGTCGCGGGAGCTCGGCGTTCAGTTCGCCCGTCAAGGGATTCGGGTCAACGCGTTATGTCCCGGGCCGGTGAATACTCCACTGCTGCAAGAGCTTTTCGCCAGCGACCCCGAACGCGCGGCCCGGCGGATGGTGCATGTGCCGATGGGCCGATTCGGTGAAGCCGACGAAATCGCGTCTGTGGTCGCATTTTTGGCCAGTGACGACGCATCATTCATCACCGCGGCGACCTATTTGGTCGACGGCGGCATCAGCGCCGCCTACACCACGCCGCTGTAGCCGTCACTTGTCAGCCGGATCTCGCGATATATTCCTGAACGGGAAAATGGCCTTGTTGGCATTCGAAGCGGGAGGCTCGACATGTTCGATGCGGAAAGCCAAGCGCCGCAGCCCCGGCAGCGAGGGCGTCCGCGGCAGATAACCCGCGAGCGGATCGTGTCGGCGGCCCGCACGTTGGCGCCGGAGGCGTTGACGATGCAGGCTGTGGCCGAGGTGCTGGGCGTGGATCCTAAAGCGCTGAGCTATCACGTCGGCCACCGCGATGGACTGCGTGAACTGGTAGCGGTCGATGCGTTCCAGGTTGAACTCAGCCGCGTTGCGTTACCGACTGAGGGGGACTGGCGCGACGTTCTCCGTAGTTACGCCGCGGCGCTGCGGGACGCGACGGTCACGTTGGGGGTGCTGGCGACCTACTTCCGGCTGCCCGCGACCGGTTTGGGTGCCTTAGCGCCGGTCGAGCGGGTGCTGCAGGAGTTGGTCGGCGCCGGGTTCTCTGTCGACGAGGCGGGTCACGTACTGCGAATGGTCACCGAGGTGGGTCACTCCGCGGGTCGTGAAGCGGTGTTCCTGTCGCGCAGCCGGGTGCATCCCCACGTCTCGGAGGTAGCGACGGCGTTGAGCAGCGCCGCCGAGGATGCCTTTCCGGTGTTGCGTCAGGTTGTCGCCGCCCGCGACGCTGACGGCGGCGATGGGTACCAGCTTGAGTACAGCCTCGATGTCATCATCACCGCCTTGGAGCTGAAGCTACGAGACGGTTGAATCGAAGTTTTTTTCGGATCAGGAAAAAACTTCGCGAAACGTCCGCGCAGCGCGATCGAGCCCGGCTAGCATCCGGCTGTAACGCGGCCGACCCGTGGGGTCGCGTCGGGTTCGGGCCGTCATGGGTGCGTGGTCAATTCGCAACGAGGAGGACCGATTTGCCGAATCAACTCCATCACGTGGTGATGCGAAGCCACTCGGCGGACAGTTTCATCAAATTCCTGACCGACGTCGTCGGCATGGACATCCAGACCCAGTTCCACATCAACGGCGACATCCTCGAAGCCACGCTGGGTTGGCCGCCCTCTGACGGGGCTGACCTGACGATGCTCGGCAGCGGCGATGCCGGGCTGATCGAGGTTCTCGATGTGCCCGAACACCTCAGGGAGGTCGCGCCTGAGGGACTTGCGGCCTTGTCATTTTTGACTGGCGACTATCAGGGCGCGCAGGACCGAGCCCGGACGATGGCAGCCGACGTCACGGTCCTCTTCGGTGATATGCCCGGAGTCAACCTCTTCGTCTGCACCATGGGCGGCGTACCGATGGAATTCATGGGCAGCTACGACACCGACGAGATCGATGCGGTCGTCACGCGCGGCGATGGCTAGTGCTTCCGGAATTCACCCGATGGACTACGCAACCGCGCTGCACGAGATCGAGGCGATCAAGCAGTTGAAGGCCAGATACTGCCGGTACCTGGATGACAAAGACTGGGCTCAATGGCGCAGGCTGTTCGACGACGACTTCGCGAGCGAGATCGCCGGGACGGGTGGCAGGCAGACGACCGGTGCCGATGCCTTCGTGGCGTACACCCGTAAATGCATCGGCAGACCTTCACAGCGAACGGTGCACCACGTTCACGCCCCGGAGGTCACGTTGACGTCCGCCACCACCGCGAGCGGAGTATGGGCCATCAACGACGTCGTCCGTCTGATCCCGGGCGTCACGCTGCATGGCTACGGCCATTACCACGAGACCTACGAGAAACGCGACGGGCACTGGCGGATCAAGACATCGCGGCTCACCCGGCTTCGCGAAGACATCGCCAACCCGCTTCTGCCGCAATGCATCGCGCCGCGCGTCCGCGCGTCCGCAGCCAAGCTTGCGCGTCGCACGGCGCCGAGGGCGCTGACCAACGTCTGATCGCACACCGAGTGAAAGAGGAACAAGACATGGCACTTTCGGGAAAGCGGGTGCTGGTCACCGGAGCCAGTGGGGTGGTGGCGTTCCCGGTCGCCGTCGAGCTCGCGAAGCACAACGACGTGTACGCGGTCGCGCGTTTCTCTGATGCCGAGCAGAGCCGGAGGCTCGAACATGCCGGCGCCCAACCGATCGCGTTCGACCTCGCCAATCCCGACCTGTCACCGTTGCCGAAAACGGTTGACGTCGTGATCAATTATGCGGTCCTGCCACCAACTCAGAAAGACGCCTACGAGGTGAATGCGGGTGCGGCCGGGCGCCTTGCCAAGCGCTATCGGGATTGCGAAGCATTCGTGCATGGCAGCACCGGTTCGCTGTACGCCTATCAAGGCGAGCGTCCTCTGCGCGAAGACGATCCCTACGGCCTGCACGCGTCGGCGGAGAATTACGCCGCCAGCAAGATCGCCGCCGAGTTCCTGTTGAAGCACCTCAGCGTCGATTACCAATTGCCCGTGGTGATTGTGCGGATCTTCTCCTTCTACGGACCCCGCGGCGGCGGCGTCACGCAGCGGATCGACCAGATCATGCGCGGTGAGCCGGTCAGCGTCTATCCGGGCGCGCGCAATGTCCACACGCCGCTGTACGAGGACGACTACGTCGAAAAGAGCATTGCCGCAGCCGGTATCGCTAAGGTCGGCGCAGAGATCATCAACGTCGCCGGCACCGAAGCCGTCACGACGCAAGAGTACTGCCAGATCGCCGGCGACATCCTCGGCAAGGAACCGACCTTCGTCGAGAACAGCAAGGCCTGGCCTATCTGGGCGGATACCACGAAAATGGTCAAACGCCTTGGAGCGAACAAGATCACTGTTCGTGAAGGTGTGCGACGAACGATCGAAGCAGGCCAGAATCGACTCGCGACGTCTCATCACGTCATCGGCGAACCGGCGAAGGTGTAGGCGAACCAGGGATGATCACCTTCATCGCGCATTTCACTGTAGCGCCTGAAAATTCCGCGGCCTTCGAAGAACTGCTGAATCACGTCGTTACGATGTCAAACACCGAACCAGGTGTTGTCTACTACGGCGTTGCGCAAAGCGTCGAAGATGCCACCAAGTATTCGGTCGTTGAGGTCTACCGCGATCAAGAGGCTGTCGCCGCGCACGGACAAACAGCGTGGGTGGTCGAGTCGGTACCGCAATTCTTGAATCTCATCGACGGACTGCCGCACATCGGGCAGTACGTCAGCCCCGGCACTGCACCGGTAACTGCGCAATTCGACGACCTTCTGTGAGCACGGACGGTCTGGCAACCGTTCGGCGATTCAGCCGGGCGCTTGGCGAAAGAGACCTCACCATGGTGCAGAGCCTGCTTCACCGTGATCTGGTTGTGCACACGGCGGGCGGATTGCCTTACAGCGGAGACTATTACGGTCCGGACGGCTTTCTCGAGCTGTTCGCCGCGATGACACAGGTTCTAGACCTCACACCGAGTCAGCTGTGTCAACATTCGCTTGACGAGCAGACCGTAATTTCACGGTTCCGGCTGCGTTTCGCGGCTCGCGGCTCGGGCAAATACGCCGAGATGGGCTTGGTCGAGATCTACCAACTGTCCGACGGAAAGATCGTCGACCTTGATGTCTACTACAAAGATCCGTCGGCGGTAGCTGCCCTGCTGGCGTAAGTGCCGGCGTCAGTCGATCAGCCCGCTGCCGGTGGGTGTGCCATCACCGTCGGGCGCAGCCCGTATCGGGGATTGGCGGCGCCGAAGCGGTTTCCGGCCGCGTTGGCGGCCGGCATCCCGGGTATGGCGGCCGCGACTGGGGGCGGAGGTGCCTGCGGCATGCCTCCGAGCGCCGCCCCTTGTAGCCCGGTGAGTGGGCTCTCCGTTGGGGCGATTTCATTCCAGGTGGGCGGCAACGTCAACGCTCCGAGCGCCGCACCGCTGCCCATGGCCGCAGACACGCCGCCGGCAGTGCCCAATTCGCCGACTCCCGCGGCTGGGGCCGCCAGCGCGCCGCCGACTCCGCCGGTCGCGGCCGCTCCCGCGGCGGCATCCCCGGCGACCTCCGAAGCCGTGTCAGCACCTCGGAGGCCGATGAAATCCGTCATAGTGCCCAGAAAGTTGCCCGGCATGTAGAAACCAGAGGAGAACATCGTATTGAGGCCGTTGTCATTCAAGAAGGCGCCCAACGGAGACCCATCGGCTCCGGAAAGAAAATTCAGGATTCCGGCTGGGGTGGTGAGGTTCGTTCCACCTAGTCCGAGCCAGTTCATGATGCCGTTAAGACCCGACCCCGCCGACGTCGACGTCGCGGGCGAGGCGAGCCCCTGCAGTGCAGCGGGGACCGAAGTCACCAACTGCGACAGCGGTGCCGATGTTCCGGTGCCAGCTGCCTGACCCACCGTGGTTGTCGCCGGCGGCTGAGCGAACGGCGTCAATGTCGATGCGGCCGCGGAGGATCCGGCGTACCCGTACATCGCCGCAGCGTCTTGAGCCCACATCTCGGCGTAGTGGGCTTCGGTGGTCGCGATCGCCGGGGTGTTCTGTCCGAGGATATTGGTGGCTGTCAACGATGCCAGCAACGTACGGTTGGCGACGATGACCGGTGGGGGCACTGTCGCTACGAACGCACTTTCGTAGGCACTGACGGCCGCTTTGGCTTGGTCCGCGGCCTGTTCGGCTTGCGTGGCAGTGGCATTCATCCACGAGACGTATGGTGCGGCGGCGGCCAACATGGACGCCGAGGCCGGACCTCGCCACGGACCACTGGTGAGGGCGGAGATCACCGACCCGTAATCGCCTGCCGCCGAGGACACCTCGGTGGCCAGGCTGTCCCAGGATGCCGCCGCCGAGATCATGGGGCCGGAACCTGGACCGGCGTACATCCGCCCGGAGTTGACTTCCGGCGGTAATGTTGCGAAATCCATTGTCGTACTCCTAACTAGTCGCGACCGCGTTGGCGGCCTCGGTGGTGGCATACGAGTCGGCGCCAGCCGCCAACATCGTCACGAACATCTGGTGAATCGCCGCAGCCTGCGCGCTAACTGCCTGGTAGGCGTGTGCATGTGCAGTGAATTGCATTGCTGTCAAAGCGGATACCTCGTCAGCGGCGGGCGGGATCAGACCGGTTGTCGGCGCCACCGCTGCGCTGTTCTGCGTTTGAAGTCTCAAGCCGACGGAATGAAGGTTGTCCGCTGCAGTGGACAGAGTCTCCGGTACGATGGATACGAACGACATGGGGTTTCTCCTCTGAATCAGGACGCACGACGACAACGCAAGCCCGAGGCACGGGCGTGCGTGAAAATGTTCCGGCACAGGCTGATTGCAGACAGCAAGCACCGCAACGATGACCGGATGGAAATCTGTGGTCATCGATGTGTGTCGGCGGCGAAAGCCACCGGCTCAGCTCAGGGCTTTTAAGGATCTTGGGTTTCGCACCCGGATCGGGCACGGTGGTGATCGCGACCTGGGGTGAACCCAGGCCGACTCGTTGACGCGTCTCAGCCGACGCGTTCGGCCTGCACCGTCCACTTCTCCTCGATGCGCCCGTAGCGCCAGATCAGCAAGGCGCCGGCCCAGGTGACTACGAATAGGCCGACGATGAGAAAGCCAATTGCGTTGAGATCGATGCCGCCCAACCAGCTCCAGAATCCACTGGTCCAGCCGAGCTGCTGGACCAGTAGTCCGAGTAATTCGACGGTGCCGATCAGCAACGCGACGACCACCGAAAGACCGGTGATCGTGATGTTGTAGTAGACCTTGCGAACCGGGTTCGAAAAGGCCCAGCCGTAAGCGAAATTCATGAACGAGCCGTCGATGGTGTCGAGCAGGCACATGCCCGCGGTGAATAACACCGGTAGGCACAAGATGGCATACCACGGCAGTCCGGCTGCGGCGCTGGTGCCGGCCAGCACAAGCAACGCGACCTCGGTCGCGGTGTCAAAGCCCAGGCCGAACAGCACCCCGATCGGATACATGTGCCACGATGCGCTAACCGATTTGGTGAAGCGGCCGAGCAGCCGATTGAGCAGTCCGCGATTGTTCAGCTGCGCTTCGAGCTCGTCTTCGTCGTAGTGGCCGTTGCGCATCTGCACGAACACCCGCAGGATGCCTACGAGGATGACGACATTGATGATGGCGATCAGATACAAGAACACGCCCGAGATGCTGGTGCCGATCAGGCTCGTGTAGTGATGCAGGGCCGACGAATCCTGCTGAACCGGCCCGATTATGGCCTTGAGCCCGAATGCGATGAGCAGTGCCAGCGCGAACACCACCGACGAGTGGCCGAGGGAGAAGAAGAAGCCGACGCCGAGCGGCCGCTGCCCCTCGTTCATCAGCTTGCGGGTGGTGTTGTCGATCGCGGCGATGTGGTCGGCGTCGAATGCATGGCGCAGCCCCAGCGTGTAGGCGGTCAGGCCGATGCCGATACCGAACGCTTTGTCTCCGATGCTCAGATGGGCCGGTTCGACAACGAGCAATAGTGTGCCCCAACCGATCACATGCAGAGCGACGATAATCCCGAACATCGATCCCAGGCGCAGCCACTCGTCGGGGTTCAAAGCGGCCGATAGCCGAGAAGATCGCGACATTGCGCGCCTGCTGAGTGTGTCAGCGGCCATCTTGCGTCCCATCTGGAAAAAAGCACCGGACAGTACCGACGCTAAACCACCCCCAAACGTCTTGCAGACGATTCGCAGGAATATTGCGAGTATTTTGCAGGTGGGATTCAGCCCCGAAAGGTGATCAGCGGGATGGCCATTTCGGCCGGGGTGGCCGCCCCGTGGAAGCCGACGAGCTGAGCAACCTCCGGCGGCTCATGCGCGGTCGCCAGGACCGCCGTATCACCGAGGCAGGTCACAACGACATCGCCGATCCGGGGCAGGTGTTCGGGACGCACTTTTCCGAACAACCCGGCCGCGACGGCGTCGTCGCGACTGCGCACCTCAACCCGCCCATTCAGCAGCTCGCTCCAAGCGGCGATCACGTCGGAAGCCGCGCCCGGCGCGGTGTGCAGGTAGCGCACCCGCGGCTCGCCGGCAACCACCCGAACTCCCGCGCTCAAGCGCGGATCGGCGTCAAGGTCGATTCGCCTGTGTTGTGGCACGTTCAACCCGCCATGGTCGGCGGTGATCAGCAGCGCGGCATCCGGGGGCAACGCCTCGACCAGTCGGGTCAGTAGCGCATCCACGTACGTTCCGGCGGCCTTCCATTCGGCGGAGCCGATGCCGAACGCGTGTGCCGCCGTGTCGAGCACGGCGGTATAGGCGTAGACCAATCCGGGCGCCGCGCGCAACTCGTCGACCACGAGCTCTGCGTAGTCGTCGTCTGTTTTCGCGGCGACGAACTGGGCGCCCCGGTAACCGGCCTCAGTCAGCCCGCTGCCGATGAACGCCGCGGGCAGCACGGCCCGGGCACCGACGCCGGCCCGCTGCAGTCGTTCGAACCACGTTGGGACGGGCTGCCATTGGGCCGCCGGCGGATCGCCACGCCAGGAAATGTGTGTCAGCACCTGATCGCTGTCGGGAAGCTTGACGGTGAAACCCAGGATTCCGTGCTCACCGGGTGCGACTCCGGTGCCCAGCGACACCAGGCTGGTCGGCGTGGTCGACGGGAAGGTACAGGTGAGTTCGTCGAGTCGCCCGGCGCCACCCGCCAGCACCGACGCCAGCAGCGGCGCGCCGTCGGCCAACTCCGGTAGCAGATGCCGGCCCATCCCGTCGACGAGCACGACAGCAACGCTGCGCACGTCGCCGATCCAATTGGTCACCCCCAGCGCGTCGACCGCCCCGGAAACTGCAAGCAGTGCAGCCGCGGCTGGCAGCACATCGCAGATCGAACGGGGCGATCGCAAGCGCGGCGAAGCCGGGCGCAGCGGGTCGACACGCGAAAAATCGGACACGACGTCAGTCTGACAGCCGCACCGAATCATGCACGGGTGCGGCCGATCCAGCCATTGTCTGCGATTCGAGGGTCGGCTGCGTGATACTGGATGAGTGGCCAGGCCCTCTGCCTTGGATCCCGCCGTCACCGAGCGGATCGGCGAATTGCTGCGTGCTCATGGCCTACGACGGATGGCGTCCCGAATTGCCGTCTTGGCAGTGCTCGAGCCGATCCACGGTCATCTGTCGGTTGCCGAGATCGACCAGCGGCTGCGCGAGTGCATGCCGGCCGAAGACCAACCGCCGGACTTGGCCACGATCTACCGCACGGTGACCACCTTGGTCGACCAGGAGGTGCTGCACGCGTTAACCCTGGAGGGCGGGGTCACCACCTACGGCCTGGCCGCCGACCCGCACCACCACGCGGTGTGCACACGATGCGGCTCGATCATCGAAGTGCCCGCGGGCCGACTGGCCTCTGCGCTGGAACATGCGATGGTGGGCAGCTCGTTCGCGCTGTCCGAACGTGCCGGCCTCACCCTGCGCGGACTATGTCCGCAATGCCAGGGAGAGGGACCGGGGGACAACGGCCGGCCGTAATCGCCGCGCAGCTAGACGCGCGCCAGCCTCTGATTTGTCACGTGGAGCTGGCGGGTGGTGCTGTCGGCCAACGCCTCGAGCTGGTCGGGTCGCAACCGGCCGCATAGCCGGCCCCAGTGAATCGCAACCTCGTCGTTGACCGCTACGTCGGGCACCGCGCCGTATCCGTCGGCCCAGACGTCGAGGACACGCGCCGACGGCTCGGACAGCTTGAGCGATTGACCATCCCAGGCCAGCCCCTGACACATCACCTCAACATTGTTGTTGTCGCGGGAAAGCACTGTGCCCCAAGCGATCCGGCAATTATCTAACACGCTCAGCGGCTGCTCGTCCATGCCGCTGCCTAAAAACCGCGTCCACGGATAAACGCCGAACACATGAAAGCAGTGATTGCCGGCCGCCTCATCCGCCAGGTCCGGTGTGAGATGCGACCAGTACTGGCCAGCCTGCGGGCCGATGATGGCCAGCAACGCGTCGAAAATTTCGCCCGGGTCAAGGTTGGCGCCGACGCCGCCGCCCAGCCAATACGACTCGACAAGCCGATAGTCTAGCGGATCGCTGATGCCGGTCATCTGCGCGAGCACCCGTAGGTAGGGCCAGGCCCCGGAGAACTTCGTCGCAGCCTCGCGCACCTCGTCGACCGAGCCGTCCCGCAAGGTGGCTCCCAGTGGGGGACCGCAATAGCCCAGTGCGTTGGGCGCGTGGGCGTACCGAGCGAACATCTCGGCGCCGCGACTCTGCGGGTCCAACTGTCACGCCCGCCCGGATTGACCCACCAGCTTGGCGGCGTCGCGATGCATGCGGCCGAAGTTGTAGTAGGCCGCGCATGCTCCCTCGGGTGAGACCATGCACGTGCCGATCGGGGTCTCCGGGGTGCACGCGGTGCCGAAAACCTTGCATTCCCACGGCTTGAGCACGCCCTTGAGTACCTCGCCGCACTGGCACGCCTTCGGGTCGGCGACCCGCACCCCGGGCATCGCATACCGCAGCTCGGCATCGAACTCCGCGAAGTCGTCGTGCAGCCGCAGCGCGCTCTGCGAGATGAATCCCAACCCACGCCATTCGAAATGCGGACGCAGTGCGAACACCCTGCCCATCAACGCCAGGGCCGCCGGGTTGCCGTTCTCGGGCACCACACGCTTGTACTGGTTTTCCACCTCGCATCGGCCTTCGCGGATCTGGCGCAGCAGCATGGTGACCGCCGCCAGAATGTCCAGCGGCTCGAATCCGGCCACCACCAATGGCTTTCGATATACCTCGGTCACGAACCGGTACGGCCGGTTGCCCACCACGGTCGACACGTGTCCGGGGCCGATGAAACCGGACAGCCGCAGGTCCGGTGATTCCAGGATGGCCTTGATCGGCGGCACGATCGTGACGTGATTGCAGAACACACTGAAATTGCGCAGGCCGAGGTCTCGGGCCCGCACCAGAGTCACAGCGGTCGACGGGGCGGTGGTCTCGAACCCGATGGCGAAAAACACCACGTGTTTGTCGGGGTTGTCGATCGCGACCTTGAGCGCGTCCAGCGGCGAGTAAACGAACCGCACGTCGGCGCCGCGCGCCTTGGCGTCCAGCAAGCTGCCTGCCGACCCGGGCACCCGCATCATGTCGCCGAAACAGGTGAAGATCACGTCAGGTTGGCCGGCCAGCCACATCGCGTCGTCGATGCGGCCCATCGGGATTACGCAGACCGGGCACCCGGGGCCGTGTACCAGTTCGACGTTGTCGGGCAGCAGGTGTTCGATGCCGTGCCGGTAAATGGTGTGGGTGTGCCCGCCGCACACCTCCATGAACTTGAAGTGGTCAGGTCCGCTACCCGCCAAGTGCTCGATGGCAGCCAGCAGCTTGCGTGCCGCCGCCGGGTCGCGGAATTCGTCAACGAATTTCATCATCGTCCCCCTTAGACAATCGCCGACGAGTCGAAGGCTTCGATTTCGGTGGTATAGGCCTCGCCGAGCTTCTTGACGGCAGCCAGAGTGAGCAACGCCTCGGTCTCGTCGATCTTGGCCATCGCGAACCCGACATGGACAAGAACCCAGTCGTCGGGCTCGGGCATGTCGCTTTCCAGCAGCCGCACGCTGATCGTGCGCTGCACACCGCTCACGTCCACCTTCGCCAAATAGTTGGCGGGATCGGTGATCTCAACGATCCGACCCGGAATCCCAAGACACATCGACGGTCTCCTCTCAGCTCAGCAGATTCGTGGCAGCGGGTCGCCAACGAGCATGTCGACGATTCGGGTGCCGCCGAACCCGGTACGCAGCACGACGGTTTCCGCCGGTTCGGTGACGATTTCTCCGACCTCGGTCGCATCGGCGCCCAGCGGATGTGACCGCAGCGCGGCGAGCCCGGCGTCGGCCTCTTCGGGTGCGACGACCGCGACGAACTTTCCCTCGTTGGCCACGTAGAGGGGATCGATGCCGAGCAACTCGCACGCGCCATTGACCATGGGCTGCACGGGCAGTCGCTCCTCTTCGAGGAGCACCCCGAGGCCGCAGGCCTGAGCCAATTCGTTGCAGACGGTCCCGACCCCGCCGCGGGTCGCGTCCCGCAGCCACCGGGTGGACGGCGCGGCCGCCATCAGCAGTTCCACCAGCGGGCTGACCGACGCCGTGTCGGAATGGATGTCGGCCTCGATGGCAAGGTCGCCCCGGGCGAGCATCACCGCCATGCCATGATCGCCCATCGAACCCGACAAGAGCACCTTGTCGCCGGCGCGTACCGACGCGGGCGACAGTGTGCGCTCAGAGGGAATGACACCGACCCCCGTTGTGGTGATGAATAGGCCGTCGGCGGCGCCCTTGGGTACCACCTTGGTGTCGCCGGTGACGATCTGCACGCCCGCCTTGGCTGCGGCGGCGGCCATGTCGGCGACGGTCTCCTTCAGCTCCGCGATGGGGAAGCCCTCTTCCAGAACGAACGCTGCCGCGATCCAGGACGGCACCGCGCCGGTCATAGCGAGGTCGTTGCACGTGCCGTGCACCGCGAGCTCGCCGATGGAGCCGCCGGGAAAACGTCTGGGCTGCACCACAAATGAATCGGTCGACATTGCCAGCCGCTCGCCGCCGGGCAAGGTGAGCACCGCCCCGTCGCCGAGTGACTCCAGCAGCGGGTTGCGGAATGCCTCCATGAACACCGCGTCGATCAGCGCGGCCGAGGCCTTGCCGCCCGCCCCGTGCGCCAGGTTCACATGGTCGTCGAGCAACCGGGGACGGCGCCTGCGGAACACTTCGATCCGCTCGATCACCTCGCCCTCGGCGAACCCTGGCCCCGACGAGAGGTATTCGCCTGCTGACTTGCTCATGCGGCCCCCAAACCTTGATCGTCGACCCGTTGCTGGGTTGCCCACCACAGCTGATAACCCAACAGCGCTTGGGCTTCCTGAATACGGTGCACGCTTTGCGAGCGAACGATAAAGCAGGCGTTCACATTCGGGTTGTTCGCGAAAGCGCCGCCGTCATAGCCGGCGAACCCGATGGTGTACAAGCCCCGCCGGCGCGCCTCGGCCAACGCGGTGAGCAGGTTGGGCGAATTGCCACTGGTCGACATGGCGATCGCGATGTCACCAGCCTTGGCACGGGCGATCAACTGCCGGGCGAACACCAGCTCGAACCCGACGTCATTGCCGAGCGCGGTGACGATCGCCGGATCGGCAGTCAACGACCAAGCGGGTAACGGCCTGCCGGCCGGCGGACGGGAGAACAGGGCGGCCAAGGTGGTGGAATCGGTGCAGCTGCCGCCGTTTCCGAAGGTGAACATCCGGCCGCCGGCCGCGAAGCGGCGTGCCATCTCGGTACCAGCATGGTCCAGCAGGTCGGCGTTGGCTGCCAACGTGGTGCGACGCAACGCCAGGCTCTCGGCGGCCTTTGCCTGTGCTGACGCGGCGAGATCGGCAAGCAGCGACTCCGGGTTCTCTTCCTGTGCGTCGATAAACGGATAGAGGAAGTTGGTGGGTTCGTCGGTCATGGGCGCCGCTCCTCCCCATCGCTACGCTCTGCATCGTCGCCGGCGCGGTGGGTCACGCGTCCTCCTCGAGGCGGCTGATCGCGGTCCCCGCGTGCACCAGCACCAGCTCACCCGCGGCGACCGGGTCGATCAGCGCGGTCACCACGTTCTCGACGCCCCGCGCAGTGCGCACCGCAGCCATCCCGTCGGCGGAAGCCGTCACCACCTCACCCAGGCGACCCTCGTCACTGCACGTGACGCAAACCTCTTCGGCGCATTCAGGTTTGAGCAATCCCGAGTGCTCGAAGCACACGTGGGTCAGCTCCCACAACAGGTGATAAAACAGCACAAAGCCGCCCGTTGCGGGGACGCGCGGGTCTGGGTCGTCGAGCCACAGCACGTGATCAGCCGCACCCGCTGTGGGCCGTTCACCGCTGCCGATCCAGATGGTGGTGGTGCCCCAGGCCGGACTGCGCTGCATCACCGAAAGCAGGTCGGGGTCATCAGCGGGACCAACCCCGATCACGATGTCGCCGGGCCGCACCGAGACCCGTACCAGGTCGACCAGGTTCGGTCCGGTCAGTGCGACGGCCGGCAGTGCGCGCTTTCCCATGATCACCGGATGCACGAACTCGACGGCGATGTGCAGCGCATGCGGTTCCCACGATGGAGCGATAGACCACATGGTCGCGCCCGCAGCGAACCGCTTGGCCAGGGTGAAGGCGGTCGCGGCCAGATCAGCGGCCAGCTCGGCATCAAGCGCGTGATCGATCGCAGCGGTCGTCACCACGGCTCAGCCCTCTTCCAGCGCGGTCAACACGGAAATCGCGGCCTGGCCCAATGCGAGCCCGCCGTCGTTAGGCGGCACCGTGTGATGGGTCAGCACCTCGAATCCAGCCTGCTGCAACCGTTGTCGGCATCCCCGCAGCAGCAGCACATTCTGGAAGACCCCGCCGGTAAGGCCCACCAACCGCACCGGCCCGGCGACCATGTGCACCGCCTCGACGACGGCAATCGCGACCGCCTGATGGAACTCGGCAGCCAGTACCGCCGCTTGCGTACCTGCGCGCAGGGCCGACACCATCGTGCGTAGCATGTCAGCGGGGTCGATCACCCCGTCGGGGCGTACCGTCAGTCGCAGCTTCGGTCCCGCGGTGCCGCCAACCGACTCGGCCAACGCCTCGAGTTCGATGGCGGCCTGGCCTTCGTAGTCGATCCGCTGCCGCACCCCCAGCAGCGATGCGACCGCGTCGAACAGCCGGCCCATGCTGGAACACGGCACACACCCGGTGCCGCTCTCCAATTGTGAACGGGTAAGTCGCATTTCAGCGGGCGTGGCCGCGGAGACCGGCGGTAAATCCGGCGTCCAGTCGATACCGGCCATCCACAATTGAGACAACGCCATCCGCCACGGATTCCGCACGGCCGCATCGCCGCCCGGCAGCGGTACCGGCAACAAGTGGCCGACCCG
>Ga0302326_10007559_pt1 | contig 24121 bp, 31 predicted proteins | sample Palsa_T0_3_FD_202264 | JGI IMG/M metagenome (GOLD analysis project Ga0302326, IMG submission 202264) | Peat permafrost microbial communities from Stordalen Mire near Abisko, Sweden - Palsa_T0_3 | ecosystem: Environmental > Terrestrial > Soil > Palsa > Peat permafrost | place: Sweden: Abisko... | reverse complement strand
CGGTATCGATACCCCGGAGAAAATGGCCACGACCGCCGCCCGGTTCAAGGCAGATGGCGTCCGCATCATCAAGATCAAGCTGGGCAAGAACGGTCCGCAGGATGTAGAGCGCGTGCGGCAGATCCGCGCCGCCGTCGGACCGGATATACTCCTGCGGATAGACGCCAACCAGGGCTGGGATTTCCAATCAGCGCAATCCGCCTTGCAGCAAATGGGCCCATTCCATATCCAGTTCTGCGAGCAACCCATGCGACACTGGTATGATGACCAGCTGCCGGAGTTGCGTCGCACCGTCCCCATCCCGATCATGGCCGACGAAAGTGTTTTCGATCACCACGATGCCAGACGACTCATCTCCGCAAACGCCTGCGACTACGTGAACATCAAATTTGCCAAGTCCGGCGGCATCCTCGAAGCCACCCGGATCAACACCACCTGCGAACAGCAGGGCATACCCTGTATGATGGGCGGGATGCTGGAAAGTCGCATAGCCCTCACCGCTTTTGCCCACTTCGCCCTGGCCCACGACAATATCGTCTTTTACGACATGGATACCTGTCTGTTGGGACATACCGCCGACCCTGTCACCGGCGGCGTCCGCTACAACGGCTATTTTCTCGATATACCAGACACCCCCGGCCTTGGCGCCGACGCAGACGATGCTTTCCTGCAAGAATGCCCAAAAGTCACCGTCTGATGCTATCTTTACACCCAAACCCAAATGGATGATACCAAAAGCAAAGACGGCCAAAGAGTCCCTGATCATCATGACCGAATTGGTCCTGCCCAATGATACCAATGTATACGGCAACCTAATGGGTGGCCGCCTTATGTACTGGATGGATATCGCCGCCGCCCTGGCCGCAGGCAAACACTGTAACGCGCCCGTCGTCACCGCCTCCGTGGATAATATCTCCTTCGAGAACCCCATCAAGCTGGGTAATGTCGTACATATCGAGGCAAAAGTCAGCCGGACATTCAACACCTCTATAGAAGTCCATATGAAGGTCTGGGGTGAAGACCATACTCAGCAATATAAATACAAGAGTAACGAGGCCTACTACACCTTTGTAGCTCTCGATCCCAATCGCCGGCCAAGACCCGTTGCCGAACTTATGGCCGAAACAGAAGAAGAAAAAAGACTGTACGACGGCGCCCTCCGCAGAAGACAGCTCCGCCTGATCCTCGGCGGTAAGATGAAACCCGAAGACGCGGGGGAATTGAGAGCCTACTTTTTAAAAGATTAAAGCCAGCTATTCACCCGCGACAGCCGTCCGGGGCCAATGATGCGCCCCGCGCATCATAAACTTCTTGCTCTGCTCAATCGAATCCATCAGCTGCTCCATGATCCGCTCCGCCGGCGCATCATAATCGATCGCCAACGGCTCTTTGAACGTCACATGCAGCTGCACCCCCCTCTTCTTAAATTTCAGCCCTTTTTTATTAAAAGCCCGCCAGAACCCACCGATCACCACCGGGATCACGATAGGCCGGTTCTGCTTGATGATCAGAGCCGTGCCCTTCCGGCCCGGCGCAAAGGCTTTTGTGGTGCCCTGAGGAAAAGTGATGACCCAGCTATCCTGCAGGGCCCGCGTGATCTTACGCGTATCCGACGGGTCCAGTCCTTTGCGTACCGCCGTACTCTCTTTGTTCCAGGTCCGGCGTACCGTTAGCGCACCGGCCATCGTAAAAAGCCGGCTGACCCAGGTAGCACGCATCGTCTCCTCCGCCGCTACATAATACACATTCGTAAAAGGATTCAACAGATAATAAGGCAGACCCAGCCGATTTTTCTTCCCCCATTTCACCGCACAAAAAATATGAAGGAAAGTGATCACATCCGCGAAATAGGTTTGGTGATTGCTGACAAAAAGAACATTCCCTTTTGGCAGCCCGCGCAGATGCTCCGTACCGCTTATCTTCAAGCGATTGACAATCGTCAGACCGGGATAAGAAATGACCCCTACAATGGCATAGACCAGTTTTCGTACGAAACGAAGGCGCTTCAATCGTTCTCTCAGTGAGCTCATGCACGTGGTGTTTCGCTTCGAAATTACGTAATAGTTTACAAAATCAACACATCTCATTAACTTTGCCGCCTATGCAGCTCAATACAGTCATCTTCGACATGGATGGTCTTCTCATCGACTCCGAACCTTATTGGCAGGAAGCTGGAACGGAGACTCTCCGCCAATTCAACGTTACCCTCTCGCCGATCCAATATCATCATACCACCGGCCTCCGCACACCCGAATGGCTGGATTATTGGTTCGGCTATTTCGGGGTAGACAAACAATTAATTCCCGCCGCCGCCGCCGCCTTACACGCCAACGTATTCGAAAAGATCCGCGCTAAAGCCGACCCGCTTCCCGGTGTCCATGAGGTGCTCGACTTTTTTAAATCGAACAGCTTCCAAATCGGCCTGGCTACTTCATCCCCGCTCACATTGGCAAAGATCGTGACCGACAAACTGCAGATCGGCGCATATTTCGGGACCGTTACCTCCGCCGGTGACCTCCCCTTCGGCAAACCGCATCCCCAGGTGTATATGGATTGCGCCGCCGCCTTGTCCGTAAACCCGCTGCAATGCCTGGCTTTCGAAGACTCTTTCAATGGCCTGATCGCCGCCAAAGCCGCCCGCATGAAATGCGTCGCCATCCCCGTAAAGGATCAATACCCGCTACCCAAATGGGGCGCCGCCGATCTTAAACTTAATTCCCTGCTCGAATTCGATGAAGCCCATCTTAAAAGCCTCCTATAAAAAAGGCTCCAACTTTCGTTGAAGCCTTAGATCGATTATTACTATCAGGAACTTAGTGCGCAGCTTCCCCACCACCGGTGGTTCCACCAGACGCATGCTGATCCTTCTCTTCCTGTTTCAGCTTTTCCTTGATAGAAGCTAAGGCGCCGAGATCACCCAGAGTCGGCTTTTCCACCTTCTGCTGAATGTTCTTGACAGCTTTGCGCGTCTTGTCGGCATCCGCCCTTTGTTCCTTGCGCAAGGCTTCCTTCTCTTCCGTCTTCACCTGCTCCCAGATCCGGGTATGCGACAGTACGATGCGCTTTTCATTGCGATCGAATTCGATGACCATAAAAGGAGCCGTTTCATCAGCCTGCACCTGCTTGCCGTCTTCCTTGTTCAGGTGACGGTTTGGTGCAAAGCCTTCCAGACCATAGGGCAGCTGCACGATAGCACCCTTGTCATCCTTGCGGATCACCAGGCCTTCATGCACGGAACCAACAGCGAAAGTTTCCTCCAGGGCATTCCAGGGATCTTCTTCCAGCTGTTTGTGACCAAGCTGCAGCTTGCGGTTGTCTTTATCGATACCCAGGATCATCACGTCGATATGCTGGCCCACTTTCGTGTACTCGGACGGATGGTTGAAGCGTTTGAGCCAGCTCAGATCGCTGATATGGATCATGCCGCCGATTCCGGGAGCCAGTTCCACAAATACGCCGTAGGGAGTAATATTCTTGACCAGACCATTGTGCCGGCTGCCCTGCGGGAATTTGATTTCGATCGTATTCCAGGGATCTTCGCTCAGCTGCTTGATAGACAAGCTCATCTTGCGCGCATCCTTGTCGAGCGTCACCACCTTTGCATTATGCTCGTCGCCCAGCTTGAAGAATTCCTTTGCATTGATCGGCGTATTGGCCCAGGTGATTTCGCTGACGTGAACCAGACCTTCTACGCCCGGCATGATTTCCAGGAAAGCACCGTAGTCTTCGATATTGACCACCCTTCCCTTGACGATCTCGCCTTCCTTGATACCCGCGGGCAATACATCCCAGGGATGCGGAGTCAGCTGCTTCAGGCCAAGGCTGATCCTCTTCTTTCCATCGTCGAAATCCAGCACCACCACCTGCAGCTTCTGATCCAGCTTCAATACCTCGCTCGGATGGCTGATACGTCCCCAGCTGATATCGGTGATATACAGCAGACCGTCCAAACCGCCCAGGTCCATAAAAGCTCCAAAATCGGTGATATTCTTGATCGTACCTTCCAGCACCTGCCCTTTCTCCAGCTTGCTGATGATCTCGGCGCGCTGCGCTTCGATATCGCTTTCGATCAGGGCCTTGTGTGATACGACGGCATTCTTGATCGCTTCGTTGATCTTCACCACCTTGAACTCCATGGTCTTGCCGACAAACTGGTCGTAATCCGTGACAGGCTTCACGTCGATCTGAGATCCGGGCAGGAATGTTTCCATACCGAATACATCGACGATCAGGCCACCCTTCGTCTTGCTGGTGACCGTTCCGGTAACCACTTCGCCCGTCTTGTGTACTTCCACGATCTTTTCCCAGGCACGCGTGATCCGGGCCTGTTTACGGCTCAGGTGAAGATGCCCTTCCCTGTCCTCCTTTTCTACCACCATCACTTCCACTTCATCACCAGTCCTCAGGTTGGTCAAATCGCGGAACTCATTCAGAGATACCAGGCCATCGCTCTTAAACCCGATATTCACTACTACGTCGGTCTTGGTTACACCTACAACCAGGCCCTTTACGAGCTCACCATCGGTGATAGCCACAAAAGTGTTTTCATACACCTTGTCATACTTGAGCTTTTCTTCCTTGGTGTAAGCGGCTACATTCCGTTTGTCGATGCTCCAGTCAAAATCATCATGCGCAGTCTGCACATATACAGGTCCTTTTGTTGTCGCTGTAGGCTCGGCCGTGGCAGTCGCCACATCCGTAGTCTCCTGTGATTCAGCGTTTGAGTTAACAATATTGTTTTCAGACATAATAAAACCCCGACGTTTTTAATTCGGGGTGTCAAAAGTACGAAAAAAATCCGGGTTTTCAACCTATATTTTGCACTGGATCATCCAGTGATGACCAAAGGGATCGATCACAATCCCCTGCCTGTAACCATAGAAATAATCCTGCATCGCTCTCTTTTCCCACGCCCCGGCAGCCAACGCACTCTGCATCAGCCGATCGGGGTCACCCACGAATATTCCCAGCAATACCGATGTCCCGCCCAGCCCTTCCGGACTGCGCTCTCCCGAACCCGGCATTTCCTCATGCAGATGGAAAATAGCTCCGCCAATGGATAATTCGGCGACATGAATACTGCCATCCGGATTGGTAAAAAGCCTCAATTCGACCGCTCCAAACGCCTTTTTATAAAATTCCACGGCAGGGGCCACGACTTTCAGCGACAACTCAGGGGCAAAACTCACGATTGCTGTTTCATTAACGACAGATTCCATAATAGCAGGTTTTGGTGATTCTTCTTCAAAGGTCGCTTTTCGCCCCTATCCGGCAACCAGTTTCCCAAAAATTTGTCTCCTATCCGACAATTCCTGAATCTTACTCCCCCGCCGCTTCCGCAATGGATCCCGCCGCCACCGATCCGCTCGCCCAGGCATGCTGAAAATTATATCCCCCGGTGATCCCGTCCACATCCAATATTTCCCCGGCAAAAAACAAGCCCCCGACGATCCTGCTCCCCATCGTGTTCGGGTCGACTTCGGACAGCTTCACCCCTCCGGCAGTGACGAACTCCTCTTTAAAGGTCGTCTTCCCCTGTACCTGGAAGGCATGTACACAGAGCAGGGCAATCAGCTTATTTTGCTCCTTTGCAGGCAAATCGGCCCACCGGAGCTCATTGCCGATACCAGCCTCCGCAAGCAAATATTCCCACAACCGCTGCGGCAGCCCAAAAGGATTCCCACCCCCTACCGAACGCGCCGCCCAATCATACCGCAGTTGCTGGAACCGCTCCCTCACCTGCTGTTCCGGATGCCCCGGAATCCAGTTCACCTGGAGCTGGAACCGATACTCCCGTGTTGCCAGTTCCCGCGCCCCCCATGCCGACAGACGCAGGATCACCGGACCACTCAATCCCCAATGCGTGATCAGCAGCGCGCCTTTTTCCACCAGGCGGCTGCCAATGACTTTTACCTGCGCCTCCGGCACCGAAATACCCATCAGCTTTGTGATGGGATCCCCCGGCATATTAAAAGTAAATAGGGACGGCACCGGCTCTTCTATGGAATGCCCGAGCTGCCTGATCCAGCCGAACATCCCGGACTTGGGATACCCGCCACATGCAACACACAGATAATCAGCCGTTAAGAGCCGACCGTCGGTCAATACAACCTTAAACCCTGCCGCCGCCCCTTGCCCGTCGCCGCCTTCGGCGAAGGCGGCCGCCACCTCTTTCACTTCCGCATGCAGCCTTATTTCCACCCCGTATTTATTCACCTCCTTCATCAGACAATCGATGATCGTTTGTGAAGAATCCGTTACCGGGAACATCCGTCCATCCGCCTCGGTCTTTAACAGCACCCCCCGCTCGGCAAACCATCCTACCGTATCCTCCGCCGCCCACCGATGAGCGGCCTTCCGCACAAAATGCCCTCCCCGCGGGTATCGCCTGGCCATTTCCCCGATATCATAACAGGAATGCGTCACATTACAACGCCCGCCGCCACTGACCTTGACCTTGCTGAGCAGCTTACCGGTCTTCTCCAGTACCGTCACCCGCAGCGCGGCATTCCTCCGCGCCGCATTTGCCGCGCAAAAGATGCCGGCGGCTCCGCCGCCGATAACAATAAGATGTTTGGAAGACGAACTCATTCGATCCCGACTGGCTCCCCGGTAACCAGATGCGGATTGGCCTTTTCTGCCGCCTCGATGATGCTATAATCCGACAGGATATCGGCTTTGTTTTTCCGGATGGCGACATCATGCTCAAAATGTACCGAGGGCCGGTGGTCAACCGTCCGCACAGTCCAGCCATCGCTTTCAGTGTACACTTCTTTTTTACCCAGGTTGATCATGGGCTCGATAGCTAACACCAGACCTTCCTTTAGCTTGGCGCCGCTCCCGCGACGACCATAATTGGGAATTTGAGGGTCCTCATGCAGCTGTCTGCCAAGCCCATGTCCAACCAGCTCCCGCACCACCCCATAACCATACTTCTTTTCGGTATGTTCCTGGATGGCAAAGGAAATATCACCTACCCTACCCCCTGCAACGGCCTTTTCAATGCCCTTGTACAACGATTCCTTGGTCACCCGGATCAGCTGCATGATCTCCGGACCCGGATCGCCGATGGCAAACGTATAGGCATGATCGCCGTGATAGCCCTTTTTGATCACCCCGATATCGATAGAAATAATATCCCCTTCCTGTAACGCCCGGTCATTGGGAAATCCATGCACGACTACATCGTTCACCGAAATACAGGAAGCAAAAGGATACCCGCGGTAATGGAGAAAAGAAGGTATGGCGCCATTGTCCCGGATATATTCCCCGATCAGCCTGTCCAATTGGAGGGTCGTCGTGCCCGGCTTTAGCACTTTGGCTATTTCCGTCAATGTTTTACTGACCAGCAGGGCGCTATCCCGCATCAATTCTATTTCCGCCGAAGTCTTATAATGGATCATAGTATTTAGCAAAAACCTGTTAGGAACTATATCCTAACAGGTTCACCTATAACAAAGTTTATTCACATCGATTGTCGCCCCCGGGCTAGATCACCGCACTGGAAACGGAGGACTGACGCCCCTGAATCCTTCCACTCTTCATCAATCCATCATATTGGCGCATGAGCAGCTGAGTCTCAATTTGTTGCAAGGAGTCCAGGATAACGCCCACCATAATCAGCAGCGAGGTGCCGCCAAAGAAGGAAGCAAACCCCTGGGTAACACCCAGCCGCTGAGCAAATCCCGGCAGGATACCTACGATAGCCAGCAGAAAAGCTCCCGGCAGGGTGATCTTGTCCATGACGCTACCAATATAATCGGCCGTCGGCTGACCCGGCTTTACACCAGGAATAAAGCCGTTATTCCGCTTCAGGTCGTCGGCAATTTGTTTTGGATTGAAGATCAGCGCCGTATACAAAAAGGTAAACCCTATCACAATGACCGCATACACCCCCATATGAATAAAATCCTTGGGATCGGAAGCTACCCTCGAAATACCCTTCGTCGCCTCGAAACCAGCGAAAATAGTCGGCAGGAACATGATCGCCTGGGCGAAAATGATCGGCATAACCCCTGCGCTATTCACTTTTAACGGAAGAAACTGCCGGGCGCCACCAAATTGACGGTTGCCGACAATCTGCTTGGCATAGTTGACCGGTACCTTACGCACACCCTGGATCAGGACGATAAGGCCCATAATGATCCCTACCATCACGGCGATTTCAAGGACAAAGATCAGGATGCCGCCGCTGCCAATAGACAGCTTTGAAGTCCATTCATCCCGGAACGAACGGGGAAGACGGGCCAGGATCCCAATCATGATAATAAGAGAGGTCCCGTTGCCAAGACCCTTATCAGTGATCTTTTCACCCAGCCACATGACGAACAGGGTACCCGCTGTCAGCACAATCGGCGTCGTCAGCCAGAAATAAGCGCTGAACGTTTCGAGGATGGCATCGTGGCCCATGCTTTTCAGAAAGGTCACATAAGCATAAGCCTGCACAAAGGTGACGATCACCGTCAGATAACGGGTCCACTGGTTGATCTTCTTCTGACCGCTGGCCCCTTCCTTCTGCACCTTCTGCATCTGCGGGATCAGGATCGTCATCAGCTGCATAAAGATCGAAGCAGAGATATACGGCATAATACCCAACGCCAGGATCGAAGCCTGCGAAAACGCACCGCCCGAGAAAGCGTCAATCAGGCCGAGCGCCCCGCTCTTGGCGTTGCCGCTGAGCGCACTCAATTTGTTCGGGTCGATACCGGGCAGTACAATATAGGTACCCATCCGATAAACGAATATCAGCGAAAGCGTAACGACGATCTTACTTCTCAAATCGTCGATACTCCATATATTTCTAAGTGTCTGTAAGAATTTCTTCACGGGAACACATCGTTTTAAAAGTACACAAAAGACAAAACACAAAAAACGCATCTCTCCCGATGCGTCTATGCAAGTTACATAAAAATTACTTTAGAATTTCTATTGTTCCGCCGGCCCCTTCAATCGCCGTCTTTGCCTTTCCGCTGGCCGCATTTACCTTGAAAGCGATCTTGGCTTTCAGTTCCCCGTTGCCAAGAACCTTCACCAAGTCAGTCTGGGCAATTAATCCGTTGATATACAGATTTTCAGGAGTGAATTCAGTCAGGCTGTACTTCTCTACCAGCTGGTCGATCTGGCCCAGGTTGAAGACCTTGTATTCTACCCGGTGGATGTTGTTAAACCCGCGCTTGGGGATCCGGCGCTGGAGCGGCATCTGCCCGCCTTCATGAGCCATCTTACGCTGATAGCCGGCCCGGCTCTGTCCACCCTTATTACCTTTTGTGGAAGTGCCCCCTTTACCGGAAGCTTCACCGCGGCCTAAACGTTTCTCTTTATGCGTTGCGCCTTTTGCAGGCCTGATCGTGTGTAAGTTCATGTTTTTGATTTTTACTTGCCGGACCAACGGTCCTGTTCGGGGAATCTCCCCTCGCTTGCCCGGCATCACTGCCGGGATAAATTATTTTACTTCCTGCACCGTCACCAGGTGCTCCACCGTACGGACCATACCCAGGATCTGCGGAGTCGCTTCCACCTCTTTGCTGGCATGCATCTTTTTCAGACCCAGTGCCAATAAAGTCTGCTTCTGACGCTCCGGCCTGTCGATGCCGCTCTTGACTTGTGTGATCTTTATCTTCATAAAATTACCATTATCCGTTGAAAACTTTCTTTAATGAAATATGACGCGTCCTTGAAACATTGATGGGCTCACGCAACATAGCCAAAGCCTTAAATGTCGCCTTCACCACATTGTGCGGATTGGCAGACCCCAGGGATTTGGCCAGTACGTCCGTTACCCCCGCGCTCTCCAGGACAGCGCGCATAGAACCTCCGGCGATCACACCGGTACCATGTGCGGCCGGCTTGATCAGCACCTTGGCGGCGCCTTCTTTTGCCAGCTGATCATGAGGGATGGTGCCATGCATGACCGGAACCTTGATCAGATTCTTCTTTGCATCTTCGATCCCCTTGGTGATCGCTTCCTGGACTTCTTTCGCTTTCCCCAATCCATGTCCGACCACACCGGCTTCATTACCGATTACCACTAACGCAGAGAAGCTGAATGCCCGCCCGCCCTTGGTCGTCTTGACCACACGGTTGATCGCAACAACTTTCTCTTTCAGTTCCAGGTCTCCGGCTTTAACTCTGTTTAAGATTACTTGTGCCATTGTACTTATTTACGAATTTAGAATTTAAGTCCGCCTTCGCGGGCGCCTTCTGCCACAGCCTTTACCCGGCCATGATACAGATAGCCGCTGCGATCGAACGTAACATCCAGCAGGCCCAGCTCGCTAGCTTTCCGCGCGATAGCGGCGCCAACCAGCTTGCTCTTCTCCACCTTCGTTCCTTTCTGCGCTACAATATCCTTATCCCGGGAAGAAGCGGCGGCCAATGTACTTTTTGTTTCGTCGTCGATCAGCTGCGCATAGATATCAGCATTGCTCCTGAACACAGACAGCCTCGGCTTCTGAGTGGTCCCGCTGATCTTCCTGCGGACGCGGAACTTGATCTTTTGTCTTCTGATTGCTTTCGTATCCATGATTTTCTTATTTTGAACCCTTTTTCAAATTATTTACCAGCAGCCTTACCCGTTATTTACCAGCAGCCTTACCCGCTTTCTTACGTACCACTTCACCCACATAACGGATCCCTTTGCCCTTGTATGGCTCGGGTTTGCGCAGGCCCCGGATCTTAGCGGCTACCTGGCCGATCAGCTGCTTGTCGACACCTTCCAGGGTGATCTTGGGGTTTTCCCCTTTATTCTGCTCCGTTCCGAGCTTCAGTTCCCTGGGGATCTCGAAAATGATATTGTGCGAGTAGCCCAACGCCAGATCCAGCAAATTACCCTGGTTGGAGGCTTTGAAACCTACCCCGATCAACTCGAGCTGCCTTTTATAACCATCCGTCACACCCTTCACCATGTTGGAGACCAACGCACGATACAGACCATGCAAGGCACGGTGCCGGATCTGGTCGGTAGGCCGGGAAAAATAGACATGGTCATCCTTGACCTCAACCGTGATATCACGGTCGATCGACTGCTTCAATTCACCTTTGGGGCCTTTTACGGTCAGGAGGTTATGTTCACCTACCGATACGGTCACTCCCTTAGGGAGGGTTACGGGCTGTTTACCTATACGAGACATATTCGTTATTTTTAAATATTCGATGATTGTTTCCGCCGCCGGCCGGTCAGCCTGTATAGGTACTGGCTTAATGTACCGGCAGCACTATTTATCAAAAATCCGGTTCCCATACACAATTAATAAATGTAGCACAGCACTTCGCCGCCGACATTCTGCACCTTGGCTTCCTTGTCCGTCATCACACCCTTAGAGGTAGAGATGATCGATACGCCAAGCCCGTTCTTCACCCGCTTGAACTCAGAAGGGCTGGAATACTGACGCAGACCCGGACGGCTGATCCGTTCCAGGGACTTGATAGCGGGCTCTTTCGTAGCCGGATCGTATTTCAACGCAATCTTGATCACACCTTGCTTGCTGTCATCCTCGAACTTGTATTTAAGGATATACCCCTTGTCATACAGGATCTCGGTCATACGCTTCTTCAGGTTGGAAGCAGGAATCTCCACGATCCGATGATTCGCCATCTGCGCATTACGGATTCTTGTCAGGAAATCTGCTATTGGATCAGTAACCATTGTTTATTTCTGTTTGTGCGACCCAACAGGGCCGCCGTTTTATCAATTTTATTTACAATGCGATATCCTCACCCCGAAGGGGATTTTACCAGCTGGCCTTCCGGACACCCGGGATCTTACCCTGCAGCGCCATATCACGGAAGATAACCCTGGAGATTCCGAAATAACGGATATATCCCCTGGGACGGCCCGTCAGCTGACACCGGTTATGCAATCGAACGGGCGATGCATTCCTGGGCAGCTGATCCAGCGCCTTATAATCACCGGCGGCTTTCAAAGCGGCGCGCTTTTCAGCATATTTAGCCGTCATCGCTTCCCTTTTTCTCTGTCTCGCCTTTACTGACTCTTTAGCCATGTTATATAACGTTTTAAATTTTAATCTTTAGCCGCCTTTACTCTTTTTTAGCGCCACGGAAGGGCATGCCCAGCTCCTTGAGCAGTTCATACGCTTCTTCATTGGTCCCGGCAGTCGTCACGAAAGTGATGTCCATACCGGTGATCTTGTTCACTTTGTCGATATCCACCTCCGGGAAGATGATCTGCTCGGTGATCCCCAGCGTATAGTTACCGCGGCCGTCGAAGGATTTCTCGTTGATCCCTTTGAAATCCCTTACCCGGGGCAGTGCCGTAGATACCAGGCGGTCCAGAAATTCGAACATTTTTTCACCACGAAGCGTCACCCGGGCGCCGATCGGCATATTCTTACGCAGCTTGAAGTTGGAAATATCCTTCTTCGACTGTGTCGTCACCGCTTTCTGGCCGGTGATCATCGTCAGCTCGTCTACAGCTACTTCCACCAGCTTCTTATCGGTGACAGCGCCATTGACGCCACGGTTGATACAAATCTTTTCCAGTTTCGGCGCCTGCATAACGCTACCGTAACCAAATTTCTTCATAAGCGCAGGTACAACTTCTTTCTTGTACTTTTCTGCCAGACGCGGTTTGTATTTTGCAGTACTCATTTGATGACCTCCCCTGATTTTTTAGCGATGCGAACTAATTTTCCGTCCTCCCTCGAGCGCGTCACCTTTGTAGCGCTGCCGCTCTTGGCATCCCACAACTGAACGTTGGAAATATGGACCGGAGCTTCCTTCTTCACGATACCACCTTTGGTGTTCTGTGCAGAAGGCTTGGTGTGTTTGGTAATGATGTTCACGCCTTCGACGAGCACTTTCGCCTCATCAGGATAAACTTCCAGGACCTTCCGGGCCTTCTTAGGGTCCTTATCGTCTCCGGTGATCACTACCACGTTATCACCTTTCTTGATATTAAACTTGGGTTTAAATCTGTTGCTCATTTTTTTATGTTTTTCCCCCGCGTCAGCGGAGAATTGTTCTTTCGTTGTTTCACAGGCGCCATCCTATCGTCACGCCCATGCATCCGGTTCCGGCCGGCCGCCATCCCTACAGCACCTCCGGCGCCAGAGAGATGATCTTCATATACCCCTTGTCACGCAATTCCCTGGCAACAGGCCCGAAGATACGCGTACCCCTGGGCTCGTCAGAAGCATTCAGCAATACCACCGCATTATCGTCAAAGCTGATATAGCTGCCATCTTTACGACGTAATTTTTTCTTGGTCCGCACGATCACCGCCTTGGCAACAGTGCCCTTCTTGATCCCACCGGAAGGCAAAGCGTCCTTTACGGTGACAACGATCTTGTCCCCGATGCCTGCGTAATCCTGTCCGCTGTTTCCCATTACGCGGATGCATAAGACTTCCTTGGCGCCGCTATTATCAGCTACATTTAACCTGCTTTCTTGCTGAATCATTTTATTATACTTTATGGTGCTCGGGTTATGGTTTCTCCGAAATTTACCCATCACCCTCGCACGTTCTTATGATGGGAACTTCGTCGGAGCGTCGGCCCTCGCTCCTTCTCGTTCGTAACCTTCGCTATCGCTCGGTTACAGCCGGCGGACCCTTGGTCCGCCCTGTCACCAATATATTATTTCGCTTTCTCCACCACCTCAACCAGACGCCAGCGCTTGGTCTTGCTCAACGGGCGGCTTTCCATGATCTTCACCACGTCGCCTACCGTACACACATTCTTTTCATCATGAGCGTGGAAGCTGGTCGTCTTTTTTACGAACTTACCATAGATCGGGTGCTTCACCTTCCTTTCAACAGTAACGGTGATGGACTTGTCCGCCTTATTGCTCTTGACCACCCCGATCCTTGTTTTGCGCAAATTTCTTTCAACCATTGTTTTAGCTTTTGCTTTTATTAACTTATGCCGGCTTCAGTCGACGCTCTTTTTCAAAATTTAGCGCGTCTCCTTTTCGCCGCTAATGTCTGACCTTCGGTGTGAAAGCCTTAGGCTTTCACCGCAGTTTTTTTCTGACCCAGCGCCGTTTTCAGCCGGGCAACATCCTTCCGGAGAGCACGGATGCTCATCGGGTTCTCCAGCGGCGAGATCGCATGCGCAAATTCCAGTTTTTTCAGGCGCAGCTCATCTTCCTGGATACGGGCTTTCAGATCCGTTTCATTCAGATCCTTAAGGCTGTTGACAAAGTCGATCTTTTTTGACATCGTATATCTTTTTACTATTCTGATTATTTTTTCGCCGCTGCCACCTCCGCAGAAACATCCCTCCGTACAATAAACTTCGTTTTCACCGGCAGTTTCTGTGCCGCCAGTTCCAGCGCTTCCTTAGCGACCGCCAGCGGAACACCATCGGCTTCAAACAGGATACGCCCCGGTTCGATTACCGCTGCCCAATACTCCGGGTTACCCTTACCTTTACCCATTCTCACTTCCAACGGCTTCTTGGTGATCGGCTTATCCGGGAATACACGGATCCAGACATTTCCTTCGCGCTTCATGGCACGGGTCAGGGCCTGACGGGCAGCTTCCAGCTGGCGATTGGTAAGCCAGATCGCTTCCAGCGATTTCAAAGCATACGAACCAAAAGCAATAGAGCTTCCTCTTTTTGCCGTCTCACGGATACGACCTTTCTGTGCTTTCCTATGCTTTGATCTTTTGGGTTGTAACATCTTGAATTATTTTCTCGGTTATCTCAAATCTTATATGTCCTTTCAGTGATCTCTTACCGGCGACCACCACCACCGCCGCCGCCCGGCCTTCTGTCTCCACCGCCGCCGCCGCCTCTGCGGTCACCACCTCCACCACCACCGCCTCTGCGATCTCCGCCACCACCGCCGCCACGGCGGTCATCCCGATGGTCACGATGATCCCTATGACCATGATCACCATCCCTCCTGTCCCTTCTATCGCTCACATCGCTCTTGCCACCAACGAAGTTGGGGTTGAGGTCGCGCTTGGTAAGCACTTCACCCTTACATATCCATACCTTGATGCCGATCTTACCGTAAACAGTCAGCGCAAACACATTGGCATAGTCAATATCCATCCGCAGCGTATGCAACGGAGTCCTGCCCTGCTTGATTTCTTCCGTACGGGCGATTTCAGCACCACCCAGACGACCGGCGACCTTGATCTTGATCCCTTCGGCGCCCATCCGGAGAGCAGAAGCAATCGCCATCTTGATAGCACGCTTGTAGTTGATACGATTTTCGATCTGGCGGGCAATCGTATCGCCGACGATATTCGCATCCAGCTCCGGCCGGCGGATCTCCAGTATATTGATCTGTACGTCGTCTTTCCCTGTCAGTTTCTTCAGCTCTTCCTTGATCCGGTCTACCTCTCCACCACCTTTACCGATGATGATACCAGGCTTGGAAGTGTGGATCGTTACAATTAGTTTATTCAGCGTCCGCTCGATAACGATCTTCGCGATACCTCCCTTATTGATACGGGCATTCAGGTAGGTCCTGATCTTGTTGTCCTCGATCAACTTGAAGGCATAGTCTTTTTTGCTGCCATACCAGTTGGATTCCCAACCGCGGATGATCCCTAACCTGGCCCCAATCGGATTCGTTTTCTGACCCATATTTATAGTTAAATAAGTTTTATCAATTGGTTTTTGCTTCGACTGCTTTTTTCGCTTTTACCGCTTTCGCCTTTTTCTCTTCCTCGACCTTGACGTCGACGATGATCGTAACGTGATTGCTGCGTTTGCGAACACGATACCCGCGACCCTGGGGAGCCGGGCGCATCCGCTTCAACGTCCTTCCGCCATCCACAAATACCGTCTTCACCACCAGGCTCGCATCCGCTGCGCTCTCACCTTCATTCTTCGCCTCCCAGTTCTTTACCGCAGACCACAACAGCTTGTGCAGCGGCGTGGATGAATGTTGCGGATGATGTTCCAGTAGAGCCAGGGCCTTTTCAACATGCATCCCGCGGATCTCATCAGCCAGTAAACGCATTTTACGGGGCGATGTCGGGTAATTTCTCAATTTAGCTACTGCTTCCATTTTATAAGTTTTTTCTCGGACCCGTAGTCCGTCTAGGCGATCTTTTTACTTGAATGTCCTTTAAAGTTGCGGGTAGGTGCGAACTCACCCAGCTTGTGCCCCACCATGAACTCCGTCACATACACCGGAATGAACTTGTTGCCGTTATGCACTGCCAGCGTATGACCCACAAAATCGGGGGTAATCGTGCTGCGGCGGCTCCAGGTTTTTATCACCCCTTTTTTTGCCGACCCTTCATTGATCGACAGGATCTTCTCCTCGAGGTTGTAGTCTACGTAAGGACCCTTTTTAATTGAACGACCCATAATTATTGATAATTAAATTATTTCGCTAATTTTTTACCGTTTTTCCGTTGGATGATCATCTTGTCGCTGCCCTTCCCTTTCTGACGGGTCTTCAGACCGCGGCTATACTGACCATTCCTGCTGCGAGGCTGCCCACCGGAAGCCTTACCTTCGCCACCACCCATCGGGTGATCAACAGGGTTCATCGCTACACCACGGACCCTCGGGCGGATACCCCTCCAAACATTGCGACCGGCCTTACCCATACTCTGCAGGGAGTGATCGCTGTTGCTGACAACTCCTACGGTAGCATAACAGTTGATCAGCACCTTTCTCAATTCCCCGGAAGGCATCTTCAGCACAGCATATTTTTCTTCCTTGTTGGTCAACTGAGCAGATGTACCAGCACTACGCACCAGCTTCCCACCCTGACCAGGCTGCATCTCGATGTTGTGGACATTCGTACCGAGCGGCATATTCTTCAGCTGAAGCGCATTCCCAAGTTCAGGAACCACATCATCACCCGACTGTACGCTTGCTCCAACCTGCAGACCCTGGGGAGCCAGGATATATCTTTTCTCACCATCCTTATAATTCAACAACGCAATAAAAGCTGTACGATACGGATCATATTCGATAGAAGCTACCTTGGCATCGATATTCTTCTTGTTCCGTTTGAAATCGATGATCCGGTACATTTTCTTATGGCCGCCGCCACGGTAACGCATCGCCCTTCTGCCTTGAACGTTCCGGCCGGCAGTGGACTTTACTTTTTCCAGCAACGTCTTTTCCGGTGTATCGGTAGTCAGCTCGGCATAGGCGTTCCCGATTCTCCAGCGGGTCCCGGCAGTCATCGGTTTGTATTTTTTCAGTGCCATTGTTCTTGTCTTATTCTTTTAATAATTTAAATGCTCGCGTAAAGATCGATCGTCTCTCCTTCCGCCACAGTGACCAGCGCCTTCTTGAAAGCAGGCTTACGACCCTGAACATACCCGGCCTTTGTAAAGCGGGTCTTGTTCTTTCCCGGTACGACTACCGTATTCACGTCCGTCACCGTTACGCCATAAAAATCTTCCACGGCTTTCTTGATCTCCAGCTTGTTGGCCTTGCGGTTCACCCGGAAAGCATACCGCCGGAGCTTGTCCTGCTGGGAGTTGGCCTTTTCGGTCAGTATCGGTTTTACTAAAACTTCAGAGAGTTTCATATCTCTTAAATATTTATCTGTTATTCAATTATGCTTTTTCTTCTAAGCCTTTTCTTCTTCCGTTTCACTGGCGAACACTTTAGCTGCCGTCTCCGACAACACCAGCACCTCGGCATTGACTATATCGTATGTATTGATATCCGCCAGCAACACACCCTCGATAGTCGGTACGTTACGCAAGCTGAGATATAAATTTTCACTTTCATCCGGCATGACAAACAACACTTTCTTCCCATGAACATTCAGACCCTTCAGCGTCTCTGTCAACTGCTTCGTCTTCGGCACATCCATCTTGATATCTTCTACCACCATGATGGCATTGCCTTTGGCCTTGTACGCCAGGGCCGACATCTTCGCCAGATCCTTCACCTTGCGGTTCAGCTTGAAATCATAGTCACGGGGTTTAGGCCCGAAGATCGTACCACCCCCCTTGTAGAGAGGGTTACGCAGGTTGCCCTTACGGCTGCCACCCGTACCCTTCTGACGATGCAGCTTCTTGCTGGAACCCTTGACTTCCAAACGCGTCTTCACCTTGTGCGTTCCCTGACGCTGTGCAGCCAGGTATTGCTTGACGGCCAGATAGATCACATGATCATTCGGCTCGATCCCGAAGATCTCCTCCGGTAGCTCCACCGTCCGGCCTGTCTTCTTTCCTTCTATATTTAAAACGTCTGCTTGCATGATAATTCAATTTTGCGCGGACCCCCATTATTGGATACCCGCTGGGTTACTTCTTACTTCTGAATTAAGACAATGGAACCAATATGACCGGGAACCGACCCGCTGATCAGGATATAGTTCTTCTCGGTGAATATCTTCACAACCTTCACCCCCTTCATCTTCACCCGATCACTACCCATCCGGCCCGCCATCCGGACACCTTTCATTACCCGGCTGGCATCGGAAGAGTTACCCAGGGAACCCGGAGCGCGCGACCGGTCATGCTGACCATGAGACTGCCCGCCAACGCCATGGAATCCATGACGTTTTACGACACCCTGGAAGCCTTTGCCTTTTGTAGTGCCGACAACTTCGACTTTGTCGCCTTCGGTAAAGATGTCCACGGTGATAGATTCACCAAGCGCTTTTTCTATGGAATAATTGCGAAATTCTTTTACAAACTGTTTGGGAGAAGTGCCGGACTTGGCGAAGTGATTCTTTTGGGCGGAGGTAGTGTGCTTTTCTTTCTTTTCGCCGAACGCTAACTGGAGGGCAGCATAACCATCCGTCTCTTTTGTCTTAACCTGCGTAACTACACAGGGACCGGCCTCGATGATCGTGACGGCGGTCTGCTTGCCATCAGGACTGAAGACGCTGGTCATCCCGATTTTTTTACCAATAATACCTTTCATTTCTTTTAAAGTTTATACCATCGGGTATGAGACAGAGCATAGACATACTGCTGGTATTCCGGCCTTGGTAACGGCCCTTTATGCAGCATCGATCTACTACTTCAATCCCTGTTTGCAGCCGACCTTTTCTTTTCGTCTCCCCTCGTCTGCCTTGCGCAGATCCCGGAAGCCAGAAGTACCGGCAGTAAACAAACCCTGAATGGCTTGTTCATATTTATCACCCGGCTCCATCCGGAGCCCGGGGCTAACTTACAAAATCGATCCAGCGCTATTTTATCCCGGCACCGCACCTATCGCGGACGGAAGTTTATAGATGGACGTAAAAGAACTAAGCCTTGATCTCAACATCCACACCGGAAGGCAAATCCAGTTTGGACAACGCATCTACCGTCCTCGAAGAGGAAGTATAGATATCCAGCAGGCGCTTGTGCGTATGCAGCTGAAACTGCTCACGGGCCTTCTTGTTGACGTGCGGCGAACGCAATACCGTGAAAATCTTCTTACGCGTAGGCAAAGGAATAGGACCCGTTACCACCGCGCCGGTACTACGGACGGTTTTAACGATCTTCTCGGCGGATTTATCCACCAGATTGTGATCGTAGGACTGTAATTTGATTCTGATTCGTTGAGACATAAGCCAAATCCCATTTTTCGAACGGGGATGCAAAAGTATGCATTAGTTCAGCATCGTCCAAAAATTTGGTCTATTTTCTTTCTATTTTCCGCCATCTCTCCCGCACGACGCCCCAGGTTCTCCCGTGAGTCCCGCTGAAAGTTCGCATTTTTGCGAACTTTTCCGCCTGAATCACATACCCCCCCGTCCCCGGCGCTAAAGCCTTGCCGACGGCGCCCCTACCGCCATCCCCTCTCACCGCCCGCCCCCGGGACAATGCTGCCGCAAATAGTCCGTATACAGCGTTGCCAGATGCTGTCGCGTCCCATCCCCCTCATAAATGCCATGCGAACGATTGGGATAGGCCATAAACTGGAACAGCTTATTGTACTTGATCAGCTCATTTAACAGGCGCTCGGCATTCTGATAGTGTACATTGTCATCCCCCGTGCCATGTATATAAAGCAAATTGCCCCTCAGGTTTTTGGCATACGTGATCGGGGAACCAGCCAGAAAATCTTCCCTGTTTTCCTGCGGCAGCCCCATATAACGCTCCTGGTAAAGATTATCATAACTCAGCTGATTGCCTACCGCCGCAATGGCAATCCCCGTCTTGTAGATCCCCGGGTACTGGAAAAGCAGGTTTAGCGTACTCGACCCGCCGCCGCTCCATCCCCACACAGCGATCCGGCTGCTGTCCACAAATGACCACTTCAGGATCTCGGTAGCAGCCATCGCCTGGTCACGGATATTGATCCTGCCGATTTGACGATAGCAGGATTTCCGCCAGGTTCTCCCTTTCAGCGCCGGCGTACCCCTGTTTTCCACGCTCATATAGATATACCCGTCTTTAGCCATATCTCCATTGTACAGAAAATTATTGCCCGTACCATATTCGTCCGTGGTCGTCAGCCCCGCCGGCTCACCATAAACATAAAACACGACAGGATACTTTTTCGTGCTGTCAAACGGCACCGGTTTTACCATCCAGCCATCCATTTCTACGCCGTCCTGCGTATGGACCTTGAAGAATTCGACCTTTTTCGGCGAGGGATCACCGCCTCTGCCATTGTCACCCGCCGCCTGAGCCAGCGCCTTATGCTCCGGAAGATTGACCCATTCCTGTTTCTCCGGCATATTGGCATTGCTATAGGTATGAAGCGCATAGCGCCCGGCAGGACAAATGTCATACTCATGCGTTCCCGTCTCGCCGGCCGGCGTCATCTTTTCCAATTTCCCTTTCCCATCCAGCCGCACCCGGTAGAGATATAGCTGCGTGGCATTTTCAGGACTGGCCATGAAATAGACAAAGCCGTTCTTCTCATCCACCAATTTGATCCGTGCAATATCATAATTCCCCTTTGTGATCAACATCTCCTTCTTCCCATCCCGGCTTACCCGGTAAATATGCCGCCAGCCATCTTTTTCAGTCACCCATAGAAATTCCTTGCCGCCGCCGAGCCAGTCCCAGCCGGCGATCACGCCATCCTGCCAGGCACCCTTGCATTCGATATAAGCGCTATCCGTCTCATCATATGCCGGAGTAGTCGTTCCAGTCGCAATTTCGCTCAGGAGCAGCTTGCTTTCATTCTGCTTCCTGTTCAATTGCTGGAGGATCAACTGACTGGAATTACCGGCCCATTCCATCCGGGGAAGATAGGTTTCCCGCGGATCGCCGGGAATGTCCATCCAACGATTCGCCCCCGAGGACAGATCGATCACGCCGATCTTATAAGGTGAGGGGGACTCGCCCGCTACCGGGTATTCCACCGGTACAACAAAAGGATAGGTCGAATCGGTCGTATTCAACATCAGATAATCCTTAACCTGGTTGGCATCGATCTGCCAGTAGGCAATATGCTGCCCGTCGGGGCTCCAACGGAACCCATCCCGGCACTCCAGCTCCTCTTCATAAACCCAGTCAAAGGTTCCGTTGATCAGCTTCCGGGTTCCGTTGGTGGAAGTAAGACAACGGGCCTGCCCCGCAGCCAGATCCTCGACATAAATATTGTGCTCACTGACATAGGCTACCCGGGCCCCATTCGGGGCAAACTTGGCAAATTGAAGGGATGAGGCCGGTCTGTCCTTTCCTACCTGGCTCAATTGCCGCGTACCCAGGTCCAGCACCCAGTAATCACCCCGGGTATCATAGCGCCAGACCCGCCTGGCATTCGTATAAATCAATACTTTCTTTCCATCATCCGAGAAGGCAAAATTGCGGATCATCAGCGGTTCCACCCGGCCCGCCGGCCTCAACGACTCCCTGGCTACGATCACCGTCTCCCGATCATCCGGGATACTCACCTGGACAATACTTCCGGCCTTCGCTTCATAATAAGAATTTCCGTCTTTGGACCACTTGAGCAAAGTCGAACCCGGCTGGGCGCCAAGGGGGCCGCTGATCAGGAGGAAAACAACAATCATCGATCGGAACACAACAATACATCGGGACAATGCCATGGCTAATCTTTTTTGGAAGCGGGAAATTAATACATTTTGCCCAGTCGAATGGCGGCACTTGACGGGCGGTAATTGAAGGGCGGCACCTGACGGGCGGCAAAAATTAAAGCCCGGCATCACTGCCGGGCTCCACTAACAATTTACTACGGTCGCCGTAATTAACGATGGCCCCAATGACCGGTATACCACCTGTCACCTCTGCTGCCATGACGCCAATGACCGGGATACCAGATCCATCCCGGATGCGGCGGCTCAGCCCAGCGGCCACCGACAGCCACATAAGCGCCGTTACGCCATTCCCAGTCCTCGTCGATCCAGACGTGGCGGGGACTCGGAGCAACAGGCCTTACGACGGCATGCCATGCCGGATGTACCGATACGTAGACCTGGGCGCTGGCCTTCATAGATCCCGCGCCGATGATCAACATTACGAGAAACGCAAGCTTGACTACTTTACTTTTCATATGTTGGTTTTTAAGTTCAGGGATTGGATCACCCTTGGTGACAAAAGTTAAAAGCCCATATTTGCCTTTTAACGATTTTTCTATTTTTACATTGCCCATTATCCACCCCTTGTAAAACAAAGACCCCGCCACATTTAAGTAGCAGGGTCGTATTTTAATCCGATTTTAATCCTATTGAATTGCGGCCTTCGGCCTCAATTTACGAACCGGACTCCGTCCGGTTTAGGCATTCACCTTCTTACCCTTCACCTTGGCAATCACTTCTTCGGCAATATTATTGGGCGCCGGAGCATAGTGAGAGAATTCCATGGTAGAAGTCGCCCGGCCGGAGCTCATGGAACGCAGCTCGGTCACATACCCGAACATCTCCCTCAACGGCACCTTGGCCTTGATGACCTGCAGGTTGTTCCTGCTGTCCATACCTTCGAGGACGCCGCGACGACGGTTAAGGTCACCGGTCACATCTCCCATGTACTGATCGGGGGTCAGCACTTCCACTTTCATGATAGGTTCCAGCAGGATGGGTTTTGCCTTACGACCCGCTTCCCGGTACCCGCCCTTGGCGCATAATTCAAAGCTCATCGCATCGGAATCCACATCGTGATAGCTGCCGTCGAATACCCGCACCTTCATATTGGTCATCGGGTAACCCGCCAGCACACCAGTGGTCATCGAAGTTTCAAAACCCTTCGAAATAGCAGGGATAAACTCCTTGGGGATTGAACCGCCAAAGATATCGTTCACGAACTGGAAATGTTTGCCTTCGTTCTCCTTCAGCCATTCTTCATCGGCAGGCCCGATCTCGAACTGGATGTCGGCAAACTTACCACGGCCACCGGTCTGCTTCTTCAGCACCTCGCGGTGTAGTATAGAAGCATTGAAAGCTTCCTTATAGGCAACCTGCGGCGCGCCCTGGTTGACCTCCACCTTGAATTCCCGGCGCATCCGGTCGATGATGATCTCCAGGTGCAATTCACCCATCCCGCGAAGGATGGTCTGGCCCGTCTCTTCGTCCGTATTGACCCGCAGGGTGGGGTCTTCCTCCACCAGCTTGGAAATGGCTATGCCCATTTTATCGACGTCGACCTGCGTTTTAGGCTCGACGGCAATGGCGATCACCGGCTCGGGGATAAACATATTTTCCAGCGTGATCGGATGATCCTCATCACAAAGCGTGTCACCGGTCTTGATTTCCTTAAACCCTACCGCGGCTCCGATATCCCCGGCTTCGATAAAATCGATCGGGTTCTGCTTGTTGGCAAACATTTTCATGATACGGCTGATACGCTCTTTTCTGCCGCTCCGGACATTCAACACATAGGAGCCGGCATCCAGGTGACCGCTATAACACCGGAAGAAGGCCAGACGACCCACAAAAGGATCGGTCATGATCTTGAAAGCAAGGGCCGCAAAGGGCTCCTTCGCATTGGCCTTACGATAGATCGTTTCGCCGGTATTGGGATCGATCCCGGCCGTATCCTCGATATCCAGCGGTGAAGGCAGGTAACGGCACACCGCATCCAGGGCCGTCTGCACACCTTTATTCTTGAAAGAAGATCCGCACATCATCGGAACAATGCTCAGGTCCACCGTAGCCTTACGGATAGCTTCATGCATTTCATCTTCGGTGATGCTGTTGGGGTCTACAAAGAATTTCTCCAAAAGGGTATCGTCATATTCGGCGACGGCTTCCACCAGCTTGGCTCTCCACTCCAGGGATTCTTCGATCATATCATCCGGAACGGGAATTTCATCGAAGG
>Ga0302326_10007557_pt1 | contig 24125 bp, 17 predicted proteins | sample Palsa_T0_3_FD_202264 | JGI IMG/M metagenome (GOLD analysis project Ga0302326, IMG submission 202264) | Peat permafrost microbial communities from Stordalen Mire near Abisko, Sweden - Palsa_T0_3 | ecosystem: Environmental > Terrestrial > Soil > Palsa > Peat permafrost | place: Sweden: Abisko... | reverse complement strand
GGGCGAATTGTCATGAACAGCGGGTAGCGGCAGCGTAAGCCCCCATGCCATCAGCTCCAGCCACACCAGGCTGATGACTGTGACGGCGAACTCGCCCAGCCAGAATTCGACCCCACGATGATTTGGCGAATGGTCCCTCCCGATGAGCGGGCGGATAGCTGCCCCAACGAGAGCGATCGCGGGAATCGCGAATCGCGCGATCCGCACCTGCGCCGCCGAGACGGTGGTTCCTGCCGGCTCGCTTTGAATGGGTGCGGTTCGGGCCCAATGGCGGAACCAGAAGAAGACAGCCACGCAGCCCAAGACTGAACTGGCGTATTGAAGCAGCTTGTGGACAGACACCACTCCCAGCAGGGGAAGCGTGACAGCTTGGATGAGGAACGACCAGTGCTGCGTGGGCCAGCGGTCGGCGTGCGTGAGGGAGTCCCACAAGTCATGCGTCAGGGCTCCGACCAGGATGGACAACAGCACGAGCGCCAGCTGCAAAGGCTTCCACAGCGGAAGGGGATACGGGTCGGCGGGAACTCTCTGCCGAACGGCGCGGGGCATCAGTGCGGCCAACGGCTCTTTGACAATTGCGTGAAAGAGCCAGAAAACGACAAACCCCACGGGCAAGCAAAAAAGGAAGAGGCCCCGCGGGGAGTGCCCGAAAGGGCCTTTGGGCGCGAACCGGAGGAAAAATTCCAAATCCGGAGTAAACGTACCAATGATCAGCGCCGACAGAACCAGGCGGGTCCGCCGGAGCGGATATGCGGCAGCAGCATGAGCTAGTGTGAAAGGCACTCACTTCCATTATTGCCCATGACGTGGCTCCCATTGCGCCCGGCTTGATTACCAATGGTGCCTTGCGTTTGGGCAATTCCCTGCCCGCAGTCGGTGCTGCAGCGCGATTCATCCCACATCTGCGTTCCGGGGATCAGCGTGACGGGCGATTCGTTGAGCCGGTCACGCCTGGAAAACAGACCAGCACGATTTCTGTTGACAAAAAATCTCATACTTGTTTACTCTATGCCTGAAGTGAACAAGCCTATGACAGAGACAACTTCTCGCGATCTGTTTCCGGGTGCACTCGAGATGATGATTCTCGAGTCGTTGCGCCGCCAGCCCTCCCACGGCTACGCACTGGTGCAGCATATTCAGCAGCGATCGAAGAACCTGCTGCAGGTGGAAGAGGGATCGCTGTATCCGGCGCTGCAGCGGCTGCTGAAATCGAAGCTGGTGAAGGCGCAGTGGGGTGTTTCGTCGACCAATCGCCGCATCAGGACCTACCAGATTACACCGGCAGGACTTCGCCACCTGGACGAGCAGATCTCCAGTTTTGAGCGCATGTTTGAAGGTATTGCGCTGGTCCTCAATCCCGCAAAGGCTACCTCGAACTGACGAGAACGTTCAAAGGAGTTCCCGATGAACTGGATACCTGATATCTTCCGTCGCGGCAAGCTCTACAACGATCTCTCCGAGGAAATTCGCCTGCACATTGAAGAGCGCGCCGAGCAGTTGATGCGCGAAGGCGCGAGTCGGGAAGAAGCGGAACGAAAGGCGCGTCTGGCTTTCGGGAATCGCACAGTGCAGGAGGAGCGCAGCCGCGAAGTGTGGCAGTGGCCGACGCTCGAGTCGATCTGGGCCGATGTACGCTTGGCTTCGCGGCAACTGCGGCGTTCTCCTGGATTCACGATGGCCGCCATTGGGACTTTGGCATTGGCCATCGGCGCGAATGCCGTGGTGTTCAGCGTGATGAACGCATTCCTTCTGCGACCTCTGAATGTGCCTCAGCCGCAAAGCCTCTACTCGCTCCAGCACGGAGACGCACCCGACGGAAGCCTGTCCTATCCCGACTATCTCGATCTGCGCGACCGCAACCGCAGCTTCAATGGGTTGATGGCGTATAACTTCGCTTCGACGGTGCTGGATACCGGGAATAATCCGTCCAGCGTCTGGGTTCAGGAAGCCAGCGGCAACTACTTCGACGGGCTGGGCCTGCAGCCGTATCTCGGCCATTTCTTCCACGCACGCGATGAGCATGGGCCGAATAGCGCTCCCTATATCGTGCTGACTTACGATTATTGGCACACCCGTTTTGAGGACGATCGCGGCGTGGTGGGCCGTGTGGTGATGGTGAACAAGCACCCGTTCACGATCCTCGGCGTCGCGCCTCCTGAATTCAACGGCACTCTCTTGTTTTTCAATCCAGGATTCTTTGTTCCGCTCGTCGAGGACCCGCTCTTGACGGGCGATGACTTGAATGCGCGCGGAACCCGGTGGTTATTTCAGGCGATGGGCCATCTCAAGCCAGGGGTCACTCCGGAGCAGGCGGCCGCCGATCTGGATTCGATTGGGGCCTATCTCCAAAAAACCTATCCCAAGGACGAAGGCAAGATGACGTTCGTCCTGCGGCGCCCGAGTCTATATGGCGATTATCTGGGCCGGCCTCTGAAAGCATTCATGGCGGGGCTGATGCTGCTGACGGGGCTGATCCTGCTGGCCGCTTGCGCCAACCTCGGCAGCCTGTTTGCGGCACGCGCGGCGGACCGCTCCAAAGAAGTGGCTCTGCGTCTCGCACTCGGCTCGAGCCGCAAGCGCATTCTGCGCGGACTGTTCACGGAAGCCACCATGATTTCGCTGGCCGGGGGCGCAGTTGGCCTGTTGAGCAGCGTGGCGCTGCTGCGCGCGCTGAGCGCATGGCAACCAATTCCCAGTTATCCGATCCATCTGGCAGTGAATCCAGATGCGAAAGTATATGCCGTCGCAGTGCTGCTGGCGTTGGTCAGCGGACTTCTCTTTGGCGCGGTGCCGGTGAGGCAAGTGCTGCGGACAAATCCATATGAGGTAGTGAAGGCCGGAAGCGGACGAATTGCGGGAAGGCGGATGAACGCGCGCGAGGTGCTGCTGGTGGTGCAGATTGCCATCTGTGCTGTGCTGGTGACGTCGTCCTTGGTGGCGATACGGGGGCTGATTCGCTCGCTGCACGACCATTTCGGATTCGATATTGAGAACATCACCCTCGCAGAGACAGATCTGGGCATGGCCGGCTACAGCGGAGACCGCGTTCCCGCGATGCAAAAGCGAATGATCGGGGCGCTGCAGGCTTTGCCAGGAGTGGAGTCCGTGGGATTGGCCGATTCGTTGCCGCTTACAGTGAACGGCTCAGGTGACTCGATCGTCTTCACGGACAATACTTCGGATCTGCGGCCTGTGAACGCCGCAACGGATACCGCAATGTTCCACATCTCTCCCGAATACTTTCATGCGGCTGGTACAACCCTGCTGTCAGGAAGGGCATTCACGTGGCAGGACGACAAAAGCTCGCCTCAGATCGCGATCGTGAACAAGGAATTCGCGCGCAAAGTCTTCGGCTCCCCTGACCGCGCCATCGGCCACTTTTACAAGATGAAGGATGGGACGCGCATTCAAGTTGTGGGCATTGCGGAAGACGGGAAATATAACAGTCTTACGGAAGATCCGGTAACAGTGATGTACCTTCCGATCCTGCAATCGCCTTCCACTTCGACATTTCTTGTGGTGCGCACGCGGCCCGGTTTGGACAACTCTGGTTCAGACAACGGCCAGCTCCAGACGGCAACCGCGATGCGGAACGCTTTGCGGCAACTCGATCCGGGGTTGCAGGTTTCCATCGAAGCGCGGGACAGGACCCTGACGGCGGTTTTGTTTGGACCGCGCATGGCAACGATCTCACTGGGCGTTCTGGGCGTGATGGGAGCGATGCTGTCGATTACCGGCATCTTCGGCATGGCGGCGTACTCGGTGAGCAAGCGGCTGAAGGAGTTGGGAATTCGCGTGGCCTTGGGCGCGCAACGCAAGGAAGTGCTGCAGGCAGCACTGGGGCGTGCGTTCAAGCTGCTCGCACTTGGCTCGGCCGCCGGATTGGTTCTGGGCCTTCTTGCAACGAAAGTCCTGGCGTTCATCGTGTATCAAGCCTCGCCGCGCGATCCCCTCGTCCTGGCTGGCGTGGTTGTGGCGATGGCTGCGCTCGGATTGCTGGCCACATGGATTCCAGCGCAGCGCGCCCTCTCCGTCAATCCTTTAGTTCTGCTGCGTGAGGAGTAAAGCATGAACTGGATCCCAGGTATCTTTCGTCGCGGCAAGCTCTACAACGATCTCTCCGAAGAAATTCGCCTGCATATTGAAGAGCGCGCGGAGCAGTTGATGGGCGAAGGCATGAATCCGGCAGAGGCGCAACGAACGGCGCGCATGGCATTCGGGAATCGCGCAGCACTCGAAGAGCGCAGTCGCGAAGTGTGGCAGTGGCCGACATTGGAATCGATAGCCGCCGATGTGCGGCTGGCCGTGCGGCAGCTGCGCCGTTCGCCGGGATTCGCGATTGCCGCGGTCCTGACTCTTGCGCTGGCAATCGGCGCCAACGCCGTGGTCTTTGCTGTATTGAACGCGCTGATCCTGCGCCCACTCAATGTCCCACATCCGCAAAACCTCTACACTCTGGAGCGCGGCGGCTACAAGGAACAGGCCACTTCGTATCCCGACTATCTCGATCTACGTGAGCGCAACCGCAGCTTTGAAGATTTGGCCGGCTACATCATGATTCCGGTGGGATTCGATACAGGAGGGAATCCAACGCAGGCCTGGGGCTACGAGGTGACGGGGAACTACTTTGACGCACTGGGCATTCATCCGTATCTCGGGCGCTTCTTCCACGATGCCGATGAGCATGGCCCAAACAGCGCTCCTTTCTTAGTGATCAGCTACGCATACTGGCATAGCAATTTTCAGGATGATCGCGGCGTGGTGGGGCGCGTCGTCCAGGTGAACAAGCATCCTTTCACCATCCTGGGCGTAGCACCGCCCGAGTTCAGCGGGACACTGGTTTTCTTCTTTCCGGACTTCTGGGCGCCTATGGTTGAACAGGAACAGTTGCAGGGGTTGGCCGTCCTGAACAATCGCGGACAACGCGACATCTACATGGTGCTGGGGCATGTCAAGGCGGGAGTGACACCGGCGCAGGCTATTGCAGATCTGAATTCCGTTGGCTCCTATCTGGAGAAGAGCTATCCGAAAGACGATGCCTATATGACCTATTCCCTGGCGCGCCCAAGCCTTGCTGGCGACCTGCTGGGGCCCGGGGTGAGAGGCTTCATGACTGGAATGATGCTGCTTTCGGGGTTGATTCTCCTGGCCGCGTGCGCCAATCTGGGCAGCCTCTTTGCCGCGCGCGCTGCTGATCTTTCAAGGGAAGTGGCTCTGCGCCTCGCGCTTGGATCGAGCCGCAGGCGCATTCTACGGGGAGTGTTTACTGAAGCCGTGCTGATTTCACTCGTCGGAGGCGCTGTCGGGCTGGTGGGCAGCATTGTGTTATTGCGCCAATTGAGCATGTGGCATCCAGTTCCACAATTTCCGATTTATGTTCCTGTGAATCCGGATGCGAAGGTCTACCTGGTCGCATTGCTGTTGGCGCTTGCCAGTGGATTTCTCTTTGGCGCGGTGCCAGTGAGACAGATACTGCACACCAACCCATACGAGGTGGTGAAGGCGGGATCTACCGGCATCGTGGCGGGTAATACAGGACGCCGAATCACTCTTCGAGACGTGCTGCTGGTGGCGCAGATTGCCATCTGCGCGGTACTGGTGACCTCCTCGCTTGTGGCGGTGCGGGGGTTGGTGCGCTCCATGCACAGCAAATTTGGATTCGAACCGCGGAACGCGATTCTGGCGGATACTGCTCTCCGCATGGCCGGGTACAGCGGTGACAGGGCATTGGCGATGCAGAGGCGCATGATTGATTCGCTGGAAGCGATTCCCGGAGTAAAGTCCGTAGGACTCGTCAGTGTAATCCCGCTGGGAGGGGGCGGTGAAACCGAGGATGTCTTCACCGGCCAAACCGCGGACTTGAGGCCATCGAATGCCGCCGCCAACGTCCAGGTGTTCAAGATCTCCCCCGAATACTTCCATGCGACGGGCACAACCTTGCTGCAGGGGAGGGGGTTCACATGGAGTGACGACAAGAATGCGCCGCCCGTGGCGGTGGTGAACGCATTGTTTGCGCGCAAGATCTTCGGCTCCGAGTCAAAGGCGCTGGGCGGGTACTACAAGAAAGAAGATGGAACGCGCGTGCAAGTGGTGGGTATCGTTGAAGACGGAAAGTACTATCAGTTCACCGAAGATCCAAGGGCGGCGATGTTTCTGCCTTTCCTGCAGTCGCCCAGCACCATGATGTGCCTGGTGGTGCGCTCCGAGCGCGATCCGCAGCAATTGGCGTCGGCCATAAGGAGCGCATTGAGGGGCCTCGATGCCGGCCTGCCTGTCAACATCCAAACATGGGAGGCAGGACTGGGTATCGCGCTGTTTCCCGCGTATGTGGCGACTGTGGCGCTGGGCGTGCTTGGTGCGATGGGGGCGATGCTTTCGATCACCGGGATCTTTGGAATGGCAGCGTTCTCAGTGAGCAAACGGTATCGGGAGTTGGGAATTCGCCTGGCCCTGGGTGCGAGGCGCAGGGAAGTTTTGCAGGCAGCATTGGGACGGCCGCTGAAGTTGCTAGCTTTTGGTTCTTCGGCGGGATTGCTCCTGGGACTGCTGGCGACGCGCGTGCTTGCTCACATCGTCTATACGGCGACGCCTCGCGATCCGCTGGTATTGGCTGGTGTTGTATTGGCGATGGGTCTGCTTGGGCTGCTTGCTACGTGGATTCCGGCGCAGCGCGCGTTGTCGGTCGATCCTTTGGTTCTGTTGCGCGAGGAGTAAATACATGAACTGGATACCGAACATCTTCCGTCGCCGTGGGCTCTACACCGACCTCTCCGAAGAGATACGCCTGCATATTGAAGAGCGCGCGGAGCAGTTGATGCGCGAAGGGACGAGCCCGGCAGAAGCACAGCGAAAGGCGCGCGTTGCTTTCGGAAACCACACCAATATCGAGGAACGCAGCCGCGAAGTGTGGCAGTGGCCGACGCTGGAATCGATCTGGGCCGATGTGCGATTCGCGATGCGCCAACTGCGCAAGTCTCCAGGCTTCACCATCACTGCTGTTTTGACACTGACGCTGGCCATTGGCGCCAACGCCGTGGTCTTCGGCGTACTGAACGCGCTCATCCTGCGCCCGCTGAATGTGCCCCAGGCAGAGAGCCTTTTCGTCATCCAACATGGGAGCGACTCCTATCCCGACTATCTCGATCTTCGCCAGCGCAATCGCAGCTTCGACGATGTGGCAGTTTTTGCTATCCGTCAGTCAGGGCTGGACACGGGCAAAGATCCATCGAATGTCTGGCAATACGAAACCAGCGGAAACTACTTCGACGTATTGCGCATTCAGCCCTATATTGGCCGATTCTTCCACGATTCCGATGAGCATGGCCCAAACAGCGCGCCCTATGTCGTACTGTCCTACGCATATTGGCACAACCATTTTCAGGACGATCGCACCGTGGTTGGCCGCGTTGTCCGGCTCAACAAGCATCCATTCACGATCCTTGGCGTGGCGCCTGAAGGGTTTCAGGGGACCATCTTGTTTTTCGCTTCGGATATCTTCGTGCCCATCGTGAACCATGACCAGTTATCCGGTGACAAGATTTTGAACGCGCGCGATAGCCATTGGATGTTTGAGACGGTGGGACATCTGAAGCCGGGAGTTACTGCGGCGCAGGCCACTGCCGATCTGAAGTCCGTGGATTCGTATCTGAAAAGCAGCTATCCCAAGGATGAAGGCAATGAGCCTTATACGCTGGCGCGGGCTGGTCTTCATGGCGACTATTTGAACGGGCCCACGCGGGCTTTTCTCACCGGATTGATGCTTCTTTCGGGTTTGATACTGGTGGCGGCCTGTGCCAACCTGGGCAGCCTGTTTGCCGCGCGGGCCGCCGACCGTTCTCGCGAGGTGGCCTTGCGCCTGGCTCTGGGTTCGAGCCGCAATCGCATTTTGCGCCAGCTGTTCACCGAATCCGTGCTGCTTTCGCTCGCTGGGGGCGAAGCGGGACTCGTGGCGAGCATTCTGCTTTTGCGCCGGTTGAGCGTGTGGCAGCCATTTCCGCGATTCCCCCTCCATGTGCCGGTAAGTCCGGACGCTAACGTTTATTTGGTAGCTTTGGTGCTGGCGTTGGTCAGCGGAGTTCTATTCGGAATTGTTCCGGTGCACCAGATTCTCCGGGCCAATCCGTATGAGATTGTCAAAGCGGGATCGACAGGCGCGTTCGGGCGCCGAGTTAGCGTGCGAGACGTATTACTTGTCGTCCAAATTGCGATCTGTGCCGTGCTGGTCACTTCGTCGATGGTTGCTGTGCGTGGACTCATGCGCTCCATGCACAGCAACTTCGGTTTTGACCCGCGGAACGCGATGTTGGCAGATACCGATCTGGCGACAGCAGGCTACACCGGCGAAAGAGTACCGGCAATGCAACGGCGCATGATTGATGCCCTACAAGCGATTCCTGGCGTAGATTCCGTAGGGTCGGTGAATTGGCCGCCGTTAGAGCCTCCCGGTGGTTGGCAAGGGATGGTCTATACCGACACAACTACGGATCTGAGCCCATCGAATGCCGCGGCCAATCCTTATTTGTACAACGTAACTCCCGACTACTTCCGCGCATCCGGGACATCTTTATTGGCGGGCAGAGCCTTCACATGGCATGACGATGCAAACGCCCCGCGCCTAGCAGTGGTGAACCGGGAGTTCGCAAGCAAGATACTGGGCTCCGTGCCGGACGCTGTCGGCCGGTATTTCAAGCTGCACGATGGCACGCGCGTGCGAGTGGTGGGGTTGGTGGAAGACGGAAAATACTTGAACCTCACCGAAGGCCAGAAGCCCGCGATGTTCCTCCCCCTCCTGCAATCGCCGGCTAGTTGGACATGGCTGGTGGTGCGGTCGAGCCGCGACCCGCAGCAGCTTGCCGCGGCCATGAGAAGTGCGCTCCGGGACATCGACCCTGCGATGGTTCTGGCGATTCGCCCGTGGAGCACAGAGCTGGGTGGAACTTTGTTCCCCTCGCGCATGGCGACAGTATCGCTGGGTGTGCTGGGCATGATGGGCGCGATGCTCTCGCTCACAGGCATCTTCGGCATGGCTGCGTACTCGGTGAGCAAGCGCCTCAAGGAACTCGGCATTCGCGTGGCCCTCGGCGCGCAACGCAAGGAAGTGTTGCAAGCTGCGCTGGGCCGCGCGTTCAAGCTGCTCGCCATTGGTTCGGCCGCTGGATTGGTCCTGGGCCTTCTTGCGGCCAGGGTGCTGGCGTTCATCGTGTATCAGGCCACGCCGCGCGACCCCCTCGTCCTGGCCGGTGTCGTTCTGGCAATGGCTGCTCTGGGCTTGCTCGCTACATGGATTCCCGCACAGCGTGCGCTCTCCGTCAATCCGCTGGCCCTGCTTCGCGAAGAGTGAAGCATGAACTGGATACCGAATATCTTTCGTCGCGGCAAACTCTACAACGATCTCTCCGAAGAAATTCGCTTACATATTGAAGAGCGCGCTGAGCAGTTGATGCAGGAAGGCGTGAGTCCGGCGGAGGCGCAACGGGCTGCGCGAGTGGCTTTCGGAAATCGGACAGCCTTTGAAGAAAGCAGCCGCGAAGTGTGGCAATGGCCGACGCTCGAATCGATAGGCGCCGATGCGCGATTGGCTTTGCGGCAGCTACGCCGTTCTCCGGGATTCACGATTGCCGCGGTTTTAACACTGGCACTGGCGATCGGCGCAAACGCAGTAGTTTTTGGCATGTTGAACGCGCTGATTCTGCGCCCGCTGAATGTGCCTCAGGCGGAGAGCCTCTACGGAATCGAGCACGGAAGCGATTATGGGTTTCAGTCGTATCCCGACTATCTCGATCTGCGCGACCGCAATCGCAGCTTCGAGAGTCTGGCGGCTTTTACCGCAACTGAGGCAGGAATGGACATCGGCACAGAGCCATCCCGCGTCTTTGGCTATCAAACGACCGGGAACTACTTCGACACATTAGGCATTCAGCCGTATCTGGGACGCTTCTTCCACAGCTCGGATGAGCGCGGCGTCAACAGCGCGCCGTATATCGTGCTCAGCTACGCCTGGTGGCACAGCCACTTTCAGGATGACCGTGGCGTGGTGGGCCGGATCGTCCGGCTGAACAAGCATCCTTTTACCATCCTCGGTGTTGCACCACCTGAGTTCCGCGGGACGTTAATATTGTTCTCTGCCGATTTCTATATGCCGCTTGTCAACCGGGTACAACTGGATGGAGTGAACAACTTGAACGCGCGTGGGGACCGTTGGATTCTTGAGGCGATCGGACATCTGAAGCCGGGAGTCACTCCGGCGCAGGCCGCCGCCGATTTAAACTCCATTGGATCGTACCTCGCAAAGACCTATCCGAAAGAAGAGGGCTTGAAGAGTTTTACATTGGCGCGTCCAAGTCTCTATGGGGACATGCTTGGCCGTCCCGCACGGGCGTTTTTTGCGGGGTTAATGTTGTTAGCGGGATTGATTCTGCTAGCCGCATGCGCCAACCTGGGAGGCCTGTTTGCCGCGCGCCCCGCTGACCGTTCCCGGGAGGTCGCTCTGCGGCTCGCGCTTGGTTCGAGGCGCATTCGCATTCTGCGGCAGCTATTGACCGAGTCCGTGCTGCTTTCACTCGCCGGAGGCACTGTGGGACTTGTGGGGAGCGTAGTGCTACTGCGCTGGCTGAGCGTGTGGAAGCCATTACCCAGGTTTCCCTTCAATGCGCCTGTAAGTCCGGACGCAAAAGTCTATTTGGTAGCTCTGGCTTTGGCATTGGTAAGCGGCTTTCTCTTCGGTATCGTTCCAGTGCGCCAGCTACTCAGGGCCAATCCATACGAGATCGTCAAGACGGGGTCGAGCGCCAGGTTCGGGCCGGGAATGACGGTTCGTGACGTGCTCCTCGTTCTGCAAATTGCCGTCTGTGCCGTTCTCGTCACGTCTTCGATAGTTGCCGTGCGGGGCCTGGTGCGCTCGATGCACAGCAACTTCGGATTTGAGCCGCGTAACGCGATGCTGGTAGACACCGACCTGAAGATGGCCGGTTACAGCGGCGACAGAGTGCCGGCTATGCAGAGGCGCATGATCGAAACGGTGCAAACAATTCCTGGCGTGGCGCAAGTGGGTTCGGCGAATTCAACACCCTTAGGAGGAGTTCAGGGTAAGACGGCCGTCTTTAAGGATGAAACCAGCGATCTGAGGCAATCGAACGCTGCTGCCACGGCATTCCAGTACAACATATCTCCCAATTACTTTCAGGCGGCCGGCACATCGTTGTTAGCGGGCAGGATTTTCTCATGGAATGACGACCGAAACGCGCCCCGTGTAGCGGTGGTGAATCGGGAGTTCGCACGCGACGTCTTTGGTTCCATCCCCGATGGAGTAGGCAAATATTTCAGACTGTCGGATGGAATGCGAGTCCAGGTGGTGGGTCTCGTCGAAGATGGAAAATATATGAGCCTCACCGAAGATCCACAAGCGGCGATGTTTTTCCCCATGCTGCAATCGCCATCCAGTCAAACCTTTTTGGTGATCCGGCCAAAAGGCGATTTCGCTCGCGACCCGCGACAGCTTGCCGCGGCCATCAGGAGTAAACTGCACAATCTGGATGCAGAACTACCTTTGGATATCCAGACGTGGACCGACGACATGGACGACGCAGTGATATTTCCACCGCGATTGGCGACGATCTCGCTCGGCGTGTTGGGCGTAATGGGCGCAATTCTATCGATCACGGGCATCTTCGGCATGGCGGCATACTCTGTGAGCAAGCGGCTCAAGGAGCTGGGAATTCGCGTGGCTCTGGGCGCGCAACGCAAGGAAGTGTTACAGGCTGCACTGGGGCGAGCAGTCAAGCTGCTCGCCATTGGTTCGGCTGCCGGTCTGGTTTTGGGTCTTCTGGCAGCGAAGGTCCTGGCGTTCATCGTTTATCAAGCCACACCACGCGATCCACTCGTCCTGGCCGGCGTAGTTCTGGCAATGGCCGCGTTGGGATTGCTGGCCACGTGGATTCCGGCGCAGCGCGCCCTCTCCGCCAATCCGCTCGCCCTGCTGCGCGAAGAGTGAGTCGAGGCTCGCTTCTAAGTTGCCGTACGGCGGGCTTCTCGGCCCGTTCGCCATTCCATATGACCTGGAAACCGCGTTCCGCATTTTCAGTTGAGGCTGAATCGCCAATGCACTTATCAATTCGCTCTGAGGTCCCCGAATGAAAAGGAAATCCAAGGTCCTAATCGGCTCGGCAGTTGTCTTTGTCGCCTTACTCGTCGCACTATTCCTCGCAAGAAAACAGTTTGTCGGTGGCCCCGGCAGCCCCACCGTAGAAGGCTCCCGTGCGGTGACAGATGGTGGTATCAAGATTCCCGGTTGGAACGGAAGAGTCGATGCTGCTGAACAGAGGGCGGGCATGACCCTCGATGCGGCTCGGCTTGTTGAAGAGGGACAGGCCCTTCATGCCACCACCGGTCCCGCCGTCAGTTACTGGAAGACCGATGCGATGGCGTCAGGGGACTTCACAGTCAAAGCAACGTTCAACGAGCCAAAATACATGAATCTCAACTCTCACCCGCATCCCTACGGAGTGTTTATCGGAGGGAACGACATGGGTACTCCTAGCCAGACCGAGCTTTACTGTGCTGCATCTGGAAACGGAAAGTTTATCGTGCGCGGATTTGGACCCGAGCCGTTCAGGATGACCGGACTACTGAGTGAGAGCAACGCCGCGATTCATAAGGCAGCCGGGCGTGGCCAACCGGTAACTCAGGACATCTCCCTCTCGGTAAGAGGAGATAAGGTGGTGTGCTCCATCAACGGCGCGGATGTTGCAAGCTACGACAAAACTAACCTCGTAGGCTCCGGCAAGCTGAAATCGACAAATGGCTATTACGGCCTCCGCTTCGCGCATAACACGGACGTGTTCGTCAGTCATTTGGTCCACGTCAACGAAGTGAATGCCGCAGGGAATTAAGGAAAGGTGCGGTGCGACCGCTAGGCCCAACGTGGATTCCAGCCCGGCGTGCCCTTTCCCTCAATCCCCTGGTCCAGCTGCGCGAAGAGTAAATTCAACGCGTCCCCAAAATCACCGAGGCGCGATCTCGTCCCAGATGAGCGTGCCGCGCGTTTCTTTCAGCAGCAGCGTCCCGCAAATAAAACACACAGCAGCCACGCCGATGGGGTAATAAAGGCCCGCGTAGATGTTGCCCGTGGACGCGGACAGGCTCAGGCCGATGAGCGGCAGCAGGCCGCCGAAGACACCGTTGCCGATGTGATACGGCAGCGACAGCGATGTGTAGCGGATCTTAGCGGGAAAGGCCTCGACGAGATAGGCAGCGATAGGGCCGTAAGTCATGGCGGCAAAGAAGACCTGGCACCAAACCAGGATGCCGATCAGGGGCAGATTGGGGTGGCCGGCCTCCGGCGCGGGGACAAGCTTGCCTGTGGCATCGATGGTGAGCGGCGTCAGGTGGAGGGCTCCCGTGACGCGGTCTTTAACCGAGCTGACGGTGACGACGTTGTTGCCTGCGGCCTTCTGCATGGCGTGATAGATGGGGATATAGCTGAAGGCAGCCATGAGCATGGCGGCCATCATGATCTTCTTGCGGCCGATGCGATCGGAAAGAGCGCCGAAGACGGTATAGAAGGGTATGGCGCAGACAGTAGCGATGGCGACCACGATGTGGGCCGTATGGGAATTCAGGCGGAGGATAGCTTGGAGATAAAAGAGTGAGTAGAAGGATGCGGTATACCAGACCACACCCTGACCGGCAGTCGCGCCGAAGAGCGAGATGAGTACCTGCTTGAGGTTGGTCCAGTTGCCGAACGCGTCGGTGAGAGGCTGCACCGAGCGTGCACCGGTGGCTTTGAGGTACTGGAAGATGGGTGATTCGCGCATGCGGATGCGGACGTACAGTGAGATGGCCACAAGAACGATAGACAGAAGGAACGGCATCCGCCAGCCCCAATCCTGAAAGGCTGCGGGATTCATGCTTTGTTGCGTGGCGATGATGGCGGCGAGCGAGAGGACAAACCCAAGGCTGGCCGTGATCTGAATGAAGCTGGTGTAGTAGCCGCGCTTGCGGTCGGAAACGTGCTCGGCAACAAAAACCGCAGCCCCGCCGTATTCCCCGCCAAGCGCGAGGCCTTGCAAGATGCGAATCAATATGAGAATCACCGGCGAAAACCAGCCCGCAGTTTTGAAGGTCGGCAGCAAGCCGATGGCGGCGGTGGAAAATCCCATGACGGTGAGGGTGATGATGAAGGCGATACGGCGGCCGAGAAAGTCGCCGATGCGACCGAAGACGAGCGCACCAAAGGGGCGCACGACAAAGCCCACAGCGAAGGTAGCAAGGTAGGCGATGAGTGCGAACGTGTCGTTCCCAGGCGGATAAAACTTGACGGCAAGAACTGTGGTGAGCGAGCCAAAGATGAAAAAGTCGTACCACTCGATAAGGGTACCGGTGGAAGCTGCGAAGATGATGCGGCCGATATGGAGCGCACCGCCAGCCGGGGCCTGAGACGTCAGAGGGGCTGCCATGGGTCGTTCAACCTCGCTGGAAGGTCGCGGCTTGCTGCCTTAGAGGGAGAAGATGAAAGGTCGAGCACCGCAAATGGGGCATGGGATTCAGCGCTACCTTGCTTGCCCGCGAAGACGAGTGTCAAGTGAATTTGTGGTGATAAGCTTCAGCGGCCCCGCGTCCAGTTGAGCTGGCACGTTCCCGGCGAGCAGAACGTGCCGAAAATCACAATCGGCGGAAGTCCTTGACCTATATACTCGTCGCGACCTATGAAACCACTTTGGGCGGTGCGTGAACCTGGCGCATTGCGAGCCCGATCACCGTGGAGGCAATTTGGAACTCGGCATTCTGAAAGAATCGGCCGCCGGTGAGACGCGGGTGGCGCTGTTGCCGGATAGCCTGAAAGGCCTTGTTACACAGGGGCTGAAGGTGATCGTGGAGAGCGGCGCGGGCGTGGCTGCGGGTGCGTCTGATGCGGCGTATGCGGACGCCGGTGCGACGATAACAGACCGAGGCGCAATCCTTGCGGGCGCAGACATTTTGCCTAAGGTGAATGCGCCGGACGCTGCCGACCAGGCGCGGCTGAAACCAGGCGCCGTGGTGATTGGATTCCTGAAGCCGCTGGACGCGCCGTTGGCGCTGAGCACGGCAATGGCGCGGCCGGTCACGCTGTTCAGCATGGAGTTGGTGCCACGCATCAGCAGAGCTCAAACCATGGACGCGCTGTCGTCGATGGCGACCGTCGCTGGCTACAAGGCGGTAGTGGACGCGGCGGGCGTTCTGCCAAGACTGTTTCCGATGCTGATGACGGCGGCGGGAACGCTGGCTCCGGCGCGGGTGTTTGTGATTGGAGCGGGCGTGGCCGGGCTGCAGGCGATTGCCACGGCGCGGCGGCTGGGCGCAGTGGTCGAGGCCTACGACGTGCGCGCCGCTGCTGGGGAACAGGTGCGGTCGCTGGGCGCGAAGTTTCTGGATGTGGATCTGGGCGGCATCGACACCGAGGGCGGCGGCGGGTATGCTGCCGAGTTATCGGAAGAAGCTCTGGACCGCGGGCGCGATTTGATTACAAAGACTGCCGCGCATTCCGACGTGATTGTGACCACGGCGCAGGTGCCGGGGCGGCCTGCTCCGCTGTTGCTTCGTCGCGCAGCGGTGGAGGCGATGCGGCCGGGCTCGGTTCTCGTCGATCTTGCTGCGCCGGCGGGTGGGAATTGCGAGCTGACCAAACCTGGCGTGACGCAGACAATTGGCGGCGTCACGCTGATGGCACCGCTGAATCTGCCTGCGCAGGTTCCGGTGCATGCGAGCCAGCTCTACGCGCGCAACATTCTGAATTTTCTGGGGCTGATTTTGAAGAAGGGCGAGTTGCACGTAGATCTGAGCGACGAGGTGCTCGCCGGGGCTTGCGTCGCGCACGATGGAAAGCCCGTGAACCCGCGCGTAGCGAAACTGTTCGAGTCGGCGCAGATCGCGCCGAGTCTTCCCGTCGTCCAAATTCCTCAAATACCCGATACGGTGTCATCCTGAGAGCCCGCGTGCGTGGGGCCCCATGAACGACGCAGTAGTTCATGGGGAAAGCGGGGCGAAGGATCTGCTGCCCGAAATCAAAACGGCAAGCGAAGTTTCAGGAAAGTAAGACTTATGAATCCAGCAGTTCTTATCGCTTCGGTCTACGTATTCGCGCTGGCGGCGTTTCTGGGCTACCAGGTCATCAGCCGCGTGCCGCCGCTGCTGCACACGCCACTGATGTCGGCGACCAATGCGATCTCGGGGATTTCCCTCATCGGCTCGCTAGTGTTGGCCGGAGCCAAGGGATATCCACTGTTCGCGCACATCTTGGGATTCGTCGCGGTGACCACCGCAACGATCAATGTGGTCGGCGGCTTTGGCATCACCGATCGCATGCTGAAGATGTTTGGCAAGCGCAAGAGCGAGACGAAGGCGGCAGCGCAATGAACCTGGCCACCTACTTCATGGAGGCAACATACCTGATCGCGTCGGTGCTGTTCGTGCTGGCGCTCAAGGGCATGTCGCACCCCGAAACGGCGCGGCGCGGCATGTTTCTGGCCGAGGGCGGCATGTTCGCGGCGATCGTAGGCACTCTGGTCGGGCAGCACATCGTGACCTGGGTGTGGATTATCGCAGGCCTGACCGTTGGCTCGATCATCGGCGCGTGGATGGCGATCTGGGTGCCGATGACGGCGATGCCACAGCGGACCGCGCTATCGCATGCCTTTGGCGCGCTCGCCGCGGCTCTCGTCGGCGTGGGCGAGTTCCTGGTGCACGCTGGCGACATGAGCGTGGTCACGCGCGGCGCTCTGGGATTCGAAGTAATCCTGGGTGCGCTGACGACAACCGGCTCGCTGATTGCCGCGGGCAAATTGCAAGGCGTGATTTACGGAAAGCCGATGCAGTTTCGCGGACAGAGCATCGTGAATCTGGCGATCTTTCTCGCCATGATCGGGTGCTTTGTCTTTTTCTGGATTCATCCCGAAGCGCAGTCGGTCTTTTACTCCATGCTGGGCATCGCGTTTCTGTTTGGCGTGATGCTGGTGATTCCGATTGGCTCGGCGGACATGCCGGTCGTCATGTCGTTGCTGAATTCCTATGCCGGACTCGCGGCTGCGGCAACGGGTTTTGTGCTCGGCAACAACGTGCTCATCATTGCAGGCACGTTGGACGGATTCTCGGGGCTCATTCTCTCGATCCTGATGTGCAAGGCGATGAACCGGTCGATCACGAATGTCTTATTCGGCGGATTTGGCGCGGTGATCGCCGAAGCCACATCGAATGCGGGCGGCGTGATGCGCGAGATCAGCCTGGACGACGCGGCGATGCAACTGGCCTTTGCGAATCGCGTGGTGTTTGTGCCGGGCTATGGACTTGCGACGGCGCAGGCGCAACACGCGGTGCGCGAACTGGCAGAGCTGCTTGAAGGCCGCGGCGTCACCGTGAAGTACGCAATTCATCCAGTGGCGGGGCGCATGCCGGGCCACATGAATGTTCTGCTGGCCGAAGCGAATGTACCGTACTCATCGCTCTACGAGATGGAGCAGATCAATCCGGAGTTTCCATCGACCGATGTGGCTGTCGTGATTGGCGCGAACGATGTGGTCAATCCCGATGCGCGCGACAATCCTAAATCGATCATTGCCGGCATGCCGATCCTCGAAGTCGATCGTGCGAAGAGTGTGATCGTATTGAAGCGCGGCCAGGGGCGTGGATTTTCAGGCCTCGAAAACCCGCTGTTTTTCAAGTCGTGCACATCGATGTTGTATGGCGATGCGAAGTCGAGCCTGAGCCATTTGGCGCAGGCTGTACAGCACGTGTAGGCGCGATCCGCCAGCGTCTTTGTGTCAAGGCGCGGCTTTGGCTGTGCCGCAAAAGAATATCTCCGTCCAATAGATACAAACCAACCCTCTCTGGCATAATCAGCCCACCGGTACTGCAGCCACGCAAGCGAAGCCGTTACCTGAATTCTTAATTCGAACCCGCGACGCAGAACGCAGGAGAACTCGAGGTTCCCCTTGACTCAGTCTTCAGATCTTCGCCTGACGAGAATCCCGCTCAACAACGGGAGCGGCCAGATGCCCGCACTCGGCTTTGGCACTTTAATTCCCGACCCAGCCGTGACCATCACCGCGACCAAAGACGCGCTCGAAGCCGGATTCCGACACTTCGATTGTGCCGAGCGCTACCGGAACGAGCGCGAAGTAGGCGAGGCGTTGCAGGCAGGACTTGCCGCCGGAAAGATTGCACGCGAAGACATTTTTGTCACCACAAAGTTATGGAACACAAATCATCGGCCCGAGCGCGTCGAGCCGGCTTTCGCGGCGAGTCTGGACAGATTGAGGCTCGACTACTTGGATCTCTATCTCATTCACACTCCATTTGCCTTTCAACCGGGGGACGATCAGGACCCGCGAGATCAAAACGGCAATGTCCTCTACGACAAGGGAGTGACGTTGCTCGACACATGGAGAGCATTGGAAAATCTCGTGGACCACGGCAGCTGCCGTGCCATCGGACTATCCGATATCACTTTGAACGAATTGTTGCCCATCTACGAGTCGGCAAGAATCAAGCCCGCCGTGGTCCAGGTCGAGTCACATCCGTATCTGCCCGAAACCGAGCTGCTGGCATTCTGCAAGCAGAGGGGCATTGTCTTTCTGGCGTTCGCACCCCTGGGCCATGGAATGAAGCCGGGACTGCTCGAAGATCCAGTCATTTCGGCCGTCGCTGCACGCGTTGGAAAGACACCGGCCCAGGTGCTGCTGGCGTGGGCAGTGCAGCGCGGGACGGCTTTGCTGACCACACCCAAGAGTGCAGCGCGGGCCCGAGAGAATTTCGACATCTCTTCCCTTCCCGAAGACGCGTTAGACGAGATCGATCGCATTCAGACCAGGCAGAGACTCAATGACGTGGTGAATACGGGCAGCCCGGGCTTCATTCCACGAGTTCAATCAGCATGAGAGCCAAACAACGTCGATGCTGTATGGGGATGCGAAGTCGAGCCTGAGCCACCTGGCGCAGGTGGTGCAGCATATTTAGATCACCCACCAGTCATCACAAGCCAAATTTTCAGGACGAATGCCTTTGATCTCGTCGCCGAAGAGGTCGACCCATCGCTTCTTTACGGCGAAGGCTCGACACGGCTATTCCAAAGACGAGAATTAGCAAACTGGTGACAAGCGGATGACAACTGCGGGTCGCGACTCGGCCTACGATCACGAGCTGAGAGACCAGAGAAGGTTCCGTGCCCCGTCGCTCCGATCGGCCCCCCTCTGCTCCTGAATTTCCCTGGAGAGTGAAATATGCTGGTTCATAGGATCGCAGCCGCCGCTTGTTTCGGCGTGGTTCTTCTCATGCATTCGGCTCCGGCCGAAGCACAATATCACCTCACAAACCTGGTTTCGAATCAACTCGATTCGCATGCCCCAACCATCGATCCACTGCTGGCCAATCCCTGGGGGTTGGCTCGGAGCGCCGGTTCGCCTTGGTGGCTCAGCGATAACGACACCGGCTGGTCGACACTCTATGAAGCAACCGGAACGCAAGTGGCGCTCAAGGTTGTGATTCCGACCGCCGGAAACGGACCGGTCGAGCCGACAGGCACAAACGGCCCTGGCACACCGACGGGAATCGTTGCCAACGCATCGAAGACCGATTTCCAGGTTTCGGGCGTGGCCTCGTCTTTCATCTTTGCCACGCTCGATGGCACCATCAGCGCCTGGCCGGGCGAGAACAAGAACCTCGCGACCCTGGTGTATCCCACCTCAACCAACCCGGCTCCCAGCACACCCAACCCACCGAGTTACACAGGATTGGCCATCACCAGCAACGCCTCGGGGAATTTCCTCTACGCGGCGGATAATGCGAACAATGTAATCGATATGTTCGACGGCAGCTTCACACTGGTGAAGTCGTTTGGAGATTCGGCGATCCCATCGACCTTCTCGGTATTTGGCGTCCAGGACATCAATGGCATGGTTTACGTCACCTATGCCGTACCGAACGTCGGCGCCGGTGGCTACGTCGACGTCTTCCAGGAAAACGGCACCTTCGTGAAGACTTTGATCCAGGGACTGCCCCTCAATCAGGCTTGGGGCCTTGCTCTCGCTCCCAGCAATTTTGGGCCGCTGAGCAATACGCTGCTGGTTTCAAACAACTCCGTCGACGGCACCATCAACGGGTTCAACGCGAAAACCGGGGAGTTTGTGGGCACGATACGAGACGAGCGCGGGAGGAAGATTGTCCTCAATAACCTTTGGGGAGTTGCCTTCGGCGGCGGAACCACGGCCAATGGAGCAGCCAACGAGCTGTTCGTCACCGTGGGTCAGGGGATTGGCACCGCCGAATTGGCCGGTACCTTTGCCTCCATCGTCTTCAATCCAACCCCTGTTTATGGATGGTGAGGGCCGCCCGTAACAGGCGTTTCATCCCACGGCCGAAGACCTGCTCCTCTTCCCCACGAACGAAGACCGTTCGTGGGGCCCCGGTGTGGGACTCGCCAAGGGCTAAAGAAGCCCCACGGGTACTATCCGGCGCGGCGAAGGCGCCGCTCCTGCTCGAGCCGCTCGGCAAGAAAAACTTTGAGCAAGGACCGATAGGGTACGTCCCGTTTGTTGGCCAGGATTTTAAGGTCCTCGATCATGGCGACAGGCAGGCGTGCCGAAATTGTGCGCAGCGTCGGCTTGAGGTTGGGCAGTTTGGTGCGCTTCGCTTTGGACCAGTCAACAAACGCGGTTGAATCCATCCCCGCTCCTTTCGCGGACCAGAACTCGAACTCTTTGTTCTCGCTCTTGAACTTAGGAATCGCTTTTTTCAGCCGCTTGTGCGTCTCTTCGCGCCTACCATCCGGCAAGTAGCCGTTCTTTAGTCGGATGAATTTCCGCCAACGCTTGCGTCCTTCTTGTGTTGTCAACTTTTAACGGAATGTCCTTTGTAGGACCGCCCCTTTGCGGGAGACTCCGCGTGGTCTGCTGCCCCTGAGCAGAAGTGCTCAGCTTGTGAGATCACTGGGAAAGATAATCGCTGTGCAATGCCGGAGAGCAAAGAACCAAGGGATTTGCAGGCGCGGCCGCGTTGATGGTTGCAGCGCGCCCGCTTGGCTTCAGCGCCAAGGATGAGCACTCTCATAGAATAGGCTCCCTTGCAGGCCGCATCCAGTGCGTGATCGAAGATCGGCGATCAGGCGCCGGCCAAAGCTATCGTTCTCGTGTTGTACAAGACACCGCTCACGCCAAAAGGAGACGAAGATGAAGGTTCTCGTTACAGGCGGTACTGGCCATGTTGGCTCGGAAGTAGTGAAAGAACTTCAGAAGCGCAATGCGGATGTTCGCATCCTCGTTCGCAAGGAGGAGTCGCCCGCTCCTGAAGGGGTTCAGGTTATGGTGGGCGACTTGCTCGATCCAGTCTCCGTGGAGAAGGCGCTTCATGGTGTGGACAAGCTCTACTTGTTGAACGCCGTCACTCCAGATGAGTTGACACAAGGCCTCATTGCCTACGATCTAGCCAAGAAGTTGAAGCTGAAGCACATCGTTTATCACTCAGTCTTTCGAGTCGAGCACTTTAAAGATGTCCCGCATTTTGCCTCGAAACTGGCTATCGAAAGCGCCTTGCGCGAGTTCGATGTTCCATTCACGATCATTCGCCCCAATTACTTCTTTCAGAATGATGCATCGCTGAAAGATCCTCTGACGAAGGCAGGAATCTACCCGATGCCCCTCGGTACGGTGGGCATTTCGGCGGTAGACATAAGAGATATTGCTGAGGCAACGGCGATTGCTCTCACATCCGACGGCCACTTTGGAAAAACTTACAACCTCAATGGTCCAGAGGTGCTAAGTGGTCCTAAAGTGGCGTCCATCTGGAGCGGATTGCTAGGCAAGGAAATTCGCTACCCTGGCGACAATATGGACGCCTTTGAAGAGCAGATGCGAGAGCATGCTCCGTCTTGGTCAGCGTTCGACATCCGCATGATGTTCCAGGGATATCTGGGACGTGGTTTCGTAGCGGAACCCGGAGATCTCGAGACTTTGACCGCATTGCTTGGACATTCGCCTCGCCGATATGAAGACTTCGCCCGACAGACCACGCTCGCGTGGCAGCCGAGCCAGGAGCTTTTACTGGCATCTTAGCTCTGACCAGCCGCCATATCGCAAATCAGAAATGGGCAGAGATATTTAGCAAGAAACGAGGGAAGGGGGTATACCCTCGGACGGGCCCGCAGGCCCCGAGACCTTGTGCAGCAGAGAACGCTACTTTGAAATCGTGCCCACAAGATTGAGATCGATCGCGACATCATTGTCAGCTTTCCAAATCAGAAAGCTCGGGTTCTTGAGTCCCCACTGGACGTAAGGCACCACAAAATGAGCCTTGGCCGTTGCGCGGTCGCCCTCAAGATGTACCAGCAGGGGGACGGTGATTTCGTGAGGCGTGCCCAGCAGCGTGAAGATTCCGGTGACCTGGAGATTCGAGTCGCCTGAAGGAGCGAGGACGCCGGTATAGGTCTTCGGCTCAAACGAAACAGTGGCGTGCTGTTCGACCTCCAGGATGTCCTTGTTCATCTTCTTGTCGCGGCTGCCATTGCCGGTCTTGCAGCTGCCGGCGAGCACGACCACCGAACCCGATATCTTCGCAGTGCTGCGGTCAAACTCAATCGATCCGGACTGCACGTGAAAGGCTCCGTTGACGACCTCGTGGGTTGTATTGAGCGCCATCTTGACTTCGCTGGCATCGGGATTGACGACGAAGGTCTGATGTTGGGCGAGCGCGGCTGGAGCAAGTAGGCCAGCGAGTGCGAAGATTGCGAAGGATTTCATTGCATCTCCCCGGAAGTGAGAGTTGGTTTAGCTGGCCACTGCCTGCGGGGCAAGTGAGGCGTGCTGGGCGACGCGTGTAAGCGTTGCCGTCACGCGCATCACGCCGGGCCAGACCCTGAGGCAAAACGGCAAGACAGCGCGCGCGAGTGAGTTGTTCAATCCATCGGCGGCAAACTCAGCAAGGCGCATCTGGGCCTGCAGTGCGGACCGCAATTTAATCTGAAAGACCGGCGCCGGCTCTTCTGCAAGATACGCAGCGACAGCACAACGTGCCGTATGCAGCGCAATGGAGATACCATCGCCGGTGAACGAGGGGATGACGGCTGCCTGGTCGCCGATGCAGTAGAGCCCATTCTCCGTTGTGCGGCGGATGTAACCATACGGAATATGCGTGATGGCGATCGGCTTGGCGAGCAACTGCTCCGCACCGGCAAGCCTCATCGCGAGGTGTGGGCAGTCCTGCTGCATCTTCGCGAGAAAATTCTCCCAGCGATGGCCCACGCGTGCGAGATACCGCTGTTGCACCACCCAGCAGAGGTTGGCAATGCCGCCTTCCACCGGCTGGATACCCCCGTAGCCTCCGGGATAGAGCATCAACTCCGAGGCGTGCGCGAGCTCGGCGGCTTGCGCGTGGGCCAGGCGAAAATACATCTTGAAGGCGACCCATCGCTGCGGGTCCTCGGGACGCGCGTGGCCGCGGACATCGTGCTTGCCAGTCGCGAGAAAGACCGTTGGAGCTTCAAAGCTGGTGCCGTCCTGGAGCGTAGCTCGCCAGACACTGCTCGTAGCTTGCCAGACGCTGCTGGTCGTGCGGCCGAGCGCCTGCACACTGCGACCCCGCTCCACGCGGACTCCCGCGGCGATGGCTTCGGCGATGAGCGCTGTGTCAAGTGCTTTGCGCGTGAGCGAGGCTGCGGGAAAAGGCAACGGAGCCTCCGCGGCGCGCCTGGCAGCGGCGAGGCGAACGTAGTCGATGGGCACGGCGCCCAGCGAGGCCACGTCGATCCCGAGCGCGTGCAGGTCCTCAAGGGCCTCACCGCTCAGGAACTCGCCGCAGACCTTATGCCGCGGTGTGGGCTCGCGTTCGATCAGCGTAACGCTGCGTCCCTTGCGGGCGAGCGCGATGGATGCGGCACAACCTGCTACTCCACCACCGAGGATGAGAACTTCGTCTTGCAAACGAATCCGATTCAGATTGGACGTTGTAACTGGATTCTCCTTTTTCGGATCCGATACGTTGAAATTGTACTGCTCGCTGAGGCGGTATTGCATGACGAATGCTTCATTTGGGTAGGGTCGCAATTAGATATCCAAAGCACGGGCACAAGAGTTGGACGGGGCGGAGGCGAGCATCGTGAGCCACAGCCT
>Ga0302326_10007554_pt1 | contig 24139 bp, 12 predicted proteins | sample Palsa_T0_3_FD_202264 | JGI IMG/M metagenome (GOLD analysis project Ga0302326, IMG submission 202264) | Peat permafrost microbial communities from Stordalen Mire near Abisko, Sweden - Palsa_T0_3 | ecosystem: Environmental > Terrestrial > Soil > Palsa > Peat permafrost | place: Sweden: Abisko... | reverse complement strand
AAGGTGGAATCGCCGGAGTAGTGCGCGGTGACGGTGTAGCCGGCGCCGCCGGGGAGGAAGGTGGTGGTGGTGCCTGCAGGTAATGAGCCGCCAGTGAGAGTGAAGACTTGCTGCGCAGCTTGTTGATCGCTCGGGCTCGAGCCGGTGTTTGCAATCAGCGTGATTGTTCCGGTGGGCGTTCCGGAGCCGGTCTGCGGTACGACGGTGGCGGCTACGGCGATGGACTGGCCGTGGGTGATGGTGGTGGGTGGTCCCAGGGTGAAGGACGAAAATTTGGTGGCCTTGAATTGTCCGGCGTAAGTGCTCCACTGATTCACCAGATTTTCCACGTTGACGCTGCCGAGTCCGGTGGCGGGGTCATACCCGGTGCCGGTCGCGTAGCCGGAAAGGACGCCGTAGGCGTCACCGGAAGTGGAAGTGGTGCAGTTCAGGCTGCCGGTAACGCAGGGCATCGCAATGGTGGATCCGGTGGGAATGTCGTAGAAGATGCAATTGTTCGAGCCGGTCGAAGGAACCGAGCTGGAATTGCAACTGTTCGAGGCGGTGGCGGCGATCTTATAGAAAACGTAGTTGGCATTGCCCTGGCGCTCGCCGGTTTTCTGGTTTACCAGGGCCATGATGCCGGCGAAGGCCGGAGAGGAAACGGAAGTGCCGCCGTAGCCTTGGATTTGTCCGGTGCTGAGATTGCACGGGCCGGTCACATCGGATTGGCAGATGATGTAGAACGTTCCGTTGAAACCGTTGCTGGCAAAGAGCGCAACGTCCGGGACGTCGCGTTTGTTGTCCGGCGGAACGCCGGGAACATTCTGCCAGGGCGGCTTGGCGTAGCCTCCGGTGCAGGAGGATGGAGTGCTGCCGTCTGACGAAGTGCAATTGCTGGCGCCGCCGCTTCCTCCCGCTACAGCCAGAAATCCATCTCCTTGCGCTGCGGAATTATTGCAAGTCTGCTCGGCAGTGGACGTGTGCGTGTAGGGGAAGAGTTCGGAATTCGTGCAGCTATCGTTCCAGGTCATTTCGGGAATGTAACTCTTGGCGTTGGCTTGGTTGGCGTTGTTGAAGAGATTCCAATAGCTCGATGTAGTGGTGAGATCGTTGAAATCGGTGCCGCCCACGGAGACGTTGTAGGGTGTGGATTCGAATCCGCTGACGGCGAGTCCGTATTGCGCGGCCGCACTGCCGCGATCGCAAGTGGCGGAGCCCTGATCTCCGGAGGCCACGAAGACGGTAATGCCCTGGGCGGAAGCTTGCTGCCAGAGCGCGTTGTAATACATGTTCCCCGAAGTGCCGATGAAAAGCTCGCAGATGCCGTAGCTTTCGCTCATCACCCCGGCGAGGTTATTGTCCACGATGAATTCGGCGGAAAGGTCCACGCCGAGCGTCGATTCGGTGGTTTGGGAGACAACGAAATCGATGGTGGCGCCTTTGGCGACCGCGCTGGACCATTGCGTGTCGATGTCCGCCTCGGGTTCATCGCCCTGGATTCCTGGATCGGAGCCGTTGTGAATAATGTCGAGGGTGCCCTTGGGAGTGGCCACGCCGAACATGTTCCAAAATGAGGTCCAGTCGGCGGGATTGATATCGGTTTCGCCGACAATCGCGATGGTCTGCCCGGTTCCGTCGATGGGCGTGGTTCCGCTCCAGAGCGGGGCCACGTTGTAAATGGTGGCGAGGTCGTAGGGGCCGAGGAGTTCGCAGGGCCCGCTGATGACGCTGCAGGTGAAATCACTGCCGGGGGTGAACTGAGGAATCGGCAAGGGCTTGGACGGGACTATCTTTCCTGAGTCTTTGTCGCGATGAAAAACTCCGGCGGGGTGGTTCATCGGCGTTGCCGGGAAATTATTAAACGATCGGACGCCGGCGACGACGGGCGCGAGTGCGGCGGGAATTTGCGGATCGCTGGAGTTGGCGGAATACAGCGTGCCATCGACCAGATATTTGTGGATGGAGGTGTGGAAGGCGTCCTGCACCTGCCCGGCGGTGCCGGAAAACTCGATTACGATGCCGCCCTTCGATGCACCGGTGACCTGAAAGCCGTGGGATTGGAGCCAAGTGGTGATGGTTTGCACGTCTTGCGCGGCGGGGCCAAACTCGGCGCCAAACTGCTGGGGAGTAAGCCACTGATGATAATTGGGAGAAGAATTGTCCTGCTGCTGCTCGAGGAGCTGCTCAAGAGCGGCCTCTTGCGCGGGACTGCGCTGCAAGACCAAAAGCATGCGCTGCATGGGCAAGCTCGCGGGCGCGGGGCCCTGGTCAAACTGCGGACGCGCGAACGGATGGGTATTGCCGCGAAGCACGATGAGGTTGGTGTCGTCAACGGGCAGAGGAATTCGGGGTGAGGCGTTTGACGATTGCGCTGCGGCTTGATTTGAACAGGATAGAACGAAGATGAGTAGGGCGCACAGACCAAGACGGGCCAGGGGATTCCTCGTCATATAGCCTCTTGCGGAAGCGAGAGCTCCCAAGCATCAAATTTTCGCCGAACGGCGAGTCCGGCGCGAATCTGTCGAGTCTCCTCCGGCCGAGGACGACGCGAGCGGAGCAAACAGGACACTTCTTGGGAGCACTATGGACGGGCAGAACCATTTCGTCAATAGAGATTCGCGCTAATAGAAATGGATGGGCGGAGGACGAACCTATACGGCGCGAGCGATGAACCGAGGCCGGGCTATGGCTGCACGGCCCAACTCGGCCCGGAGCTTAACTCGCTCCGGTGCCGGTGAGCTTCACGGTTTGCGGGCTGGTGCTGGCGCTGTTGGTGACGGTGACGGCGCCCTTGATGCTGCCGGTCGTGCTGGGCTTAAACGTGACGCTGACGGTGCAGGATCCGCCGGCGGCGATGCTGGAGCCGCAGGGAGTTCCTCCGCCCGGGGCCACCGAGAAATCACCGCTAGCGGCGAAGGACAAGGAGCTGAGAGTTGCGGTCAGATTATTGGTGATGGTGAGCGTTTGCGCAGCGCTCGTGCTGCCCACATTGGTCGAGGGGAAAGTGAGGCTGGTGGGAGCAATGGTGACCGGAAGAACTCCCGTGCCGCTGAGATTTACGATCTGCGGCGAGTCGCTACCGGTATCCGCAACAACCACGGCGCCGGAGACCGCCGCGGCGCTCGAGGGAGTGAAGGTGACGCTGATGGTGCAACTGGCGCCGGCTGCGAGTGCGCCGCCGCAGGGAGTGCCTCCGCTGCCAACAGCGACGAAATTTCCAGCCGCTGAAATCGATGAGAGTGTGACGGAGCTGGCGCTTGAGTTTTTGACCGTGATCGTTTTTGCCGCGCTGGTGGTCCCGATGGCCTGCTTCGGAAAGGTCAGCGATGCGGGCGTGAACTTAAGCGGCTCAGTGGCGCCACCGGTGCCCTTGCCAGTGAGCTTTACGTCGAGCGGGCTGTAGGCGCCGCTGTAGGTGAAGATCAAATCGCCGTCGATGCTGGAAGGAGACGAGGGAGTGAAAGTGACGGCGACGTTGCACTTGGCTTTGGACCCGAGACTCGAGGTGCAGGTGGTGCCGGTGGCGTCCACCGCGTAGTTGGCGCTGGCGGCAAAGCTGATGCCGAGAGCGGCGCTTTCATTGTTCGTGACCATGACGATCTTGGAGGCGGTGGTGGAACCTACCGCTTCGTTACCGAAAGCCAAGGTCGCCGGCGAAAACGTGAGAGGAGCGAGCCCGCTGCCGGTGAGGCTGGCGATTTGCGGGGAGTTCGAGGCGTTGTCGCTGACGGTGATGGCGCCGGAGATGCTGCCGGTGACGGTGGGAGTGAAGCCTGCGGTGATGGTGCAGGTTGAGCCGGAATTGAGGGTGCTGCCGCAGGTGTTGGACTCGGTGAAATCTCCGCTGGGCGAAATGGAAATCGGCGTGGAAACGGCGCCGGTATTTTTCACGGTGATCACTTTGGTGGCGCTGGAGGAACCCACAGCGGTTGCGGTGAAACTTTCGCTGGTGGGCGTCAAAGTGATTGTGGCCGAGCCGCCGGAAATTCCGGTGCCGGTGAGGCCGACCATTTGAGGCGAGTTCGCGGCCTGGTCGGTGATGGTAACCGACCCGGTGCGAGTGCCCGTGGCAGAGGGAGTAAAGGTAACGCCGAAAGTACAATTTCCGCCGGCGGTTAGATTGCCGGTGCAAGTGTTAACCGGCGAAGAAGCGATGGCGAAATCTCCGCTGGGCGCGACCGAGATCGTTGTGTTTACCGTTCCGGTATTTTTCACGGTGACGCTCTGCGCCGGGCTGGTGGTTCCCACCGCCTGCGAACCAAACGTGAGGCTCGTCGGCGTCGGGGCGACCACGGGAGCACCGGCCACGAGGAAGGTTTGAAAGCCGAAATTCGCGCAGCCAGTCCAACCGGTTGGATAATTTTCAACGTAAACCTGGAAGGCTCCGGGAGCGGCAATGGCGGAGGAAGGAACCGTCATTTGGATTTGCGTCGAGGTGATGGATGTGGCTGTGAGGAAAGGGCCGGTGGGGAAGTTGAGTCCGACATTCGAGCCCGGATTGGTGAATCCCGTCCCGGTCATCGTGAGCGTGAACGCGGGTCCTCCCATGAGGGCGGTGGAGGGGCTGATGCTCGTTAGCGTGAGCGGAACGTCGGTGGTGTTGAAGTTGGCGTAAACGAGCGTTTCGTCGGCGGCAGTCAAATTATCGGGGTTGGTGGTGCCAGTCAGATCGAAAGTCCAGCCGGCGAAGGTCCAGTTCGTGGAGGGGGTGGCGCTGAAGTGGAGTATCTGGCCGGTGGGATAAAAACCGTCTTCGGATGACGGCGTGAACGAAGCCGTGCCGCCGCAAGGTTGGAAGTTATTCGCTGGGGCAAATTGTGGAGTGACGGTAGCGATGTAGTTGGTGAGCGCGGGAGGCGCGGCGGGCGTGACGATGTCGGTGGCGTAGGGATCGGTCATATCAGGAGTCCCGGCATTCCAGCTATCCCACGAGTAGCGGGAGTTGATGCTGTAGGGATACTGCTGCGGAACCTGAAAGGTGAGTATGTGTTCGGTGCTCGGGCCCCAGCTTGAGCCGTCCAAGAGCGTATCCGGGGAAAAATTCTTCGGCGTGTACCAGAAAGTGCCGTCCACAAGGACGTAAAGATTCGAGCTGAACGGGTCCGGGGAAATATCCACGTGATAGACGGGAGACTTCGTGAAGTCAACGACCGGGTCCACATAAAGGCCGGTGTCTGGAACGTAAAATTCCTTGGGATTCGCGCCGGTGCCTCCGGGCAAATAAAAAGGTCCATTATTGAAATCATAGAATTGATAGGTGGAGTTGGGCGTGGCGGTCAGAGTCTCGAGTTGGCGCGCTACAAAGTAAACGCCTTCGACGCCGGTATAGCTCTGGGCCACGGGCGAAGCCACCACGCTTCCGGAGGAGGCGGGCGCCACGGTGTAGGTGTAGGGAACCAGTTGGATGAAATTCGCGGAATAGGTGGAGACTTGCGGAGAAGTGACCGGAAATGGAAGGTCGCCGTTGCCCGGAGTGACCGTGATCATGTGGCTCGTTGCGCCACCGTCGCTCCATACGCCAAAGTTGTAGTAAAAATTCGTGGGCTGCGGCGGGTCGCTATCGACGATGTTACCCATGACGGTTTGCACGCCGGACGGAATATTCACCGTGTGAGTGGAATTGAGGGCCCAGGTGAAAGTCTGGGGAGTCGTAATCGTGGAACCATCCACAATCACACTCAATCCCGGCGGATTGGATGTGACGGTGATCTTGCTGGGCGGCGCGCCGTAGAGGCGCTCGATGCCTTCGATGTCCGCCGCGGAATACCCCACGAGATTTGAAAGCGGGATGCCGGGCGGGATGGATTCGATGACCGGGCCGCCGTTGCGGGTGAAAGAGAAGGCCGGATATTCCATCACGGAGGCGTAGTCGAAGGGCGTCAGTTCCTGGGCATCGTCATAAACCTGCTCGAAATTTCCCCACGAGCCTTTGATCACGTTGCTGTAGTTCACGGTGACGTAGGTGTTGCGGTCGGATCGCGATTGCTCGTGCCAGAGGCCGGTCACGTGTCCAAATTCGTGAAGGATGGTGGCGACGGTGCAAGCCTCCGAGCCAGTGACCATTTGCTCGCCGACGTGCGCGTCGCCTTCGGTGGCTTCGCACTCGCCGCTTTCGTCGCCGACCGTCATATTGATGTCGATGTAATTGGCTTCCGTGGTGTGCGCGACTAGCTGAATAACGCCGGAGAGGTCGCTGTTGTATGCGGTGATTGCTGAATTTATGTTGGCGACGTCTCCCGAGGCTGGATCGATGATGTAGGGAATCTGGTAAACGCTGCCGACTTTGGGCCACATGTATTGCGAATAGGCGATGCCGATGGAGTCGGGCTTGACGCCGCCCATGCCGGCAGCGGTGACGGGCTGCACGTTGTCCAGGATGATGTCGCCCTGGTAGATGTCGCGCCCATCGATGACCTGATAGGTGACCAGCCGGCCGCGCCAGATGCCGGTCTTGGTCTCGCCGGTCTTCGCCGGCGGCTTCGCATGAATTTTTTGGGCGAAGGTCACAGCCGAAAAGAGCGCGCAAAACGAGAAGCACAGGACGACGGCTAGAGAACGCGAAATGGCCTTGGACACAAATTCCTCCGAAGATTCCAACACAAGAAGTTGGGCCTAAACAACGCGACCAAAAGCAGGGGCGGTTGGGATCACCTCAGTTATTTAAGCTGGCGGCTGCGGGACTGTCAAGAACGCAATCATGAATATTCGGAGAATAGAGGGAGATGGCGGTAATAGTACGCATAAGCCGACGGTTTGGAAATTTTGGTACTCGGCTACCTCTCGACCCCACGCCACACGGCAAAGCGGCCCTTTCAACAGGCGACTGCTGTATTATCGGGAACTCGAATTTCATTGCAGGAGGCGCGGGAGCGATGCGCTATCGTCGGCTGGGGCGAACGGGGTGGAATGTATCGGAGATCAGTTTTGGGGCCTGGGCCATTGGAGGTTCGTGGGGGCAGGTGTCAGACGAAGAATCTCTCGCCACGCTGCAAAAGGCGGTGGAATGCGGAGTGAATTTCATAGACACGGCGGACGTTTATGGCGACGGGCGAAGCGAACGCCTGATTGCGAAATTCAAGAAGGGGCGCGCGGAGGAAATTATCGTCGCAACCAAAGCCGGGCGGCGGCTTACCAAACAAACGGAAGCGGGGTACAGCCGTGCAAATCTTACCGCCTGGGTGGAAGACAGCCTGCGAAATCTTTCCACCGACGCGATCGATATTTTGCAGCTGCATTGCCCGCCGAGTTCGCTTTACGAACATGCGGAGGTGTTCGGCATTCTGGATGATCTGGCGCGCGCGGGGAAAATCCGGCATTACGGCGTGAGCGTTGAGAAGGTGGAGGAAGCACTGGCCGCGATACAACATCCGAACGTGCAGACGGTGCAAATCATCTTCAATTGCTTTCGGCAGCGCCCGGCGGAGCGATTTTTCGCCGAGGCCATGCGGCGAAGAGTGGGCATCCTGGCGCGGGTGCCGCTCGGGAGCGGCTTGCTCACGGGCAAATTCAATGCCAGCTCGCAATTTGCCGCGGACGATCACAGGAACTTCAATCGCCACGGAGAAGCTTTTGACGTGGGCGAAACTTTTTCGGGCGTCGATTTCAAGACCGGCCTGGAAGCAGTGGAGGAGCTGCGCGCGCTGGTGCCGCCGGGCGTTTCCATGAGCGAGTTCGCGCTGCGCTGGATTTTGATGTTCGATGCGGTGACCTGCGCCATTCCCGGCGGCAAGCGGCCAGAACAAGTGGCGGACAATTGCCGCGCTTCGGACCTGCCTTTGCTGAGCGACGAAGCCATGGACGACGTGCGGGAAATCTATGAGCGGAAAATCGTTCCGCTGATCGGAAATCGCTGGTAGCGCGGGAGTCCGGCGGCGCGCCGCGGGCGGGGTTTCTGCTCTCGTCCGGCGCGCTGCCGGCGATTGACAACGCGACATGCTTTTTGCGATAGTGCTCAAAGCGGTTAGACGATTCTCACTTTTCCGGGCATTTTACAGCCTACTGACGACGCGGGTGAGACGTGAGCGAACGCAGTTTCCTCTTCCACTCTTCAGAATTGGCGCCGCAAAAAGGCGGCGAACTCTTCCATTTGTCACGGCAGCAAGCGCAGTGGGAATGGATGAGCTTCATCGTGCGACGCTTGCAGCCGGGCGAAACGCTTCGCTCGCGCACCGAACACGAGGAAGCGGCCTTCGTGCTGCTGGGCGGAAAGTGCACCGCGGATTGGGGACAGGGCGCGAAACAAATTGGGAAGCGCAAGAACGTTTTCGACGGATTTCCGTACGCGGTGTACCTGCCGACAGGAAACGAAATCGTTTTTGCGGCGGAGACCGTTTGCGAAATCGCGGAGTGCCGCGCGCCTTCGGAAGCGCGGCTGGCTCCGAAACTGATCACGCCAAGCGAAGTGGTGAGCAGCCTGCGGGGCGGAGGCAACGCCTCGCGGCAAATCGTGGATGTGATCGGGCCTCAATTTCCTGCCGATAAACTCATGGTAATCGAGGTCTATACGCCGGGCGGGAACTGGTCGAGTTATCCTCCGCACAAGCACGATGTGCACAATCCGCCGGGGGAAGTTGATTTGGACGAAATTTATTATTACCGCATCCGCGAGCCGGAAGGCTTCGCGCTGCAGCATTTGTACTCCGGCAAGCACGGCGGAGATCGCACGCTGCAACCAAGAGACGGAGACACCGTGCTGGTGCACAGCGGTTACCATCCGGTGGTCGCGGGGCCCGGATACAACGTTTACTACCTGAATTTCCTCGCGGGATCTTCGCGGGCGCTGGCGGTGACCGAGGATCCCCAGCATGTTTGGATTCGCTCGACGTGGAAGGACACCGACCCTCGCCTGCCCCTGGTCAAGGAGTAGCGGCTTCCTCGCGGAGGAAAACCACGATGATATTCTGGCGCGGGAGGGGCGTGGGGCTGGGAACGACTTCAGGCTTTGGCGCCGGGTGGGCCTCAAATTATAATCGCTTAGAACGTTCACGAATTAGCTTCCTTCTTTTCACCTCTCCTCTGCCTGAGCCGCAACCGTGGGATAATCTGCTGCAGAGTTGCTTACCGTTCCGAAAAGGCCTGGCCTGATGACAGCACGCATGACCGCGGCGCAAGCGACCATCCGGTTCCTGAAGAATCAATTCTCCGCACGAGACGGCAAAGAATACAAATTCTTCGGCGGATGCCTGGGAATTTTCGGGCACGGCAACGTGGCCGGGATCGGACAGGCGCTGGAGCAAGACCCGGGGCTGCGCTACTACCTGTTTCGCAACGAGCAAGGGATGGTGCACGCGGCGTCGGGATTCGCCAAGGCGAGTTTCCGGATGCGGACGCTCGTGTGCACGTCGTCCATCGGACCTGGTGCAACGAACATGGTGACCGGCGCGGCGGCGGCCACGGTGAACCGTTTGCCGGTGCTGCTGTTGCCGGGAGATATTTTTGCGCGGCGCAATGTGGCGCCGGTGTTGCAGCAGTTGGAGAGCGCGTCCACACAGGATATTTCGGTGAACGATTGCTTCAAGCCGGTGTCACGCTATTGGGACCGGATCGAGCGGCCGGAGCAATTGCTGACTTCACTGCCCGAAGCGATGCGCGTGTTGACGTCTCCCAGCGACACGGGCGCCGTGACAATCAGCTTTCCGCAGGATGTGCAGGCGGAGGCCTTCGATTTCCCCGAGGAGTTTTTTGAGAGGAAAGTGTGGATCATTCCGCGCAACCGGTGCGATGAGAATCTTTTGAAGCAGGCTGCAGAATGGATTCTAGCGGCGAAGAAGCCGCTGATTATCGCGGGCGGAGGCGTTCTTTATTCGGAAGCGTCCGAAGCGCTTTCGAAGTTTGCGCAGGCTATGGGAATTCCTGTTTGCGAGACGCAAGCGGGAAAGGGCGCGTTGCCTTTCGATCATGCGCAAGAACTGGGCGCGGTGGGGGTGACCGGCACGCCGGGCGCGAACATTCTGGCGCGGGAAGCGGATTTGATTCTGGGGATGGGCACGCGCTACAGCGATTTCACCAGCGCGTCGAAAACCGCGTTTCAAAATCCGGGGGTGCGTTTCATCAATATCAACGTGGCGGAGTTTGACGCGTACAAACACGCGGCATTGCCGCTCACGGGCGATGCGCGCGCCACGATGGAGGAACTGCAGGCAGCGGTGGGCAACTATGCGGTGGAAAGCAGCTACCGGGAGAGGATCGCGAAGTTGCGCGCGGAATGGGAAACGGAAGTGGACCGCATTTATGGTCTGGCGAAAGATCCGCCTATCACGCAGGGTGAAGTGATCGGGATCGTCAACAATTTCAGCGAGGCTTCGGACATGGTGGTGTGCGCAGCGGGAAGCTTGCCGGGAGATTTGCATAAATTGTGGCGCACGCGAAAGCCCGGCGGTTATCACATGGAGTACGGCTATTCGTGCATGGGCTACGAGATTGCAGGCGGTCTCGGGGCGAAGATGGCCGATCCCGCGCGCGAAGTGTACGTTCTGTTGGGCGACGGGTCGTACCTGATGATGGCGCAGGAGATCGTGACGTCGCTGCAGGAAGGCTACAAGCTCAACATTGTGCTGCTGGACAATCACGGTTTTTCAAGTATCGGCGGCTTGAGCCGAGCTTGCGGCAACGAAGGAATGGGGACGGAGTATCGCTATCGCCGGGGCGAAAAGTACGAAGGCGAGGCGGTGGCCGTGGATTTCGCCGCGAACGCGACGAGCCTGGGAGCGTGGACGGCGCGGGCAAAAACGGCACAAGAGCTGAAGGCGGCGCTGGCCGAAGGGCGAAAGCAGAATCGCACGGCGGTGATCGTGATCGAGACGTCGTACGACCAGAGAGTGCCGGGCTACGAATCATGGTGGGACGTGCCCATTGCGGAAGTTTCCGAGCGCGATGCGGTGAAGGCCGCGCGGAAACAATATGAAGAAGCGCGCAAGAAGGAACGCTTTTTCTTTTAGGATCGAGCACGGGAAACTTTTGCAGAGAAGCCGTTTCCGTTTTTGAGATTCCGGGGCAAAAGAGGTGAGGGTGGCCACATCGAGTGGAGCAGTACAACCGAATACGCCCGGGCAACCACATCTCAAACGCGTACTGAGTCTCTGGGACCTGATTTATTACGGAGTCATCCTGACCTCGCCGATTGCCGCGGTTCCGCTCTTTGGCGAAGGGCAAGTGTTGTCTCACGGGCACACGGTAGCGACGTTGATGCTGGCCATGGTGGCGATGTCCGTGACGGCAGTGAGCTTTGGACGCATGGCGAGCGTTTATCCATCGTCAGGGTCGGTGTACACCTACATCAGCCGGGAATTGAACCCGCACGTGGGATTTGTGGTGGGTTGGGCGATGTTCTTGGAATATTTGTTTCAGCCGATTCAGAACGCGCTGTACGCCGCGCTGGCCATTCAACGCATGACCCCGCGCTTGCCGTTTGCCATTTTGGCCTTGCTTACCGTGGGGCTGATTACGTTTTTGACGGTGCAGGGAATCCGATTCACGGCGCGGACGGACGAGGTGCTGCTCGGGTTCATGATGCTGGTCACGACTGTATTTTTGGTGGAAGCGTTTCGCTACATCGTGCTGCATCACAGATATGCCGGGCTGATGTCGCTCGAGCCGATTTACAACCCGGCGACATTTAATTTGCGGGGGCTGGCGGCGGGAACTTCGCTGGCCGCGCTGGTCTTTATCGGATTCGACGGCGTTTCGATTCTGGCGGAAGAAGTGAAGAACCCCAAGCGCAACGTGCTGCTGGCTTCGGTGCTGGTGGTGGTGTTTACGGGACTCTTCAGCGGCTTGCAAGTTTACATGGCGCAGCGTGTGTGGCCGGACTACACCACGCTGCAAAATCCGGAGACGGCGTTCATGGATGTGGCGCGGACGGCCAGCGGGCCGTATTTGTTTGCCGCTTACGGAGTGATGCTCATCGTCTCAAGCATCGCCTGCGGGCTGGCCGGGCACGTGGGCGCGTCGCGGCTGCTTTACAGCATGGGGCGGGACGACGTGCTGCCGAAAAAGATATTCGGGCATTTAAGCGTGAAAAAGAGCAATCCGATTTACAACGTGTGGATCATCGGAGTGCTCGCTTACATCGGAGTGATCACGATACCGTGGGAGCATGCGGCGGAGGTGGTCACCTTTGGCGCGTTGCTCGCGTTCATGGGCGTGAACCTGGCGGCGCTGCGGCATTTTTGGTTTTCACGCGAGGCCATCGGGCACCGAAACTTCTTCGTCGATGCTTTCATCCCCAGCTTCGGCATTGTTTTTTGCTTCGTTTTGCTGCTGAGCCTGCAGATGTGGACGAAATGGGCCGGGCTTATCTGGCTCGTGATTGGAATTGCATACGCAGCTTATAAAACGCGCGGGTTCAAGCTGCGTCCGAAACTTATCGATTTCAGCGAATCGTAGATTTCGGGCCGAGCGCGCGCGACATTCCTGTTTCGCTCGACGGATCAGGTGAGTTTGGGCACGGGAAGGCCCAGCTCGTGGGACTGGCCGCGCGAGATGCTGAGCGCAAAACCGCAAGACTCGCGAATGCGGAGTTCCGGTTGCAGTTTTTTGACCACCGCTTTGCTGCGATCTCCCGAAATGCGGCGGATCAGGAGTTCGGCAGCTTCACTTCCGAGCTGGTGCTTGGGAAGTTCGACGGTGGTCAGCCGGGGACGGAAAACGCCGAGCCAGGGATAATCGTCAAAACTTATAAGGCCGAAATCCTCGGGACAGCGCAGACCCATTTCTTCCGCAGCTTTGAGCAATCCGATGGTCATCAAGTGATTCGCGACATAAATTCCATCGGGGCGGTGCGAAAGCAGAGCATGCCCGGCGCGAAATCCGGATTCGATCCGATAATCGCCCTCAATGACGAGTTCGGGTTCGTAGGCGAGACCTTTGGCTTCCAGCGCATCGCGGAAACCTTCCCAGCGGGCCTTGGCGTTGCTGACTTTCATGGGACCGCCGATCAATCCGATGCGCCGACGTCCCGAACGCGCGAGATGGCAGACGGCATCGTAAGCGCCCTGGTAATCGTCGGTAATGACAGCGTCGCCGGTAAGTTTCGGGTAGGTGCGCATCACAAGGACGAAGGGAATATCGACCTCTTTAATCATCTGGCGCAAAGAAGGCCGAAAATCTTCGGCGGCTTTGGTGAGCAGGATTCCATCCACGCGCTTGGAGAGCAACAACTCCAGGGCGCTCTCTTCCTTGGCGAGGATGTCGTCGCTGTTGCAGAGAAGCAGATTGTAGCCATGCTTCTGCGCGGCATCTTCGGCGCCGCGAACCACCATGGGGAAAAAGGGATTGGCGATATCGGGCACAATCATTCCGATGGTATGAGTTCGCTGCTTGGCCAGGCTCCGCGCGATGAGATTGGGGCGGTAATTGAGTTTGCGTATGGCATTTTCGACGCGCTGGCGCAGTTTTTTCCCTACGTGGCTCTTATGGTTGACGACGGCGGATACGGTGAACACGGATACGCGAGACTCGCGCGCAACGTCATAGATGCTCGCGGACTTCGCGGATTTCTTGCGCGCGCCTTTTGTGGAGGAAGGCATACTCAGTATTTTATGATAACCGGCTGTTTTGTTCTCGCCGACTGATAGATGGCGTCAAGAATAATCATATCGCGATGGCCTTGCGCGCCATCGGCTTCCACCACGTGGCTATTTTGAATGGCCGAAGCGCAGGCGTCGATTTCGGGCGCAAACTCGTCCACGATTTTGAACTGGCGATCGACCTTGCGCTTTCCGATCTTGCCGGTCAGCCGACGCTCCTCGTCAAACGGGAAGGCAGGGGCGAGCGAGAGCCAGCCCTTGGTTCCCTGCACGAAGATGAATGACGACAAAACCGAACCATACGATGAACTGCCCTGCACCACCAGCCCGCTCGGAAATTTCAAGCGAAAGGAAATGCCTTCTTCCACGTCCCAAAATCTGACGGTGTCGCGGACCCAGGACTGCGCGACAACTTCGACCGGATCTTGGTCCACGAGCCAACGCGTGGTATTCACGCAATATACTCCCAAATCCATGAGCGGGCCTCCGCCGGCCAACCTCGAATCCAAAAGCCAAGGCAATGATGTGTCCGGCGAGTGCAGCTCGCTGAAGGCGGTATGAATCACATCGATGCGACCGAGGCTGCCATCCTGAATGAGGCGCTTCAGATGAAGCGCGCTGGGCTCGTAATACTTCCGATAAGCGGTCATGAGCAGGACACCACTCTGGCGGCAAGCTTCGACCATGGAAGCGGACTGCTTTAGGTTCGCAGCCAAGGGTTTTTCGCACAACACGTGCTTGCCGGCCTGGGCGGCGCGAATCGCGAGCGTCGCATGGTCGGCGTTGGGAGTGGCGATGTAGACGGCGGATACTTCGGGGTTGGTCAAGCAGGTAGCGTACTCTTCGCTGTGATAGTGGGCGCGGACCTTGAACTCCTGCGCCAACTGGGCGGCCTTCAGCTTGTCTCTGCCGACGAGCGCGACGAGCGATGCTTTTTTGCAATGTGCGAAGGCGGGAAGCACGGAGCCTCGCGCGATGCTTCCGAGCCCCACGACAGCGAAACCGACCTTCTTCGTGTTTTTCTTGGGCGGCATGTTCCGGCCATCCTGCAATGCTCGCGGTTCTGAGTGAGTGTTCGCCTTAACTCTCGCGGTCCGCGCGGCCGAGTTTCTGGTTGCGAATGGCCTTGTGATCGAGCCCGCGCAGCTCTTCGATGTTGGCGAGCACTTTGTGGATCGCGTTGGCGATATCGTCCACGTCCGCGGCACTGCCGAGAAAGTGCTGGTGCGGAAACCATACGGCTTCGTGATAGGCGGCGCGGTCGGACTCTGGACACGAATACATGCTGCGCAGGTCGAGCGGTTTTTCGCGATTCCAGCTCAGCGCCGGAAAATCTTTCGCTTGAATGGGGAAGAGGGAACTTTTGTACACCGGTTCGTAGAACAGGCCGTCGCAGGGTACGCCTTCGAGCTGCAGGGCGGCGACGAAGGCGGCGCGGGGAATGTCCTTCACCTTGTCGGCGAAGTATTTGATCACGTAACCATAGGGCGCGAGGCGCGTGATGCGCGGATCGGGCTTCAAGAGGCCGATTCCCGGAGTGTTTTGCAATTTCTTTTCGAAATGCTTCATGTTCTTTTCGCGGAGGGCGGCTTGCTTGGGGAGGCGGTCAAGCTGAGGCCCTAGCACCGCCGCTTGAAATTCGCCCAGGCGATAATTGAAACCTATGATGCGATGATGATAGTTGTCCGTGAGGCTCGCGCGCCCGGCGTTGATGTAACTTTGTACCAGTTCCATGTATTCGAGGTTGTTGGTGATGACCGCGCCACCTTCGCCAGAAGTGATGAGCTTGCTCGATTGGAAGCTGAAGGCCCCCAAATCGCCCATGGAACCGGCGCCTTTGCCTTTCCACATTCCGCCGTGAGCGTGCGCGCAATCTTCGACAACTTTGAGATTGTGTTTCTTGGCGATGCGCAGGATCTCGTCGATGTCGGCGAAGCGCATACCAAGATGGACGGGGAGAATTACCTTGGTCTTCGGAGTGAGGGCCTTCTCGATCAGTTTCGCGTCCAGACAATATGTATCGGGGTCTATATCCACGAAAACAGGAACTGCGTTCACCAGCAGGACCGGGCCCACCGTTCCTTCCCAGGTGTAGGCCGGGACGATGACTTCGTCTCCGGGTTGGATTCCGACGGCGACGAGCGAGGCCTGGATGGCCACGGTTCCGGTGTTCACGCACTGGGCATATTTTGCGGTGTGAACTTTCGCAAACTTTTTTGCGAACGCCGCTGCGTGCTTGCCGGGGAAAGGCTGGCCGCCCCATTTGGCGCTGGTCAGCACGTCCTTGAGCGCGGCGGCTTCTTCCTTCGTTGACATCGGCCACGAAGTGAACGGCTTCTTACGCGCGGGTTTTCCGCCTGTAATTGCTAATTTGCCCACTGGATAGCCTCCCGTTTCATCGTTGGCATGAATAAGCTCTCGGCCAAGCCGATCAAGTCACGTCCGGGTTCGGGATCAGAACGTCGCGCACCACGCTGTCGAGATCGTGGCAAGCGGTAATGAACTGGCGAAGAGTGCGGCGCGTGGGACCGAAAGAATCGAACTCCGCGATCGCGAGGCCGCCTTCGGTGTTCGCGCGCCGAAAGTCAGCAAATTTCCTGGTGAGTTCGTTCTCGATTTCTTCCTTTACCGGCTGGTCCATGCGAGGGCGAACTTCGATGTCGCTGGCATTGAATCGCACCTGCCAGGAGTAGGGGGGCGAGATGACCATGTCGCCACCGATGAATTCGCTCCAGTGCATGTGATTGCGAAAAGCGGCCGAAAGCAAACGCGTGCGATAGCCTCTTTTGCGGAAGATGCGATAGGCGGTCTTCAAAACGGCGACGCCGGCCCATTCGAGATAGCCGGGGTCGATGGCGATGTTGTCTTTTTCGATTAAAACTTTCAGCCAGTCATCGAGGCGGCCGACCATGATGGTGCAAACGGGACCCATGGAAGCGATTTCCTTGCCTTCGGTCTCGCGGCGCTTGAGGCCACGCTCGACTGCTTCGGCGACGGCGATGGCCTGCGGCACGGTGAAACTTACAGTCGCGTTGATGCTGACTCCGCGATAGGTGGCTTCCTCGATGGCGGGGATGCCGGCGGAAGTGGCCGGGATTTTCACGATCATGTTGGGGGCGAGATTGCTGAATTCGACGGCCTGCTCGAAGATCGCTTGCGAATCGCGAAAAAGGCGCGGGTCGGTCTGAATCGAAAGCCTTCCGTTCTTGCCGTTGTGAGCGCGGAAAACTGGTTCGAGGACGCGGGCCGCTTGAACCGAAATCTCGCGGACGAGCTGCCAGGCGATCTGGTCTTCGGTGGCGGTGGGAAGCTCCTTGATCAAGGCGCTAATGCGGGACTTCCAAGCTTGCATCTCTTTCTTCAGCACGCCGAGGACGATTACGGGATTGCAGGTCGCACCGACTGCGCCGTGTTCGATCGAGTATTTTAATTCTTCGATCGAAGCCGAATCGTTCCACAGGGAAGTCGGCGTAGTCTGCGTCATTTTATGAAGAGGACTTTTGTAAGTAGCGGCTGTGGCCTGGCTCATGTTCGCCTCCCATTGGCCGGATGCAGAAAGCGGCCAAAGTGAACCGTCAGGAGAGAATCCGAGAATCTCATCGCGCTGCCGTCCCGGAAGCCGGACCCGAGGCTTCGAGCTTGACCGCAACGGGTTTGGATTGCTGCTGAGAATTTTCCGCTGCGACGGCAATGGCCAGGGCTCTCCGGCCGTCTTCACCGGAGACTCGCGGCGCACGATCGCTCAAGATGGTTTGAACGAAATCCCTGACCTCTTCGAGGTAGGCGTCGGCAAAACGCGTGAGGAAATGGTCGGCAAGAATTTGCTCGCCGCCGCGGGCGGAGAGGAACACGGCGGGAATCTGCTCGAGGCTTCCGACGAAAATGGAACCTTTCGAGCCGACGATTTCAGTGCGCACGTCGTAAGCGTAAACCGCCTGGACGTAGGACTCGACGTTGCCGATCGCTCCTTGCTGATACTGCAGGTTGACGACGGCGGCCACAACATCTCCATACTTGGCGATTTCGGGCCGGATCGCAGTGGTGGTGAAGGCGTGAACGTTCACGACTTCATCGCGCATGAGCCAGCGGGCCAAATCAAAATCGTGAATGGTGTTGTTGTAGAACACCATGCCGTTGAGATTCGACTGATACGCGGCGAGGGGCGGCTGGTCCTTATCGCGGCCGACAGATTTGAAAATTACCGGAGTGCCGATTTCGCCGGCTTCAATGCGTTTCATGGCGGCCGCATAAGCAGGGTCGTAGCGGCGCATGAATCCGATTTGCAAACGCCGGCCTGCTTTAGCAACGGCGGCGAGGGCCGCATGAGCGTCGGCGAGGTTAAGCGCCAGCGGCTTCTCGCACAAAATATCTTTCCCGGCGCGAGCCGCAATCTCGATGGCCTGCGCGTGGAATTTGTCGGGAGTGGCGATCAGCACGGCTTCGACGTCTTTATTCTCGAGCAGGGCTTCGAGGCTGCCGTAGGAGCGCTCCACTTCCAGTTCCGCAGCGACTTGGCGCGCGCGGTCTTCCGAGGCGTCGGCGATGGCTATGAGCCGAACTTCGGGCACGCGCCGGCGAAGATTCTCCGCATGGCACTTGCCCATTTCCCCGACTCCGACTACACCCACTCCGAGCTTTCGCATTCCTGGTTCCCCTAAACCCGGCCGCTGCGCGAAACGCGACAGCACGCGACTTCAAATTAGACGCGACTAATGCGCTCCGGCAGCTGCACCCAAATCCTTCACAACGCCGCGCAGATACTTCAAGCTCGCGGCAATGCTCTCAGCAGGAGGAATCGGCGTGGCGCCGAATTTCACGTCCTGCTCCACCACGGACCAGCCCGAATATCCGTTCTTCACCAGGGTGCGGAAGAAGGCGGGGAAATCGATGTTGCCCTGGCCGATGACGGTGAAGACCTTGTGCTCGATGGCTTCTTCGAAGGTCCACTTGCTGCGGCGCGCCTGCTCCAGCACTTTCACATCGCAATCCTTGATGTGAACGAAGCGCAGCTTGCTCTTATACTTTTCGGCTTCTTTCACCGAGTCGCCGTGGCCGTACACGCAATGGCCGGTGTCCAGGCACAGGCCCACATTTGTGTGAGAAGTCGCGTCGTAAAAGAGCTCGCACTCTTCGGGAGTTTCCACGTAAGTCGCCACGTGCGGATGAAATACGAGATCGAGCCCGAACTCCGTCGCGACTTTTTCAGCATCCGCGACAATCGTGCCGATGTGCTTCCATTGTGCCGCGGTTAAGGTGGGACAACCCTTGTCGTAAACGCGTCCGGAAAAAGCGTTTCGTTCCGGAGATTGATCGTCGGCTATCACCAGAAACGGAGCTTTGAGAGCGGACAGCAAGCCTCCGACCTTGCGGATTCGTTCCATCACGGCTTTGCTCGCGCCCGGATCGGTCATTTTCACCGGGACGAAGGAAGCGAGCAGCTTTAATTTGCGGCGCTCGAGTTGCGGCTGAAGGATTTTGGGATCGGTCGGAAAGAAGCCGTAAGGGCCAAGCTCCGACCCGGTGTATCCGGCCTGCACCATTTCATCCAGCATTTTTTCGTAGGATTGCTCCCAGGAAGGGCCGGGATAATCGAGAACGCCCCAACTATCGGGGGCGGAAGCAAATAGAAATCGCGCGTTCGTTTCGGTCATGCTCTCCCTCTTTCAGACGGCTTCAAATCCCCGGAGAATCCCGAGAGTCTATTGCCAAGGCTCCAGAACAACCTTCATCGATTCGGGTTCTATAGATTTTTGCATAGCTGCGCGCACGTCACGCAGGCCGAAACGGTGCGTAACAAATTCCCGGAGCGGATAATTCTTCATGTAACGCGTCATTTGCCTCATGCTCGGGCCGTAGGCCGCGGGCTCTTCGCCGCCCACGCAAAGAATGCGCGCGTTTTTCGCGCAGAGCTGGCGGTGCGGGCTGATGGATACTTCGCCCAGATCGGAAAAGTTGCCTGCTTCAACGAGCAATCCACCCACGCGCAGCATGTCCAGCGCTTCAGGAACCGCCTGCGGGACTCCGGCACATTCGATGACCATGTCTGCGCCGCGGCCGCTCGACAGGTCTCGAATGGCCTGCAAGCGCTGCTCTTTCGAAGTATTTGCGGCGTTGATCGCATGGTCCGCGCCGAGCCGCTTGGCAAAATTCAGGCGGTAATCGGACAAATCCACGGCGATGATGGTTCCGGCGCCGAGCATACGCGCTTTCATCAGGAAACACATGCCGAGCGGACCGACGCCGAGAACAACCACGGTGTCGTCGAATCGAAAGGACTCGTTCGGAAACGCGGACATTTGCTTGGCACGATCGAGTCCGACCGAGACGGCAAAAATCTCGGTCAGCACGGCGACATCGGACGGCAAATCGTCCGGCACTTTCACCAGAAAACTTCCGGGAACAATGTACATGTACTGCGACCACCCGCCGAAGAGATGCGGCGGATTCCGGGCGCTGAGGTTGTTGCCGTAATCGGTGGTGTTCTCGCAGCAATAATAAGGAAAATCGTGCCGGCAGTAGTAGCACTCGCCGCAGGCGACGTTGGCGCCGACGACCACGCGATCGCCGACGCGCAGCGGAATGCCCTCGAAGTCAGCGTATTTTCCGTTTCCGCCGATGGCCGCGATGGTGCCGACATTTTCGTGGCCCTGAATGATGGGGAATTCCAGTTTGCGATCGCCGTACTGCGTGGTGAAACCCTGGAAGGTGTGCTTGTCCGTTCCGCAAATGCCGGACATTTCCATTTTGACCAGAACGCATCCAGGGGCGGGATCCGGCAGCGGATACTCCCGTATTTCGTACTGCCCCGGCTTGATTAGCGTTGCCGCGAGTGAACTTTGGGCCGACATGGATGATGACTTTTCGTTTATTGCCGAGTTCGGGCCGGGACAGCCTGTTTTCTCGCGCAGAGACTGCGGGGGAAATTGCAAGCGCTTCCCCCGCAGGGTGCTAATTTTGTGCGTTGCTGCTCGCGCTTCTATTCCGCTAGAAGTACAACTTCAAAGAAAGCTGGCCGATGCGTCCGGGCAGAGTTCCCGGAACATAACCGAACGAACTTGAAGTCGGAAGACCTCCGCTGAAACCGGTAATCCCGTTCGGCGTCAGGAACTGAGTATGATTGAAGAGATTAAAGAACTCCCCGCGGAATTGCAGGTCGAAGCGTTCGGTGATGCGGGTGTCCTTGAGCAAAGCAAAATCAAAATTGTTGATTCCGGGTCCATGGAAGAAACGGCGGCGGGCATCGCCTTCCGTGCCCAGCGCAGAGGGGCCAAACGCAGAAGGATTGAAATACTGGCCGCCGGTCTTTCGCGGGTCCTCGATGACAACTGGGCCAACCTGATTGGGCGTGTCCACGGGAAGAGTGATGGGACCGCCAAAGCCGGTGCCCAACAAGGATTGGTCATCGGTTTCAACCAGCGTGACGGGGAGGCCGGTGGAAAAGCGCGTGATGCCGCTGATGCCCCAGCCATTGGTCAGAGGTTTTGGTCCCGGCAGCTTGTCGATCGGCAGGTTGTAGTTGTAGCTGGCGACGAAATTGTGCGTGCTGTCAAAAGCGGACAAGCCGCGGCTTAGGCGCGAGTTAATAGGATTGATCTGCTCGCCATAGCCGGACGAATCGTCGAACGATTTGCTGAAGGTGTAACCGATCAGCGTCTGGAGGCGGCCGCTGGTATGGCGGTAGTTGATCTGCGCGGAATTGTACGAAGAGGCGCCCGCAGTGATGAAATAGGAGTCGTTACCAAACGGAACGATTGGCGTGCCGTTCGGTAGGGTGGTTCCAGGGAAATTCAAGCGCGTGCCCGGCTGAAACCCGCCACCGGGAAGGGCATACACCAAATTTTCATTTCCGGGTCCGCAAGTCGTGTTGGTTGTTCCTACGGCAATGGCCCCTTCGGCGGCAAGCTGGAGACAGAGGGAAGGACTTCCCGGATTCGCAGACAAGGAAGAAAGCAGCCGGTGGCCCTGCGTGCCCACGTAGCTTACGGTGAGCAAATCGGATCTTGTTATCTGATGCTCGATGGAGAGTTCATATTCTTCGGCATAAGGGAGCCGGTTCTTGTAGTAAAAGGCAGGCGAGCTGCCGATCGTTCCAAAGGCATTGTAGAAATCAGTCAAATTGTCATAGGGAGGCCCGCTCGCCGGATGGCTGGGAGAAAAGTGCAGCGGCGGCTGGGTTACCGGGAAAAAGTTCGTAATAGAGTCGCCGGAAGCGCGGTTAGTGAACGGGGTGCCAAAAGTGGGCTCATTCTGGCCTGTATAGTTTCCGAATGGAGCGTCTCCAATTTCATTGAAGTCCGTAGCACCTTCAAACGTGCTGTAGAAGATACCGTAGCCGGCGCGAATGCTGGTAGTGCCGGGAGCACCGAGAATTTTCCCGAGCAGCCCTTCATGCTCTCCAAAAGAATAAGCAAGTCCAAGCCGAGGGGCGAAATTGTTCCAGCGAGTAGGCGCGAGTGTGCTGGGGACGTGGGGATCGCCCGGGAACACCCATCCTACGGGTGAGCCGGGGAAATCCAGGGACTGCTCGCCAGGAATCAGCGTCTGAAACTGGTTGTACTTTACTTTCCAGGGAGAGCTTACGTCGTATCTGAGGCCATAGTTGAAGGTCAGATTGGATTTAACGCGCCAGCTATCCTGGCCGTACAAGCCGAAATAAAAATTGCGGCCGTAGGAGGGATAGGATTGTCCCTGAACGTAGGAACTGGGGGCGCCGAGGAGAAAATCAACAAAATCGACGCCTGTTTCGCTCGGCTGACCGTTGAAATTGCTGCCGAAGAAGAAGTTGCCGTTTGAGACGTTGTCGATTAGGTCTTCTTCGAGCTGATCGTAGTGATACTGGCCTCCGAACTTCAGGGTATGCGTGCCGATGACCTTGCTGTAATTGTCGAGGATTTGATAGATGTTATCGATGAGGCCGTTCGGGCGGCTGGGGACACCGATCACGAAGTCGTTGAAGTCAATTTCCGGAACGCCTTCGAGAGAGGGAACCAACGGAACAATACCTGGGGCGCCCCCCGCGCCGGAGCCAAAACCGAGACTGGCTAAGCTGACTCCCTTTCCTCCCTGTGGCTGGTTGAAGAGAGTGTCCAAGCGGAAATAGCCGATACGAAATTCGTTCACAGACGAGGAATTAATTGTTTTTGTATCTCCGAGGTTAACGTTGTACGTCTGCCCCTTTCCATCCACGGCGAACCCCGGATACAACGGAGCATTGGAAGGCCAGTATGGATCAATTCGGTTGTAACGGTCCCAATAGAAATAGGCGGTGAGAAGCCCGAAATCGGTGTTGGCATCGCCGCGCCCGCTGAATTTGTTGTCGGTAAGATTTATGGCTTCGGCATTGGTCGAGTAGGTTGGCACACCGGAACTATTAGTTCCGTTGGCGGGGAGAATGTACTTCAAAAGGTTGGCGGAGATGTTGTTAAACGCGGTGGTTGACAATTGGGGGCCAGTGGGACTTCCGAACACGCAACCGCTAACTGGGTTGGTCGTAGTGCATCCTGGAACATAATAGTTTTCGCCAACCGCCACGGGATATCCGAGTTGAGTGGACAATTGTGTGGCCCAAGCTGAGCCAGTCACCGTGGTGGGAGCGCCGCTCGGGGTGATAAAGCTGTTTGCGAAGCCGGAAAGATTTCCCATTTCCTCAGCTGAGGTGGGAGCCCCGGTAATAAGCTGAGTGACTCCCTGTACCAGCCGGTTTCCCTGGTAATCGGCGAAGAAAAAGATCTTGTCCTTTTTGATGGGGCCGCCGAAAGTGCCGCCGAATTGGTTCTCGTGATAAGCGCCGCGTCCAGCGTCAAAGTAGTTTTTGGCGTCGAAGTCCGTGTTACGCAAAAACTCAAACACATTGCCGTGGTACTGGTTCGTGCCGGTCTTGGTGACGACGTTGATGAGTCCCCCGCTATAGTTTCCGTACTCGGCGTCGAAGTTGTTGGTCAGGATGCGGAACTCCGCGAGCGAATCGAGATTGGGAATCGCGCCGGCGCCGGAGAATCCAAGTTCTTGCACCAGCACGCCATTTAGGATGAAGCCATTTTCCGATTCGCGCATACCGTTCACGGAGAGCGCGCCGGAATTCAAATCGCCCGACACCAGCGGAACGGCAAAGCCCGCCGAGACAAAGGGACCGGAGAAGGCTCCGGTCATTTGCGATGCGGTCGGTACCACGCCCGGCTGCAAAGCGAGCAAATCGGTGTAGCTGCGGGTTACGAGCGGAACGTCGGTCATTTCCTTTCCGGTGATGACTTCGCCCATCTGCGTGCTTTCGGTATCAACGTGCAAAGCCGCGCTGGAGACCTCCACTTTGTCGGTGGCTTGCCCGACCTGCAAGGACACGTCCACCACCAGCGCCGAGTTCACGTCCAGGACGAGGCCGGTCTGCACGTAAGCCTTAAAACCGGCCTGCGTGACGTCGATGCGGTACTTGCCTAGTGGGAGAGATTGGAATGAGTAGAAGCCTTGCGAGTTGGTCGTGAGAGTGACGGCAACGCCGGTATCCACGTCGGTGGCCACCACGGTGGCGCCGGCAATGACTGCGCCGCTGGGATCGGTGACCGTTCCGGAAATGCTGGCGGTGACGCCGGCGAGCAGCGCGCCGGACGTGATTAGTAAGAGCGCAAGGACGAGAA
>Ga0302326_10007552_pt1 | contig 24141 bp, 23 predicted proteins | sample Palsa_T0_3_FD_202264 | JGI IMG/M metagenome (GOLD analysis project Ga0302326, IMG submission 202264) | Peat permafrost microbial communities from Stordalen Mire near Abisko, Sweden - Palsa_T0_3 | ecosystem: Environmental > Terrestrial > Soil > Palsa > Peat permafrost | place: Sweden: Abisko... | reverse complement strand
TTTCGCTCAGAGATGCGGTACGCGCGCAGGTAAAACGTCGCCCGGGAGTGACCTTTATAGGCCCTATAGGAAGGAATCGCGAAGAAAATCTCAGTACCTTGCATGGGTTTGCTTCGGCAACGCAGTTCGCCACGGACTTTCTGCGCTCGTTCGAAGATTCCTGTCAGCCCCCAGTGCCCGGGCTTTTCTTGGTCCTGCGCGTCAAACCCCCGACCATCATCTGCGCACGACATGCTGAAATACCGGTCGCCGTAGGTAAGCTCGAGATTAATATGTGACGCTCCAGAGTGCCGAAACGCGTTCGTCAGAGCCTCGCGCGCTATCGAAAAGATTTCATCGGCGACGCGCGGGTGCAGTGTGGCATCGATCCCCGAACGGTTTACGCGGTATTGAACCTTGTCGTCTATCTTGAGGTCCCTACAGACGTTCTCCAGCGAGGAGATTAGCTCCGCGTCGGTCAGATGCTCCGATCGTAAGCTGTTTACTCGATTCCTTCCCTCGATGATGATCCGGTCCGCTGTAGACAGAGCCTTTTCAAGCATCTTCTTTGAAGCATCGTTCGCCGAAAGCTTTTCGGAGGCGACGTGGAAAGTCAGTAGCAGGCCTTGAATACCCTGGAGCAGGGTATCGTGCAGTTCGCGGGAGATTCGGATGCGCTCATCGGCGCGCTCCTCCGCACGGGCCCTGATAGCACGTGAAATGGCGCGGATGCGCGCCATAAAAATGAACCACAAGAGGACGAGTCCTGCGAAGACGCATAGCGCCCTAAACCAGGCGGTCTGATAAAAGCTCGGCAGCACGGTGAAAGGAATAGAAGACACGGGCGCCGTCCAGACGTCATTACCGTTCGAAGCTGCCACACGAAAGGTGTACGTCCCAGGCCGCAGACGCGTGTAGATCGCCTCCGTCCGATGGCCTGCATTTTGCCAAGCATCATCGAGCCCATCGAGCCGATACCGATAGGTCACCTTCTCGGGTGCCGTCAAGTCCACTCCGAGATACTGAACGTTAAGTGTTTGAGGCCGGGGACCGATGATTCCGCGGGCATCGAGAGGGTGTTGATCCGTCGCGATCGATTTGATCGACAGGATCGAAAGATGACTTTCGGTAATCGTATCTTCAGGATTGACGTGGAGCACACCGTTGAGCGTGGCAAGCCACAAGTTCCCCTGAGCGTCTCGTCCCGCCACCGAGTTGCCGGGTTTCAATTTAACCGGCCCGACAAACTCACCTTCAGTCACAAGCTCTGATTTCATCGGGTATCGTGGATTCGCCACAGAGGCGTGCAGCTCGGCGGCGCGTATCCGAACGATACCGTGTGACGCGTTGAGCCACAGATCACCGTTCCGAGACTCGACAAGCCCGGCGACACCGCGAGAGGATGTTCGATCTGCAAATGTAAGCATTTCGAAGCCCGCCCCGCGCAGGACCGCCAGTCCATTCAGGCCCGCGGCGAACAGACCGTGCGAGGTCTCCAAGAAGGAGTAGACGATTCCGAGTCCCGGATTTCCGGAGGAGAAAGATCGACCTTCGAGGGGCAACCGCACCACGCCGTCGCGATAGCCTACCCATAGTCGATCTTGCGAATCCATGTACTCCCCAAAGCCCGTTGAATCGGCAACTCGAACGCCAGGGAGATCGCTCCACCGGCCATCCTTGTACTGCCAGGCCCTTCGCGCAGTGTCATCTAAGGTGGCGAACAACGTATGGTCTCGCGACGCGACAATCCAGTGGACTGCGTAGGGAGACGAACCGGGAATCGGTGAAACGGGGCTGATCCGATCAGCATGCGCGTGCCAGATACCGGCATGATCCACGAGCCACGCGTCACCGTCGTCAGCGCAAATCATCAAATAAATGTCACCCACGTTGGGGAAGGATTTGGTTATGGCAGCGGATACCTTGTAGAGCTGATTTGTGTCACTTGATATCCAGATGTCACCTTCCTTATCGGCGCAGACTCGCCACTCACCGGCCGGGCTCCTTGCGACAAACGGCGTCAGTCGCGCCTTCCTGAACCGATCCAGTCCCCGTTGACCGCCGACCCATATATTTCCACCGGCATCCAACAGTAACGTCCTTTCCGCATCGGAGGACAGACCATCCAGATGGGTGTACGTTTCCGGATCAACACGGGCGGCACTTCCCATCCGGTCAGTCAAAGCCGCGACGGCAAACCTGCGTAGCCCGTGGTACTGCGCAATCATGATGAGAGATCCATCTGGCGCGTTCAGGACGCCGTTGGCCTCTTCCTCATCAGGCAGGCGAGTCAGAAGTTTGCCGGATTGGTCGACGTGCTGCGTCCTTCCACGGTCAACATTCGTCACCACGTCCGTGAGCCAAATGCTGTGATCGGCCGCTTCCGCAAATCCGAAAGTCCAGTCCGCCGCAACGTCCGTGGCAATATAGGCGGACTGCTTCAGCGGGCGACGGTATAAGCGACCGGCCTGCGCCAACCAAAGCGTGTCCGACGAATCAATAAAGATTCCATAAATTGAGGAGGCCCCAGCGGGTGTCGGCTCCACGTGCCAGCTTCCATCGCTGGCGAACCGAACTACCGTTTTCTGACTCGAAAGTGCCCAAACGCTGCCGTCGGCTGCCTGACTGATGGCTAGCACCCAACGTAATTGCTGCTCGTCTGCGCGGGTAAAAACTGTTACGTGTCCGTGTACGATACGAGCGACACCACCTACGTAAAATCCCACCCATACAGTGCCGTCGCGCGCGGCAAAGAGCGAATAGACAGCACCGGCAGGCAAATCCGGTTCGCCGGGTGGCTGCTGAAACGCATGGAACGATCGCCCATCAAAGGTGAAAAGACCGCCCTCGGTTCCGATCCAAAGAATGCCATCCGGCGACTGTGCGAGCGCAAGGACGCCCTGGGGTGCGCCTTCCCGTGCGGTCCACATCGTATGATTCATTTCCGCGAGGGCCGACTCCTGCGCTGAAGCACGATCGCCGGCGAAAGCTACCTTTAGCGCTGTGCACCGCGGTGCGGCGGTTTCGGGCGTGCCCTAACATTACGGTTCTAGGCTCGCCCTGAGCCCAAAAGCCCCAGTCAGGTATGTTCGGCTTTCGTCCATTTCCGATCTTGCTTTTTGCGCCTTCTACTGATGCTGCCGCTTAAACCAGCGCTCCCTTGCCTGGCTATGGTCTCCCGGCGTACGGTACAGCGAGCATCCACGGCTTGCATAGTCCGAAAGGGGGGTGCTGCCACCGAATAAATCTGCAATGATCAATTGGTATCTGACAGGGGCGCATAAAGAAATGCTATGGACATGCAGGCGTAAGCGGTCGTATGGCGCCTGAGGATACGCACCGCATACGTGTCCTCGCTGTCGACGACCATCCGGTGCTGCGCGAGGGCCTTGCAACCATGATCGGCAGTCAGCCAGACATGGTGCTCGTTGCCGAGGCCGAGTCGGGTAAGCAGGCGATCACGCTGTTCGAGGAGCACCTTCCGGATATTACGTTGATGGACCTGCGGCTGGCGGACATGAACGGCATCGATGCAATTAATAAGATACGCGAGAGCCATCCTCTAGCCCGCAGCATTGTTCTCACCACTTACCTTGGAGACGTCCAGGCTTTGCGTGCCTTGAAGGCCGGCGCAATGGGATACCTGATGAAGGCGACCCTACGCCGTGACCTGCTGGACACCATCCGCGCTGTCTATTTAGGGCAGCGTCGGGTTCCGGCTGAAGTGGCATCGGAGCTGGCGCAACATGCAATGGATGACGCATTGACTGAAAGAGAGATTGAAGTGCTGAAGCAAGTGGCCGCCGGATGCTCGAACAAGGTCGTTGCCGAACGCCTGCTCATCAGCGAAGACACGGTAAAGGGACATGTGCGCAATATTCTATCGAAGCTCGAGGCGAGTGACCGAACACACGCCGTTACGATCGCCGTGAGGCGCGGCTATTTCGACCTCTAGATCCGTCCTGCCGATCGGACCTGCCACTGGACCGGTTCCCTCGGTGGGTTCCTTGTGCCACGTGCCCATCTCTTTCTGCTTGCGTACGCGTGACACAGCGCGGACCATATTTGACATTCAATACGCGCGCGCCTTTCGGTAGCTCTTAGCGGGAGGACTCAACGTTCGTTCCCGAATTCCTAAGAGCAGTCGGCGTCCATGAGCCGGGCCTCCCTCGGGCGGATCAAGCTTTCTGATAGTGGCGTGAGGGCGCGGTCTCTCGGTTAAGCACGGGTCAATATGAGCAGATCCACCGCGGGTGCTGGCGGATGGAAGCTGGGACGACAGGGTGACATTGCAAAATCTGATACTAGAGTCCAATAGACACGCCTTAATAGAGTGGTGCAGCCTCCAGGGGTAAGCACAGGCGGAGGTATAGCCGTAAACGGCAGGAATCTGCCATCGTTCTGTGCCGTCGTTTCCGTTACTGGCCGCTATAGTACAAAATGTAACCGGCATTCTCGTAGGCACGTAGTAAGGAGAGGAGCGTATGAATCGGATGGCTTTTTTGTTGGGCGGTGTTGTGGCGCTGACTGGGGCGCTCGTCTATACAAACCACGCATTCGGAGACGCCGCTGGAACGGCTGCCCCGCTCTTCGGAGTTACTATTCCGCCAGGATACCGCGACTGGAAGTTGGTCTCCGTGGCTCATGAGGCAGGCAACAACAACGATCTGCGCGCCATTCTCGGCAACGATGTGGCCATCAAGGCCTATAGGGAAGATAAGCAGCCATTCCCGGACGGCAGCATAATTGCGCGCTTGGCGTGGGCCTACGTTCCGTCTGCGGAGAACAACAAAGTCTTCGGTCGTGAGCAGTCTTTCGTTGCAGGCCCGCCGATAAACCTGCAGTTTATGGTCAAGGATTCAAAGAAATACGCCGCGACGGGTGGTTGGGGCTTCGCTCAATTTAAAGACGGCAAGCCTATCGACGATTCGCAGCTCAAGGCCTGTTTTCCATGCCACGTGCCTGTCAAAGCTAGGGATTACGTCTACACGCGTTACTCGCCCTCACCTTGACACAAAGTATTGAAACTTGACGTACAGAATGGCGCGCGCCCAAAGCACGGAACTAAGTTCGAACGCGCAATAGTGGAGCGCTTTGCGGGAACGATCAGGAGCAACGCCGATACTCATGCCGGATCCGTAGCTCTACACGCTTGGCACAGCCAGTCCGGAGGATGGCGGTTGACGGAGGCCACCGCGGGCAGCACTTCAGCCCTAACGCCGAACGCAATCTTCGGCTGCTAAAGCGATTAGGATGATCCACCCAACGCCTTCTCGGCCAGCGCCAGAAGTTCGGGCGCGGTAACGGCGGGGAGGTCAGCCTCGACCTCACGCACGATGCGCTGATACGTTTCGCGATGGTGCGTGCGCAGGTATTCGGTCAGGTACTGGGCCGCGTTGCTCTTTCCCGTCCCGTGCCCGACCACCACAATTCTGCCGCCGGCAGCAAGAGCATCGCCAATTCGTTTATAGAAGCTGGGGTCCTCCGGAGCTCGTTGGCCCTGCTGACGCAATTGTTCCTTGTGCGTAAGGTGATGCAGGAAATGATGCGGGTCATAGGGCGTAATTTCGCGCTTCGATGCATCGCCGGATGCCGCTGCGATGCGATAGATCCTCGCGCCATGATGATCCACAACCACCATGAGAGTAGGCGGTGCCGGGTCGGGACGCGCGGGCGCCTGAGACGGCTCTTCAGGCGACCAGCCGGCGCGCTGCAGAAAATGCCGTAAGTCGACTACCTCAGAAGCTGTGAGATCCTTCGTGTGCGGCTTATGCAACTGATAATGTTCCCCGCCGACGTCGAAGGCGAATTTGTCCTTGGTCTTCTGCTGCACGGAGCCTATTTTCTCCATCAGGGCGACCACATCCATCCATTCTAGGTTGTGCGCCGATGGATGTCGGAACAAGGCTTCGAGCGTGCGAAGGTGCGCGCCGTGTATCGCCGTGCGCCCCGCTGGGGCCGCCTTTTGTCCGCTCTCAGTTTCGTTACTTTTCACAGATGCCTCCGTCTACCGGCTGTGGTGGGCCAGGGTGTCGGATCCCCTCGCCTCGACCGGCGCAACCTGCAGATAACCATTTTCCCGGGAATCCCGGCCGTAAGTATCTGCGGCATTCTCCAACAATTCCAGTACGCGACCCCTTATGCTGAGGAATCGAGCCTGAGCGCGCGCCGCAGTGTCGCAGGCCAAGCGGCCGTGCGGTAGCAGGGGCTCGTCGGTGAGCAGCGCCAACAGGCTGCAGTTCGTCGTTTCGCTGGCATCAAACGGCGTACCATGACGCGAGCCATTAACCACTACCAAACTGGCGTCGAGGCTCGCGGCGAGCGCGCGCTTTTCCGCGAGAGGCGTGTGATCGTGCTCGGCTGCAATCACCAACGTTCGGCTTCTGATGCGATCGAGCCGGTCGGTTGCTTCCCACTGCTCAAGCGCTCTTGCCATGGAAAGATAGGAGCTTGCGGGCACAGCGGCGACGGTGGCCGCGGCTCGATCGCGCAAGGTTATCTGCCACGGTTCAGGAAATAATCCCGCCGCAAAGATGCGCGCTGCCGTGCGCATGCCACAAAGGCGTATCAGTACGCCACAGGAACGCGCGTACATCCATTTGCGCCACTGATCTCGATAAGTCGCCAGGCTGTTGATGAGCGCCAGGCGCGGAACAAGGCTCGGGCGCTGCAGCGCCATCTCGAGTGCTACTGCGCCGCCCATTGAAAAACCGACGATGTTTATTCGAGGAACCTCGAGCTGATCCAGCAACGACCAAAGCGCGCCGGCAAAGCTCTCAATCGAGTAGGCACCCCGCGGCGGTGAACTGAATCCACACCCTGGAAGATCCGGAACGATCACGCGAAATCGTCTCTCAAGCGCCGGAACCTGCAATGCCCAGTCCGCACCGCTACCTCCGAGACCGTGGATGAGCAATACAGGCTCGCCGCTGCCGTACGACCGATAATAGAGCGATAAACCATCCTGATTGGAAACTCGCATGTTGCAATCCGAAAGGCTTGCGGCGATTGCGCTCAGCTATTCGCCGCGATTCCAAGCGGCGACCGCGGCCATTCGAACCGTTCGCGCCAGCGGTCTTTATGCAAGCTCCACAAACTTGACATGCAATCCGATCTCACATCGCCACCCTCTCGCAGGTGCTCGGTCCCGCAGATTGAGCAGCAGAACATCTCCGTCATCCGCGATGATCGCGCCGAAGAGGCTCTCCTTACTGATCTTGCTGGCTTTCCGATGTGCGCCACGGTTTCCATGCTGCCGCCTAGTCAGAATCGTCCGATCGGGAAGACCACACTCGCCTGCGTATTGCGCTGATCGCCAGGAGGATTAGACCCGATCCGCCGGGGCGAAAATAATTGAACCAAGGTGTTGATCAATACCTTGGTATCCTGCGGCGATGGCCCGTAACGCCACCGCTAGAAACGCGCCGTGAGATAATACAAATTGAATCCGTTTCTTCGACTGCAGCAACCCTTCTGTAATAAAGGATGACTTACCATGGCTGACAGCGCCCGCGACGAAATTAGGCAGCTGACCAGATCAATCCAAGCGCTGGAACGACAGCTCGAGGTGATGCTAGCCAAACGACGCGTCGAGCTGAACTACGAGATACGTGACGGGATCGCTCATTTCGAGCATGTCGTGGTCGCGAAGCACCGCCTTCTGAAGGCGCGCTTGCTGGGCTACATCTTTGGCGCGCGTCCGGCAATGATTCTCACCGCGCCGGCAATCTACGCGCTCATCATTCCGGTGCTGCTGCTCGATCTATTTGTCGCGGTTTACCAGACGGTCTGTTTTCCTGTGTATGGAATTCCGCGTGTGCGCCGGGCCGACTACCTGGCGTTCGACCGCGAGCAGCTCAGCTACCTCAACGCGCTGGAGAAGCTCAATTGCGCATATTGCGCCTATGCGAACGGTGTATTCGCGTACGTTCGCGAAGTCGGATCTCGTACAGAGCAGTACTGGTGTCCGATAAAGCACGCCCGGCGTGTACTGGGCGTCCACGCGCGCTATGGCAGCTTCGTGGACTATGGTGATGGTGACGCCTACCGGCACGAGCTCGAGCAGCTTCGAGCGGAGGCGCGATTGGCGGACCCCACCTGACAAGCCGTGCAGCATTTCATTGGACGCTGACCTTTTTAAGGGTCTTCGATCGCGAGAGCTATACCATCGTGCTATCGATTCGCTCCGACGTATCTGTTTAGATCTGCTTCATATGTTGGAGCATGGATAGTCAATCGCCACTGAACACATTCCGCGCGCAGCTTCAAAGGAGATCGGTGATTGTTTCGCGCCTGAGTGCTTGGCGAATGGTGAAGATGATTCGGGCCTACTTGTGGCCCGCACCGGAGCACACGCCCGCCCCCCCGGCGATTTGCTCCGTAACCTAGCCGGCGAGTCGGTTATGCGACCCGCCGGTCCTTTCTATAAAGTCCGAGCGAGCTGGGACCTTCTGAGGTCCCTGCGTTGGAAAAATGTGGCACTGCCAGGAATCAACGCTACAGCATAGCGTCACGCGTCTCCGAGCACGGCCAGCGCCGCTTCCACGCGATCATCCGATACGAGCAACTGCACACCGTCCCCGCCGCCTTCCATTCCCAAGCTGATGCCGACGACGACTGCGGGTATGCCCGCCACCTCTAACGTGATCCTCGCCAGATCGGCCTCGACACTCGTCGGATAGGTCTTGATGGTTTTCATCGATAGGTGCTCGGCATTTGGTATAAGAAAGGCGCGCAAAGTCCCATTGGGAACTCGCCGTGGAATCGCCTCGGTACTGCGCCAGCTAGTCGGGACGCGCGGCGAGGTGCGATCTCGCGCTTGCGACGACGCTCGGTGAAACTGCCGACGCTCCCGACCCCCACCCATTGCGAATAAAGGTCAGTACCGCCGCGACCTGTGCATCGTCGAGCTGTTCGCCGTACGACGGCATACCCGGAGCGGTAGGCTCCGCCGCAGTAGCCGCACTGCGTGCGCCGCGCAGCACGATACGGATCAGGCTCGCGGGATCTTCTGCCAGAACGACGGAGGACTTCGCGAGGGAGGGGAAAAGTTGCGGGGTACCGTCGCCGTCCAGTCCGTGGCAGGCGGAGCACTGATCGCGATAGATCGCTTGGCCGGCCACCATGCGTGGATCGCGCGCATCGAGAGAAGCGGGCGCATCGCCCGCCTCTGTCAGCGATTTCAAGTACATCGCAATGGCCTTGAGATCGGTATCGGTCATCTGGGAGCTCGACAGCTCAATGACCTCGGCCATGGGTCCGGTCGCAGCGTCGATCCGATTGTGGCCGGTCTTGAGGTATAGCACCACGTCGTCGCTGCTCCAGCGACCCAGACCCGTACTGTTGCCGTCGGTGATATTCGGAGCGAACCATCCCTGCAAAGGTGAGCCCTGCAAATAGCGGCTCTCCTTGTCGCCACCGAGGAACGACTTCGGCGTGTGGCAGGCGGGACAGTGGGCGGGACCTGTGACGAGATAAGCGCCCCGATTCCATTCGGCGGATTTATTGGCGTCTGGCCGGTATTCTCCCTCGGTAAAGTACAGCCCGTCCCAGACACTCATTACTGATCGCACGTTGTAGGGGAACGGCAGCGTGTTTGCCTCAACGACATTCCTGGCTCGCGGAACGGTATTGAGATAGGCCCGTATCGCCAGCACGTCGTCGCGAGACATCTTCGTGTAAGCGTCGAAAGGCATTGCCGGGTAGAGCCGGGAGCCGTCGGGGCGGCGGCCCTTGCGAACCGCCGCATCGAAATCGGCATCGCTCCAGGCGCCAATCCCGGTGCCTTGATCGGGGGTGATGTTTGGTGCTACGAGATTACCGAACGGCGTCTCGATCGCCCGGCCACCAGCGTAGGGCTGACCGCTCTCAGGCACAGTGTGACAGCTGGCGCAATCAGCGACCACTGCGAGATAGCGCCCCTTTTCAACCTGCGCGAAGTCCTGCGGGTCCACTTGGCCGGCCTCGAGGACAACAGGCCACGCAAGCACGGCAGCCGCTGCAAGCATGGCCGCGAGCCGTCGGGCGGCGCTCCTGCGCTCACGCATCAAGTAGCATCCCGGTTCTCTTCAGATACCGATTGCGTATGGCCGCAGCGGCCCAGTACGCGAGCGCGCCCACCGTTCCGGTCGGGTTGTATCCCGCATTCTGGGGGAAGGCGCTCGCGCCGGTCACGAACAAGTTCGGTACGTCCCAGCACTGCAGGTAACGGTTGAGGGCGCTGGTGTTGGGGTCGGTTCCCATGATCACGCCGCCGTTCACATGCGTGGTCTGGTACGTGGTGATGTCGTAGGGAGCTGTCCGATATTGCTTCACGACCTCCCGAGCCCCCATGGCCTGGATGATCTCGCCGAACTTATCCGTGAGAAACCGGTTTTGTTTCAGTTCGTTGTCGTGCAGGTCGATCGTCATCCGCATCATCGGACGCCCGAAACGGTCCTTGTACGTGGGATCGAGATCCAGGTAGACGTCGCGGTAGGCATAGAAACTTCCATGTACGCCCGTCCCGGGCTTGACGGTACTCAAGTAGTTGTCGCGCACGGCCTTCTTCCACGCGGCGCCCCACTTGGGGGTCCCGGGCGGTGTCGGCGTCGTTTCGATCGGGCGCGCGCCCGTCTGCACGTGGCCCATGTAACCGCCTCCCACGAAGCCATGTGGTCCGTGGTCGAAGTTGTCGCCGTTGAATTCATCAATGCACATGCCGATCGAGCCCGACGCGATGAACGGGTTGAAGTTGTACTTTTTATTATCAAAGAAGCCGAGCGCACTCGAGATGGTCTGGTGGGTGTAGTTGCGGCCGATCACGCCCTTCTGGGAGATCGGGTCGTAGGGCCGACCGATCCCGGAGTGCAGCAGGAGCTGCACGTTGAAGAGTGAGAAGGCGGCGAGGATCACGAGTTCGGCTGGCTGCTCCCACTCCTCGCCGCTGGAGTCAACGAAGGTGACGCCGGTGGCGCGCTTGCCGGATGAGTCCGTGTTTATCTTCAGGACCTCGCAGTTGGTGCGCGCCGAGAAGTTTGGCTTCCTGACGAGCACCGGCAGGACGGTCGTCTGGGGGCTTGCCTTCGAATAGTTCGCACACCCGAACCATTCGCAGAACCCGCAATAGGTGCACGCGCCGAGACGCATCCCGAGCTCATTCTGATAAGGCGTGGACAGGTTCGCGGAAGGCTGTGGAAAAGGCTTGTAGCCCAACTCACGCGCCGCCTTGGCGTACAGCTGATAGCCGAAGGGCTGTTCCTGCGCAGGTGTCGGGTAGGGGCGCGATCGCGGCCCCTCAAACGGGTTTCCTCCGGCTTGAATCGTTCCCTTGATGTTCCCCGCCGTCCCTGACGCGCCACAAAGATATTCGAACCGGTCGTAGTGCGGCTCAAGCTCATCGTATGTAAGGCCCCAATCCTGAATGCTCATGTCGGGGGGCAGGAATTTCGCGCCGTAGCGCTGCGTGAGATGGCTCTTCAGCACAAAATCGGACGGCAGAAACCGCCATATTTCGCCGTTCCAGTGTACGCCCGCGCCGCCGACGCCGTTGCCGGGCATGAATGCGCCCCAGGAGCGAATCGGTAGCGCCGTCTGATTTACCTTGTTGCGAAACGTGAATGTGTTCTGGGCGGGAGACAGGAAAAGCTCGTGACGGATGCGATAGCGCAGCTCGTCCTGCATATACGTGGGCGGGAAGTCCGTCGGTGCATCGCGCCACGGACCGCGCTCAATGGCAACGACTTCAAGTCCTTCCTCGGTCAGCTCCTGCGCCATGATGGCACCCGTCCAGCCGAGTCCGATGATTACGACGTCTTTTTTAGGGAGTCTGCGTGACATGAAGTGCCTCACTCTCCTTTGGGCGTCCACTCCGCGCGACCGATGATGCTCACCGGAGGTAGTGGAAAGCGTTCGTTGTGACGCTTGACCCAATCGAGATAGTTGTAACGGGCCCCCGGGAAGCCGATCATCTTCCAGGCGACCATGTCGCGATTGCCGCCGTAGACCGGATCAGCGAAAAACCCCATCTGGACGTCTTTGACGGTCTGATCGAAGAAAGTTTGCCCGTTGACGCCTTCGAGCGTGAGGTGTCCCTTCTCAAGATCATGCAGCACCGCGTCCTGCTCGTCCGCGGTCAGGTCGGCGAACACTTTACCTCCATGTTTGGAGCCGCATGCGCGATCGAGCGCCGCGAGCGCCTCGCGGTACTGCTGCGCAGGTCCTTCCGGGGATTGTGAGCCCTGATTCTTTGCGCCCGTCTCGAAAGGTCCGCTGACGTAGAGCCCCTCTTGTCGGCCGTAGGGCCCTGCGAGCTGACGGTCGATGAAGACTGCGCAGCCGCTTTCCTTGCCACCCGGAGTGTCGGGATCCGGCGGAATGATCCGATCAGCAATGGCTTCCATTGCGCGACCTTCAGCGGCGGTAAAATAAAGCCACGGACCAGGCTTGGCGGCCAGAGGTGGATTGCCCGCATTGGGGACCCACGGCAAGTGACCCGCGATCATATCGGCGCGACTGATGGACGCCCCGACGAGCACCAGCGCACCGCCAGCTAGCATATCTCTTCGGCTTACGTTACTTCCGGCTCGGGACTTGTCATTCATGGGACCTCCTGCGCCGCTTGAGGCTCTTCTTCCCGCGACGCAACATCGCTCCCCTCGCCTCGCGAGACTATTTAAGCATAGGTCCGATAGCGCGTCTCTTACACAATGATATCGCCGGATGCAAACGTATCGAAGCAGCCGACCCCACTGCGCAACTACTTGGCGGCTTGCGCCGCGCTTTCGATCAGCGCGGCGACTTCTTTGGGATGCGAGAGAAATATGACATGACTGCCGCGAAGCTCGATCGTCTGGGACTTCGCACGGCCCGACATGAATCGTTCGAGGTCGGGATTGATCATCCGATCCTGCTGGGAGACGACCGCGTAGCTGGGTTTCTGAGACCACGCCGCGACCGTCGTCTTTGCCGAAAAGCTGTCGGCAGTGATCGGGGCTTGGGAGATCGCCATGAAATGCGCAAGCGATTCTGGCACGTCGGGGGCAAAATCTGCCCGGAAAGATTCCGGCTTCTCCTGCACGAATCCTCCGCCGACGGAGACGACGTTGTTTGACGCAGGCGGGGTCTTGGCTTGCAGTCCGCCAGCAGTCTCTCCGACCTGCGGTTGGAAGGCGTTCACGTAAACCAGGCTCCGGACATTCGGATGAACGCCGGCCTCGGTAATGATCATCCCGCCCCAGCTGTGGCCTACGAGCACGCAAGGGCCGGCGCGGTCGAGCACCAGACGTGTGGCCGCAACGTCGGCCTCTAAACCGGTCAAAGGCTCCTGCACGACCTGCACTGCGTAGCCGTCGCGCTCCAGGATATCTGCGACCGGCCTCCAGCCGGACCCGTCGGCGAACGAACCATGGACCAGAACGACACTCTTGACGGCGCTCTCGGCCACCGAGCCGAAGACGCTCACAAGAAGGGTGGAAAAAACAGCCAGGATCATGGTCTTCATGTGATTTTCTCATCCTTCAATGACACCGGTAAAGAACGAACCCCGCAGTTATTGCTGCCCGCGCCTAACGATTCCAGGTTGTAAATAGCTGCAGCGTTCGTAGCTCAGAGTATTTGACGGCCCGCGCTAGAAAAAAATCGGACCTTGGTATCGGTGGCTGAAGCTCGCACTTAGTGCTTTTCTTCCCCCACACTCCGGCAACTTACCGAGTCGTCCGGAGAATGCGGAGCAAAACGCGGGATCCGGCTCCCGACCGTGACGCTACTCAGCGAGCGTACGCGCGGCTTGCCCGGGCCACGCAAAGCCAGCAAGCACCGCCGATTGGAACGCGGTCTCCACGGAAAAGCGGCGGCTCATTTGGTAGCAAGGTATGCATGCATACTCCAGGATCCCGCGCCAGCCATCGCTAGAAAGAGAAAAATGAAGCAATAGAGTACGGCCGGCTCACCCTCGTTGAGCGTCGGCATGAAAAAGTTGCCCTGCCGTGCATGCACCAGGAAATAAGCCATCGCCATCTCGCCGGACAGTATGAAGGCTACAGGGCGTGTAAAGAGGCCCAGAAGTATCAGCACACTTCCGACGATCTCGATCATTCCGGCGAGGCCGTCGCGGGACAACAAGCGCAGGTGATCGAACATTGCAAGGTGCGGCACGTGCAGGAGCTTGGCCGTCCCGTGCTGCAGGTACAGATATCCGACAATCAAGCGCAGTACGCTCAGCATTGGTCGGAGTCCATGAGTCGAAGAACTGTTGCCCCAGTGCCAATCGAGTACTCCTCGCGAGACGGGGGTCCTTTTAGGCAGCCGTTTGCTGCGGCACTGCCTGCACTTCGCAAAGGAGACCTGTCTCCATGTCGAGAACAAAACCCCTCATGGGGAACGCGAATTCAATCCATACAGGTTTAGGAACCTGCACGACTGCAATTCACTGCACCCCGATTGCTTCAGTCCCCATGATTCATTTCGAGTAGATCACGAGCGCGAAGGCGAATCTCTTGGACCATGGTATCGGCGATACTCCTGGAAGCGCGGTGTGGCGAATTGGTCCCTGCACCACCGTTGGGCGTGTTGGCGTCGGCCGCGACATGAGGCTCCTCCACAACTGCGGCATCGCCATGAGCGAGGTCGATACCTTGGTGCAATAGCACCGGCTGATTGCCGCGGGCCCAATGGTATGGTGTGTTGGATTGCTCTAAGGTGCCCGCCGCGGGTGCATGGGACAATGAAATACCAACGAAGAAACGAACCGAGGAGAACCCGAAGATGAATCGCAAAAGCACGTGGTTTGTTGCAACGATGATGTTCGCGCTCGCGGTTGTGAGCGGCGCGGCCATTTCCGAGCAGGACAGGTACACATTGAAGCTGCCGGGTGGAGTTGCGTTCGCTGACTTTAAGGGCTACGGGGACTGGCAGCTGATTTCCAGTGCAGAGACGGATGATCGGATGAAGGTGATCCTCGGCAATCCAACGATAATCGCGGCCTTCAAGGCTGGTATTCCGGGTAACGGCAAGCCGTTCCCCGAGGGGTCCAAGATCGCAAAGGTCCAATGGAAGCCGAAGAAGAGTACGGAAGCGCCGTTTGCTGTGAATGTGCCGGACACTTTGGCGGACCTTTTCTTCATGGAAAAGGACAGCAAGAGATTTCCGCAGACCGGCGGCTGGGGATACGCCCAGTTTGACTATGATCCTGCGTCGGCCACTTTCAGTGTGGATAAAGCCGGCACGCCCGCTTGCGGGCAGGGCTGCCATGTAGCCGTGAAGGCGAAGAATTACGTCTTCCACCCCTACGAGACTCGGTGAGAAAGCGACCGTTGGCTGGGAGCGGCGAGAACCGGCCGGACGCTTTGTCTTCCTGAGTTTGAGAGAGCTATGACAGTTGAAAATAAGCCGGGCACCGCAGACGGCCTGCAACAATTGGCGCGCCCAGTGAATGCGGCGGCAATTGAGCGCTTGACCCATCTCTTGCAGGAAGCAGAGCAGGAACATCACAAGCGGCCGGCTGCGGACTGGCCGCGATGGTACGCGGCGTATGTGAGTGAACGTCAACTTGGCACGAGTGTTGAGGCTGCAGACGTTCGTGCGGACGAGTACACGCTAGGGCAGCGTAAGTAAGGAGTGTCCGCATGGCGAGACAAAAAACACTGGCACTATCATTTGCCACGCTTGCCCTGACGCTCGTGATGGCAGGCACAAGAGATGCGAACGCAGCCTCCAAAATGCCAGATCCCAACAGCGCCGGTATTGCCGAAAAGCTCTATAGGTTGGATTGCGGCCACTCCCTCGCAAACGACGAGTCGGTGTGGACACCGGGCGAAAACGTCGGACGCAGCATCGAATTCTCGTCCACCTGCTGGCTTGTAAAGCACGGACGGGAGTGGCTGCTTTGGGATACCGGTGTTCCGGAAGCCACCCTCAACGACCCCCGCGGCTGGTCCACTTTGCCCAAATTGATCGTCTATCACCTCGACAGGTCAGTGACGGATCAGCTCGCCGAAATCGGGCTGAAACCGCGCGATATCGGGCGGGTTGCAATATCGCACACGCATGGAGACCACATAGGTAACGTCGCGTTGTTCCCCGACTCGACAATCGTGATGCAGCGCGCGGAGTACAGCTGGATTCATTCCCCCAACGGGCCAAACGACAACGTAAATCAATTGATGGCGCTGGCGCGCAAGCTCATGGGCACGCCGAAGAACCTGCAGCTCGTTGACGGTGATACCGATGTATTCGGCGATGGCAGCGTCACTTTGGTCTCCACGCCTGGGCACACCCCCGGCCATCAGTCACTGCTGGTCCATCTTAAGAATTCCGGCTTCATCTTGCTGTCGGGTGACGTCGTTCACCTGGAAGGGAATTTCGAAAAGGACATCGTCCCGTCCCTCAATACCGACAAGGCACAATCCATCGCGTCAATGGAAAAAGTCAGGCGGTTGATCGCAACATACAAGGCAACGATGTTCATCAATCATGACAAGAGCCAAACCGATACCTTGAAGCTGCTCCCCGCATTCTACGATTGAGGTTTGTCGATCGGTTGTCGCACGCGCCGGCATCGGAAGGTCCCACCGGCGGTATATTTCTTCGCCCAATTCAGGACGTACTCGTAGACACTGTCCCTCTGAGCATCGCGACGCCGTGTGCCAAACTCCGGTTTTTGGCCGACCCCAAATCGCAATCGCACGGCGAGCGTTGCTCATCAGATCGTAAGCGCCGCGACAGCAGCACCGGCAACAGCGAGTATCGCAGCCGACGCCATTACCAGCTGCGCCGTCGCAACCGGGGAATTTCCGACCAGGGTGCCGAGCAGCGCGATCGCCAGCAGACCGGCGATTGCAGCGGAGACGTCGTTGATCCCGGATGCGACGCCAATGGCTCGCGTCTGCACTGAGTTTATGACGGTGATGGTGAGCGGCGTTACAGTGATGCCCATGCCGAGTCCCAGTACGGTCATGGGCACAAGATAGATCCAATAGCTCTGCTCACCGCTTATGAGCGCCAGCAACGCAAAGCCAACGGCCACGACGAGCGAACCGATGATGAGTGGCCAGCGCGCACCAAAGCGATGGACCAACCTTGCGGACCAGCGCGACAGGAAAGCGACCACGAGTGTGAAGGGTAAATAGGCGGCGCCGGCCGCGGTCGCCGAAAAGCCATGTTGCTGAATCAAGAGAAATGGCAGGAAGAAGAACGCACCGCCCAGGGCACCGTAAAGCAACAGGGTCAAGAGGTTGATGCCCGTGAAGCGCCGGGAGCGAAACAGTGTAAGCGGCATCATCGGCGCAGTACTGCGCCCCTCTTGCAGCACGAACCCAAGCAGTAACAGCACACCTGCCACGATCGATCCCTCGACCGCCAGAGCCCGCCAGCCGAGCGTGGCAGAGGCGATGAGACCGGACACCAATGCACCTAGACCGCCCAGCACAAACACTGCCCCAAGCCAATCGACGCCGGCACGAGCGACGGGATCTGCGCTCTCGGGTAAGCGCCGCACGGCAATTGCGAGCGTCGGGATGGCCATCAGTGGATTAATGAAGAAGATTGAACGCCAGGAAAGATGATCGATCAGCAACCCCGCCAGAAGAGGTCCCGCACCGGCGGCAAGCGCGCACGCGCTCGACCATATGCCAATAGCGGCATCGCGTTCGCCCGCGTCGAATGCGGCGCCGATGATTGCGAGCGAGCAGGGAATAAGCAGGGCCGCCCCTGCCCCTTCGATGACCCGCGCAACGATCAATGCGGAAGTATTGGGCGCGAAACCACAAGCAATCGAGGCCAGCGTGAACGTGACGAGACCCACGAAAAAAAGTTTGCGGCGCCCCAATCTGTCTGCAGCTGCTCCGCCGACCAGGAGCAGTGCGGACATGCACAGTGTGTAGGCGTTTATGACCCATTGCATTGACGCGAGCGTGGCATGAAGATCAAGCTCAATATTCGGGAGCGCAACGTTGACAACGGCTTCGTCGACCAACGCCATGCTCGATCCCAAAACCGCAACGGCCAGCACCCAGCTCTTATTCGGCGGGGGACAAGGCGGCCCTGGTCGGGTTGAACGAATGATTTCCGCGGAGCACGGCTGCGTTTTCAACTGCATCACCTGCTGCTCTGCCGGTCAGTCCCGGCCGCTGCTCGCACCACGGCGCGACGTCGTCGGGTAGCAGGCCCGCAATACAACGCAACCGTGTTATCCAGTCCCCACCGCTCATTCACACGTTACGCAGATTGCCACTAAGGCGCAACTGTTGGGTTCACTCATTTACATACTGGTATCGGGAGGGAGGCCCGACAGACCGGAGCAATATCCGGACCCGTCTTGCGTTGAACTAGCGCGGGCGGGCGTCTCGTCGAAGAATACAAAAGTATCGACGGATACCTTCGTTCAATTATTTTCTAGCCGCGTCATCTGGTTTCATTAACTCCCAAAAGCAGCGCAGCACTCAGACGAGCGTGATACCCGGCAGTCTTCGCTGGCCAGAAGCGACATCGGAGCGATGATGACATTCACCGGGACAGTCAGCGACTTCGATAGGGCGGGTCTCTTTGGCTTGATCGCTGCGGATGACGGTGGTGTGCTCGTTTTCAATCTGAGGGATACACCGCCCTCGCTGCGAAGTCGCTTCGGGATTGGCAGGCGCGTCAGATTCACCAAGCAGGTATCAGAGCCAGCAGCGCGCGCTGTTGAAGTGGCCCCGATCGACGAGTGGAACGATAGCGCATCGTCAATCGCTACCGCTCCGAAAGGTTAAGCATGCCGGCATGCGAGCTTCCGACCAGGATGGACCGTCAGTGACCTGCGCGGGATAAATGCGCTGAGGCGCACGTCCCGGCTATTAGCGATCCTTTACGCGAGCGTTTGACATACCGGCCTGACCTAGCTCGCGCCAGTCGGTTTCGCGCATCTCTACGTTGAAGTACTTAGCAGCCTTTTTTATGTTGGCAAATGCGAGATCGCGGTCGGCATCGCTGACCTCGGTCACCTGATTGAATCTCGCAAGCGCACTGCGCACATGCGATGCATCCGTTAGTGGCTCCTTGCGCGATCGCGGAAACGCAAAAGCACTCTCAGGCAGCGCGCCAACCTGCGCGGCATCCAGTCGACCGTGCCCTCGGAGGTGCCGCGCCGGTTCGGGATTCTTGCAACGTGGCTACTGCGTAGTCGCAAACTCACGAAACATCACCACGATGAACGCATTTCCGGCGTCCGCGAAGCTCGCACTGATCGCCGGGGACATCAGCGACCCGAGCACTGCTGCAAGGATCGCGGAAGCTGCCGTATCCCAATTCGGCCGGATTGACGTGCTCGTCAACAACGCCGGCATCAATATTCGCAAGGACTTCACGGATTACACAGTCGAGGATCTGCGGTCTCTCGTTTCCGTCAACATCGAGGGTTTTCTTTTCGTCACGCAGCTCGCGGTCAGGCAGATGGTGGTCCAGGGAAGCGGAAGCATCGTCAACATCACGGCATCTACGGCGAGCCACCCGATCGCGGAAGTTCACGTTGCGCTTGCCATGCTCACTAAAGGCGGCCTCGAAGCCATCACGCGGAGCCTCGCGATGGAGTACGTCCAGCAGGGCATACGCGTCAATGCGGTCGCGCCGAGCGTCGTCAATCGACCGTCGTATAAAGACGATTGGAAAGAGTTTGTGAAGACCTTTCAACCAATGGGACGGATTCCCGAGGTAAAAGACATTGTGGATGCGGTCGTCTACCTGACGGAAGCGAGTCAGGTCACTGGTGAAGTGCTGCACGTGGACGGCGGTGCGCACGTTGGCAAATGGTGACGGCTGAAGTCTTCTGAACCTGGACAGTGTTGAGTAGCAGCTTAAGGCACTTGGCGTGCGGTCCCGGCCTCATCTGAATTCCTCGAGGCGTATGCGGAAGCGGCGGGGACGGGTAATCTGTATCCTGTCTAACGAGGATTCTCGGATTTATCAACAGTTTGGGAACGGATCAAGCTTGGAACGCCAGCGAGCAGCCGAAATTCGCGGCCGGCGCTTCTGAGTTGGGCCGATCGCTAAGTCAATAGGCGGTAAACCATGAGCCACGATTTCGATGCGATTGTCGTCGGCGCCGGACAGGCGGGACCTGGCTTGGCCGCCCGTCTGACGGGCGCCGGCATGACAGTGGCCCTCGTGGAGCGCAAGTTGTTCGGCGGGACTTGCGTCAACACCGGTTGCACGCCTACCAAGACGTTGGTCGCGAGCGCGTATGCCGCGTATCTCGCGCGCCGCGCCGGCGATTACGGCGTCAGCCTAGGAAGCGCCGTCGCCATGGACATGAATAAGGTCAAGGTGCGACAGGATACCGTGGTGCGTGACTCCAGGGAGGGCCTTGAAGCGTGGCTGGCGAGCCTACCCAAATGCACGATATACCGCGGCCACGCGCGGCTCGAATCAGCGAGTCAAGTGCGGGTGGGCAACGAATTGCTAACCGCCAAGAGGATCTTCCTCAATGTCGGCGGCCGGGCAAACGTTCCGAATCTACCGGGCCTAGATCAGGTGACCTATCTCACCAACAGCACGCTACTTGAGCTACAGATTCTGCCGCGCCATCTCGTGGTTGTCGGTGGTAGCTATGTGGGACTTGAGTTCGCCCAGATTTATCGACGCTTCGGGTCGGAGGTCACGGTCGTGGAAATGGCCGATCGCCTCATCAAGCGCGAGGACCCGGAAGTTTCGAGCGCTGTCCAAGAGATTCTCGAGGCTGAAGGCATTCACACCCGACTCGGCGCGGAATGCGTGAGCCTGGAAGCAAGTGGCCAGGATGTACGCGTCCATGTCATCTGCCGCGAAGGTGAACCGGATATCCTCGGATCGCACCTGCTTCTCGCTGTAGGCCGGCGACCGAATACCGACGACCTTGGGCTGGAAACAGCGGGTGTCAAGATCGACAAGAATGGCTACATCGTCGTCGACGACGAGTTGCGCACGAGCGCGCCGGGCATCTGGGCGTTGGGCGACTGTAACGGCAAGGGCGCGTTCACTCATACGGCCTACAATGACTTTGAAATCGTCGCAGCCAATCTGCTCGATCAAGACCGACGCCGGGTCAGCGACCGGATACCCACCTACGCTCTCTTTACAGATCCGCCGCTCGGCCGGGCCGGACTGACCGAAGCGGAGGCGAAGGCTGCGGGCAAGCGCCTGCTCGTCGGATTTCGACCGATGACCAAGGTCGGACGAGCGGTCGAGAAAGGTGAAACACGAGGCTTCATGAAAATCCTCGTCGACGCTGACAGCCAGTTGATCCTCGGTGCCGCGATTCTGGGAACGGGCGGCGATGAGGCGATCCATGGGATTCTCGACACGATGTACGCCAAGGCGCCCTATAAAACTTTGCAGCGCGCGGTGCACATCCATCCGACGGTATCGGAGTTGATTCCGACAATGCTGGGCGAACTCAAATCGCCGAGCCAGAATTGATGTTGGAGCGCAGCGTTACCCGCTTAGGAATTATCTTTGCGGGTGCCGCAGGCTCAAAAATGAGGAGACCTACATGGGAGATCAAGAAATACGTGACGCACTTAATCAACATTGGGCAGCATCCAACTCCGGCGACTTTGTGACAGAGCACGACATCTATGAGGACGATGCCGTGCTCGATTATCCGCAATCCCGTGAGCGAATCCGCGGCCGGACTAACATACAGACCACGCGCACCCTGCAGCCGAATAAGAAACAGTTTGTAATTCATCGAATCATGGGGAGCGGTGACCTATGGATCACCGAGTACATCCTGACGTACGATGCTCGACCCTATTACACCGTCAGCATAATGGAGTTCCGCGGGGTAAAGGTCGCACACGAGACGCAATACTTCGCTGACCCCTTCGAGGCGAGCGAATGGCGCAAGAAATGGGTCGAAAATATGGACACCCCGGAGGTCCAAGCACGTCCTGCAGGGACGCTCCGCAAACCGACGCCTGACCGTGCACCGTCGGGAACTGCCAAATGAGTAGGCCCTTCCAAAGGAACCGCCTGACCGCCTCAGCGGGCTCCATAATGGTTGTCAATTGGGAGTGTCCCTGTGATTGTCACGACTTTTCCTAGAGCTGTGCGGGTCATCGAGCACACTCTGATACCGTTGAAAGACGGTACGACGCTGGCAGCTCGCATCTGGTTACCCGAGGATGCTGAGCAGAATCCAGTTCCTGCAATCTTGGAGTACCTGCCGTATCGCAAGCGCGACGGGACTTACGAACGAGACGCCCTGACTCATCCCTATCTCGCAGGTCACGGCTACGCGGGTGTCCGCGTCGACATTCGAGGTTGTGGTGAATCGACGGGCTTACTATTCGACGAATACGCTAAGCAGGAACAAGACGATGGCGTAGAGCTGATCGCCTGGCTAGCAGCACAACCATGGTGCAATGGCGCCGTTGGAATGATGGGAATCTCTTGGGGCGGGTTCAATGGCCTTCAGATCGCCGCGCGCCGTCCCCCGGCGCTCAAAGCAATCGTAACCATCTGTTCAACCGACGACCGGTACGCTGACGACGCGCACTACATGGGCGGGACGCTTCTTGCCACTGCCGGACTTGAGTGGGCCTTTTTCTTTTTCAGCTTAATGTGCCTTCCGCCCGATCCGGCGCTAGTCGGCGATAGCTGGCGAGCGATGTGGTTGGAGCGTCTGCAGAACATACCGCCGTTCCAGGAAAATTGGCTGCACCACCAACGACGCGATGCTTATTGGAAGCACGGATCAGTATGCGAGGACTACGCAGCGATCCAATGCCCGGTCTATGCCGTCGGTGGTTGGACCGATGGTTATAAGAACGCAATCCCACGCCTTCTCGAAGGACTGAAGGTGCCTCGCAAGGGTCTCATCGGACCATGGGCACACGCCTATCCGCACTTTGCACTTCCCGGCCCTCAGATCGGATTCCTGCAGGAAATTCTGCGTTGGTGGGATTATTGGCTGAAGGGCATCGATACCGGTGTGATGGATGAACCCATGCTGCGTGCGTGGATGACGGAAAGCGTGAAACCGGTGACCCACCACGACACGTTGCCGGGCCGTTGGGTTGCAGAACTTTCGTGGCCACCGCCAGGGATAGCCCCGCGGCGACTGTACATGACTGATGAGGGGCTGCGGGAAACCGCGGCATCTATGACGGCTCGCGCCGTGTGCTCACCGCAAACGTTAGGCAAGTGTGCAGGCGATTGGGTTCCATTCGGTCGCGGACATGATCAGGCGAGCGACCAGCAAGAAGATGACATGCGGTCCGTGGTTTTCGAGACCGCACCACTCGATGAGCCGATCGAGATCCTCGGCGCGCCGATCATAACGCTGGATGTGGCATGCGACCGGCCGATTGCGAATCTAATAGTCCGGTTATGCGACGTGCACCCGCCCGGGGAATCACTGCGTGTCAGCTATGGCGTGCTCAACCTCACTCATCGCGAGAGTCACGAAGAGCCCACGCTGCTGACAACAGGTGAGCGCTACCGAGTGCGCATCAAGCTCAACGATGCAGGTTCGGTATTTCCTTCTGGTCACAAGGTGAGGCTCGCGATCTCTACGACCTACTGGCCGATGATCTGGCCCAGCGCGCAAGCCGCGACTGTCCAGATCTTTGCTGGCACGCTCGATTTGCCGCAACGCTCGCCAAACGTCGCAGACGCCAGGCTCTCGCCTTTTCCTGAACCGGAGACGGCGCCACCCGAGAAGCCAACGATCCTTCATCGCGATGGTGTGCGGGTTGAACACATCGACCGCATTGGTCTTGATTTGGGCACACAGTGGAAGACGGAATATCACGTCGAGCACGAAGATCCGCTCAGTGCCGTTGCCGAACTGAGCAATACCCAGACTGTGTCCCGAAACGAATGGCAAGTTCGGGTCGAGACGCGATTGCGAGTGTCATGCACGGGGAATGACTTTCTGCTGCAGGGAAGTCTGCGCGCTTGGCAAGGCGCAAGCGAAGTGTGCCGTCGTGAATGGAATCGCACTATTGCCCGGGATTTCTTATGACCGATCCGAATAAGGCGTTCGATGCCGAGCATGAGCCGTTCTGGTTCGCAAAGGCCGAGTCCCTGCAAATTCGCGCAACTATGAATAAGTGGCGAGCGAGGGTGGCGTTATCATGAGCCCCATCAACGATGAGCTCATTCTTGCGGCGCGCCTTCTGCTCGCGACACTATTTCTGATTTTTGGCTGGAGAAAGCTGAGAGACTATT
>Ga0302326_10007549_pt1 | contig 24151 bp, 23 predicted proteins | sample Palsa_T0_3_FD_202264 | JGI IMG/M metagenome (GOLD analysis project Ga0302326, IMG submission 202264) | Peat permafrost microbial communities from Stordalen Mire near Abisko, Sweden - Palsa_T0_3 | ecosystem: Environmental > Terrestrial > Soil > Palsa > Peat permafrost | place: Sweden: Abisko... | reverse complement strand
TGACGACGGGCTGCGCCGCAAGTATGAGTACTTCCTTCGCTCACGCCACGAGGTGGGGCAGGTGCAGGCTGCGACGGACACGACCGCCGGAGAGCGGGTGCCGTGGCAAGGCGACTACACGCGGGGCAGCCATGCCGACGGTGAGCCCGGCGCGGATGATCACCGGACCCGCCGGGACCTCCGCCCGTTTGCGCAGGGCTAGCACCTCAGCCACTAACCTGGTCCGGGTGAACCTCGACGGCAATCAGGTCTCCATTCGCGACGCCTGCGACGCGGGCCTGCTCGCGGGTGCGTTGACGATGGTGTGGCAGCGCGGAAAAGTACTGCAGGTCAACGAGATCGGCTACCGCGACGTCGATGCCAGGCTGCCGATGCAGCGCGACACCTTGTTCCGGATCGCGTCGATGAGCAAACCGGTGACGGTCGCGGCCCTGATGAGCCTGGTCGACAAGGGCAAGCTGGAACTGCGCGACCCGATCGTGCGCTGGCTGCCGGAATTCGCCGACATGCAGGTGCTTGACGATCCGACCGGGCCGTTGGATCGAACCCATCCGGCGCAACGGGCGATTCTCGTCGAGGACCTGCTCACCCACCGAAGCGGCCTGGGCTACGGATTCTCGGTCGGCGGCCCCATCTCCCGTGCCTACATGCGTCTGCCATTCGGACAGGGTCCCGACGCGTGGCTGGCCGCGCTCGCCGCGTTGCCGCTGGTGCATCAACCAGGCGACCGACTGACCTACGGTCACTCCACCGACGTCGTCGGCGTGCTGGCCTCGCGAGTCGAAGGGAAGCCGTTCCATCAGGTGCTGGACGAACGAATCCTGCAGCCGCTCGGCATGACTGATACCGGCTTCCACGTCACGCCCGAAGGTCGCCGACGCACCGCCACCATGTACCGGCTCGACGGCAAGGATCAACTCCAGCACGACGCGATGGGCCAACCACACCTCACCCCACCTGACTTCCCCAACGCCGGCGGCGGTCTGCTATCGAGCGCGGACGACTACCTGCGTTTTGTCGAAATGCTGCTGGCCGGTGGGACTCTCGACGGGGTGCGGGTGCTCTCCCCCGAGTCGGTGCAGCTGATGCGCACCGATCGGCTCACCGACGAGCAGAAGCGCCATTCGTTCCTGGGATCGCCGTTCTGGATCGGGCGCGGTTTCGGGCTCAACCTGTCAGTGGTCACCGATCCGGCGAAATCGGCGCCGTTGTTCGGGCCGGGTGGTGTCGGGACGTTCAGTTGGCCCGGCGCATACGGGACGTGGTGGCAGGCCGATCCGACCGCCGACCTGATCCTGCTGTACCTGATTCAGAACATGCCCTCGTTTGACGCCGACGCCGCCGCCGCGGTCGCCGGCAACACGTCGTTCGCAAAACTGCAAGCGGTGCAACCGAAATTCGTCCACCGAACTTACCGCGCGCTGGGCCTTTAGTGGCCGAGTTCACGCCCGAGCGCATCGATGGGCCGCGACTCCTACTGCGCCCGCCGGTGGTCGAGGACGCCGGGTCGCTGTTCCAACGGATTGCCCGCGATCCGCAGGTGACCAGGTATCTGCTGTGGACACCGCACCCCGACGTGGCGGCAACGCGGCGCGTCATCACCGAACGAATGAATGCTGAGCCTCATGCCCGAACCTGGGTGATGGTGCTGCAGCACAGCGACGAGATCGTCGGGATGATCAGTTGCTGGCGCCCGGTGCGGCACTCCGCAGAAATCGGCTATTGCGTCGGACGGCGTTGGTGGGGCAAGGGTTTGATGTCCGAAGCACTGGACATGCTGCTGGCCACCCTCGCCGGCGATCCCGACGTGTACCGCGTCTGGGCTACCTGCAATGTCGACAACGATCGGTCGGTGCGACTGTTGGAGCGAGCCGAGTTCGGCCTCGAAGGTCGGCTAACCCGTCACGCGATCTACCCCAACCTCGGGACCGAACCACGCGACAGCCTGCTGTACGCCAAGGCGCTGCGCTAGCGGATGGCCGCAATCTCGGACTGCCGCACCGCATTGATCCGCTTCAACGCCGCTTCGGTGAACACCGACAACCCCAGATCCGGGTTGTAGCCGTGGATCTCCTTGACGTCGAGTTGAGCCATGAAGTACAGGATCTGTTTGGAGACAACCTGGCCCGGCACCAGCACCGGAAATCCCGGTGGATAAGGCACAACGAATCCCGTTGACACCAAGGACTTTCCATCGGCGAGCCGCCGTCCGGCTTCGCCGAGCATGACGTGTTCGCGGTCGAGGTCCTCGTAGCCGGCGTAGAACGCCGAGCGCATGTCCCCGAACGAGCTGGCGTCATCCGGCCGGAACGCGCTGTCGAACTCGCTGAAGTCCGGCAGCGGCGGCAGGTCTTCGGTGATCTCTTCGACCCGGCGTTGGTGCAGGGCGCGGTCGTCTCGGCTGGCCGCATCATTAACCTGGTCGAAGTCGATGGCTGTCCGGCGCAGCACGTCGAGCAGGTAGTGCACGCTCGACCACGTCACGCCGATAGTGAAGATCAGCAGCACGCTGTTGATGGAGGTCTTGTTGATCTGGATGCCGAATCGCTCCATCAGCACCTTCTCACGGAAGTCGTACCCGTTCATGCCGGTCTGACCCAGGTACAGCGTGACGCGCGTCGGGTCGAGCACGAATTGGTCAGACCGCCACGCCTCGTTCCAATCCGCCAGCGCACCTTGGCGTACCTGGCGGTAGGAGCTGACCGCGGACAGCCTGAATTGGTCTGGTACCAAATCGGATTCGTCGAGGATGCGGAACCACTTGCTGATCAACCGGTCTTTGCGGACGCGGTGCCGGAAGACCAGCGCCATGTCGTAGACGGAGCGGACCATCTGAAAGCCCTCGATGTCGACCTGCCTGCGAGCCAGATCCAGCGAGGCGAGCAGTTGTTGGTTGGGCGAGGTCGACGTGTGGGTCAGGAACGCCTCGCCGAACGCGTCGCGGGACTGGGATTGGAAATCCTGGTCGCGAATATGGATCATCGACGCCTGTCGGAGCGCCGACAGCGACTTGTGCGTCGAGTGAGTGGCGTAGACGCGAACGCGGGCGCGGTCGGGGTCGGGAAGCAACCGGTGTTCGCTCCACTCCGCACGGTCGATCCCCTGCATCGACTCCCGCCACTGCTGATACTCCCGGGCGTAGGCCGGCGACGACAACATCAATTCGAGTTGCTCGGCGGCGACCATCGCAGTCCGCTGCCGCGCCCATGGCACCGCGGTGGCGAACGCGTACCACGCCTCGTCCCACAGGAAGCAGATGTCCGGCTTGATCGCCAGCACCTCCTCCATCACCCGCCGCGGGTTGTAGACGACGCCGTCGAAGGTGCAGTTGGTGAGCGACAGCATGCGCACGCGGTCCAACTGCCCGGCGGCCTCCAGGTCGAGCAGCGCCTTCTTGATGGTCTCCAGCGACACGGCGCCGTAGATCGCGAACGGCTGTAACTCGTAGGCGTCCAGGTAGAGCGGGTAGGCCCCGGCAAGCACCAGGCCGTAGTGGTGCGACTTATGGCAGTTGCGATCGATCAGCACGATGTCGCCGGGACGGGTCAGCGACTGCACGACGATCTTGTTCGCGGTGGACGTTCCGTTGGTGACGAAGTAGGTCTGGTGCGAGTTCCAGGTCTTGGCCGCCTTGTCCATCGCCTTCTTGATGTTGCCGTGCGGATCCAGCAGCGAATCCAAACCACCTGACGTCGTGGACGTCTCAGCCATGAAGATGTTGCGGCCGTAGAACTCCCCCATGTCGTGCAGTGACTTGGAATTGAAGATGCTGGCGCCACGCGCGATGGGGAGGGCGTGGAACTGTCCGGCCGGCCGCGCCGCGTAAGCCCGCAGCGCATCGAAAAACGGTGTGACGTACCGATTCCTGATGCCGGCCAGCACCGTGCTGTGGAGATCGGTCACATCGTTGAGCCGGTAGAAGGTCCGGTCGTAGACGTCGGACTCGTCCTCGATATCGGCGGCGATCGACTCGTCGGTGAGCAGATATAGATCGATGTGCGGACGCAATTCGTTGATCCACTCGCCGCATTCCACCCAGTCGTGGGTGCGGTCGGTGGCCACCACGTCGTCGTTCGGGCCCAGCAGCGTGGTCATCAGCGGCACCCGGTCACCGGACCGCAGGGGAATGTCATGCCGGATGATGGCCGCCTGGATCTCCCCGTTCAGCGCGACCGCGGTGATGGCGTCCTCGACGCTGCTGACCACGAGTAGCTCGAACTGCACGTCGTCGCTGACGTCGCGAATGGCGCGCAGACTTCCGGCCAGTCCCTCCGGAGCCGTCACCGGGGCATCGTCGGCGAGCAGAACGGTGTAGAACTGCTGCTCTTTGGCCCGCGCCACCAGTTCCTGATCGGCCAGCGACGACGAGGTGTCGAACAACGCTGCGCGGTCACCGTATTCGGACAGCAGCCGCACGGCCAGCGAGACCTGCTCGGCGAGGCTCACCGTGGCGAGTTGATCAAGATAGCCGCAGTAGGTCGCCAGGTTCTCCGGGCCCGGATAGATCCAGTAGCGCTCGTAGGCGCTGAGCCGGTTGAGCAGACGCCGCACCCTCGAGGCTTCGTGCCTGGTGTCCAGCCCGGCGCGGTCGACGACAGCGAGCTGATGACATGCATCGTCGAGCAGATTCCACGTGTCGATGCGCGAGTACGACGGATTCGCGACCGCTGCTAACGCAGAAACTCGAAGCCGCCTGGGGCGCCTGCCGTCTCGGTCCATATCGCCAGTGTGTCCCTCTCGTCAGCCACGTGCGGGCATTTTGTCGACGCTGCCTGTTTACCCGCGCGACACCACAGTTGTCACACCGGCCTCGCCGCGGAGGAATCGCCGATGCGCCCGCTTCCGAGCGAATTCAGTCGTCGAATTCGTCGTCGTAGTCATGCCGCCGACGACCGCGAGCGATCGGCATCCACTTGCGGACCGAGAGCTCGCGGCGCTGCGGTTCGACCTCGTCGGTGGCATCGGACAACGACCGCACCACGACCTGCGTCAACGCCAAGATCGCGGCCATCACCGGGAACAACGGCCGGAACGGCGTTGCGGCTGATCGAACGGTGTCGATGCGACGGGCCAGCACCAGGCGTTCGATCGAGTGATAGAGCCACGCGCCCACGCCCAGTGCATAGATCGCCAGCGCCGCGGCGATCACCGCCTGCCCGTAGGCCGCGCACAGCACCGCACCCAGCACCACCGTCGCCGCCAAGATCGCGGCGATCACAACGCGCAGCTCCAGCCGGGTCATGACTCCGCAGTGGGGTCGCCACTCGATTGGACCGCTTGGGCCGCCGCCCGGATGTGCGGAGTCACCAGCATGATCTGGCCCAGCACCCCGTTGACGAAACCTGGTGATTCGTCGGTGGACAGCTCCTTGGCCAGTTGCACCGCCTCGTCGACGGCGACCGGCTCCGGGACGTCGTCGGCGTGCAGCAACTCCCACACCGCGACCCGCAAGACGGCCCGGTCCACGGCGGGCAGCCGGTCCAGGGTCCAGCCCTGCAGATGCGAGGCGATCAAGTCGTCGATGTGTGTGGTGTGGGCGCTGACGCCGCGGGCCACGGTCAACGTGTACGGATGCAGCGGCGCGACATCGGGATTGGCCGCAGCCAGCTCGTTGCGCGCGTCGGCCGCCTCGGTCGCGGTCAGTCCGCGGGCCTCGGCTTCGAACAACAAGTCGACGGCTCGCTTACGGGCCTGATGCCGTCCTTTAACAGGACGAGCGGGCCGGCTCACGCGTTGACACGTCCCAGGTAGCTGCCGTCGCGGGAGTCGACCTTGAGCTTGTCGCCGGTGTTGATGAACAGCGGCACCTGCAGCTCCGCGCCGGTCTCCACGGTCGCCGGCTTGGTGCCCGCGCTGGACCGGTCGCCCTGCAGACCTGGCTCGGTGTGGGTGACCACGAGTTCGACGGTCACCGGCAATTCGAGGTACAGCGGCGCTCCGTTGTGGAACGCCACCTGCACCGGCAGTCCTTCCAGCAGGAACTTGGCGGCCGCGCCGACCAGCGACTCCGGCAGCGGGTGCTGCTCGTAGTCCTGGCTGTCCATAAAGACGAAGTCCGTGCCGTCGCGATAGAGATACGTGGCGTCGCGGCGGTCCACCGTCGCGGTCTCGACCTTCACCCCGGCGTTGTAGGTCTTGTCGACCACCTTGCCGGAAAGCACGTTCTTGAGTTTGGTCCGCACGAAGGCGGGACCCTTGCCGGGTTTGACGTGCTGGAACTCGTTGATCTGCCACAGCTGGCCGTCGATCACCAGCACGAGTCCGTTCTTGAAATCGGCAGTGCTTGCCACAGTCGGTGAATCTCCTACAGGATCGCCAGTTCCTTGGGGAACCGGGTGAGCAATTCCGGTGCGTGTCCGGGGGTATCGCCTGCTACAACCAGCGTGTCCTCGATTCGGACACCACCGCGGTCAGGCAAATAGACGCCGGGCTCCACTGTCACGACAGAGCCCGGAAGTAGTGTACCGGCGGCGGTGGCGTTGATCCCCGGCGCTTCATGGATCTGCAGGCCCACCCCGTGCCCGAGGCCGTGACCGAAGTGGTCGCCGTGCCCGGCGTCGTCGATGACGCCGCGGGCAGCTCCATCGATGTCGGCCAGCGTCGCGCCGGCTGCCAGCGCGTGCCGGCCTGCCCGTTGTGCGGCCCTGACCAGTTCGTAGATCTCCAGTTGCCAATCAGCGGCCTTGCCCAGCACGAAGGTCCGGGTCATGTCGGAGTGATAACCACCGACCAGGGCACCGAAGTCGATCTTGACGAAGTCGCCGGCGGTCAACTCCGCGTCGGTGGGCCGGTGATGCGGGATAGCCGAATTTGCGCCGGTTGCCACGATCGTCTCGAATGACACGCCGTCGGCGCCGTGGTCGACCATCAACGCCTCCAGCTCGCGGCCGACCTCGCGTTCGGTCCGCCCCGGCCGCAGCCCGCCGTGCGCGACAAGGTCGGCCAGCGCGGCATCGGCCGCTTCGCAGGCCAGCCGCAGCAACGCCACCTCGCCGGCATCCTTGATCTCGCGCAGCGCTTCGACGGTCTGCGACGACCGGACCAGCTCCGTGTTGTCTTCTGCCAACGCCCCGGCGAGTGCGGCGTAGGCGTCAACGGTGACCACGTGGCTTTCGAAGCCCAATCGCCGCACGCCGGCAGTCGCGGCGCGCCCGGCCAGGTACCGTCCGACGGCCCGCTCGATGGCGACTTCCGCGTCGGGTGCCTGTTGGGCGGCCTGGGTGCGGTAGCGGCCGTCGGTGGCCAGCACCGGGCCGCGGTCGTCGGCGAACACCAGCAAAGCGGCGTTGGAACCGGTGAAACCGGACAGGTAACGCACGTTGACGAGATCGGTGACCAGCATCGCGTCCAGGTCCGCGGCGCGAATTCTGGTACTCAGTGCGACGCGGCGCTGGGAATGTGTCACGCTCGATGACGCTACTCGCTACGCTGTGGCCCCATGACTAACTGGATGCTGCGCGGCCTGGTGTTTGGTGCCGCGATGGTCGTCGTCCGCCTGTTCCAGGGCACGCTGATCAATGTGTGGCAGACGCAGGCGGCTCTGATCAGCATCGTTCTGCTGCTGCTATTCATCGTCGGCGTCGTCATCTGGGGGCTTATCGACGGCCGCGAGGATGCCGCCAGCAACCCCGACCCCGACCGTCGCGAAGACCTGGCCATGACGTGGCTGCTGGCCGGCCTCGTCGCCGGGCTGGTCAGTGGCGTGGTGACCTGGCTGGTCTCGATTTTCTACAAGTCGCTCTACGTCGGTGGACTGGTCAACGAGCTCACCACCTTCGCCGCGTTCACCGCCCTGGTGGTCTTCCTGAGCGCGATCACCGGCGTGACGGTGGGCCGCTGGCGGGTCGACCGCGCCGGCAACTACAAGCCGCAGAGCAAGGACGGCGGCGGCGACGACCGGGCCGACACCGACGTGTTCGCCGCGGTTCGCTCGGACCAGGCAGCCACCGAGGGCGCGGAGTGGCCGCAGGAACAGACGTCCGCCGTGGCGACGGCCGAGCGCGACGAGCACGAGACGCCGACCGCCCACGGCCAGGAAGACGACCACCCCACCGAGGCGCTCAGCCCGGCTCCCAGCGAGGAGAAGACCGGGAAGATTCCCTGGCCGCCGCCGAGCGCCCAAAAGACCGAGGCGTTGCCGACGCACGAATCCGCCGAACCCACCGAGCACATCAAAACGCAGGGCGAGCCGGAAAAGGACTAGCCGCCTAGCGGCCGGCCAGATAACGAAGGGCCAGTGCGTAGCCCTGCACGCCGCATCCCACAATGACTCCGGTTGCGACGGGGCTCAGGTAGGAGTGGTGCCGAAATTCCTCTCGGGCAAAGACATTGGAGATGTGCACCTCGATCAACGGTGCGCTCAGCTCGGCGCAGGCATCCCGCAGCGCGACCGAGGTGTGCGTCAGCCCGCCGGCGTTGAGAATGACCGGCTCCTCGGCGTCGGCTGCCAGATGAATCCAGTCCAGCAGTTGCGCCTCGCTGTCGCTTTGCCGCACAACAACTTTCAAGCCAACCTCGGCGGCCTCGCGTTCGATCAGCGCAACCAGATCGTCGTGGGTGGTATCGCCGTAGACCTCGGGCTCGCGGCGGCCCAGCCGGCCGAGGTTGGGTCCGTTGATGACGTTCACCACGGTGCTCATTTGCGCCACTCCTCGACCCCGCCGGTGTCATCGTCGCCGCCGGGGCTCATCGAGTGCCGACCTCGGCGTAGGCGGCTACCAGCAGCGCCGGGTCCGGCCCTTCCAGTCGGCCGGGCTTGGCCAGCCCGTCGAGCACCACGAAGCGCAGCACCCCCGAGCGGGTCTTCTTGTCACCGGCCATGAACTCCAGCAGTTGCGGGAACGCGTCGGCTTCGTAGTCGATCGGCAGTCCCAGCGACGTCAGGATGCTGCGGTGACGTTCGGCGGTGGCGTCGTCGAGACGCCCAGCCAGCCGGCCCAATTCGGCGGCGAACACCAACCCCACTGAGACCGCGGCGCCGTGGCGCCATTTGTAGCGCTCCCGCCGCTCGATCGCGTGGCCCAATGTATGGCCGTAGTTGAGGATTTCGCGCAGCGCCGACTCCCTCTCGTCGGCGGCGACCACCTCGGCTTTGACGGCGATCGCGCGGCGGATCAATTCCGGCAGCACCTCCCCCGACGGGTCCAGCGCCGCCTGCGGGTCGGCTTCGATCAAGTCCAGGATCACCGGGTCGGCGATGAATCCGGCCTTGACGACTTCGGCCATCCCGGCCGCGATCTCGTTGTGCGGCAACGTCTGCAGCGTCGCGAGATCGACGAGGACGGCACTCGGCTGGTGAAACGCGCCGACCAGGTTTTTGCCGGCGTCGGTGTTGATGCCGGTTTTGCCGCCGACCGCCGCGTCGACCATGGCCAGCAGCGTGGTGGGTACGTGCACGATCGACACCCCGCGCAGCCAGGTGGCTGCGGCGAAGCCCGCGACGTCGGTGGCCGCTCCGCCGCCGAGGCTCACCAGAGCATCTTTGCGATCGATGCCGATGCGGCCCAACACATCCCAGATGAAGCCGACGACGGGCAGGTCCTTGCCGGCTTCGGCGTCCGGGATCTCGATGCGGTGTGCGTCGATCCCTTTGTCGACCAGGTGGGTTCGAATGGCTTCCGCGGTCTGCGTCAGCACTGGTTGATGCAGGATGGCGACACGGCGCCGGCCGGCAAGCTGGTCGCTGAGTTCGCCGAGCAGTCCGGTGCCGATCACCACCGGGTACGGCGGGTCCACGGCCACCTCGATGGTGACCGGTTCGGAGTATTCCGTCATTTTCCTGCCTCGGCACTGCTGTGTCTGCGGGCCGCCGCCAATGCGGCCGGTGTAGCGGGAGTGGGTGGCGGCCCGCTTCGAGGCTCCGTCGAGCTCGCGGCCTGAGTGCTCTGCGGGGCCGGCCCACGGCGCCACGGCGGACGGCGACGGTTGCGCGCGGCGCTGCCGGGTTTGGGGTCTTGCAGGCGGCACACGATGTGGCGCACAACGGCTCCGGGATTGCGCCGGTTGGTGTTGACCCGGATGGTGGCGACCTTCCGATACAGCGGAACCCGCTGGGTCATCAGCGCGCGAAACTTCTCCGCCCGGTCCGGGCCGGCCAGCAGCGGGCGCACGGTATTGCCTCCGGTTCGCCGAATCCCCTCGGCGGCAGTGATTTCCAGGTAGACGACGGTGTGACCGGCCAGTGCGTCACGCACACCGGGAGTGGTGACTGCGCCGCCTCCGAGCGACAGGACACCGTCGTGGTCGGCCAGCGCCGCCCGGATCACCTGTTCTTCGATACGCCGGAATTCCTGCTCGCCGTCGGCGGCGAAGATGTCGGCGATGCGGCGTCCGGTCTGCCCTTCGATGACCGCATCGGTGTCCAGCATGCCGACGTCGAGCGCCTTGGCCAGGCGTCGCCCGATCGTGGACTTACCGGATCCCGGCAATCCCACCAGCACGGCCTTCGGCGCCATCACGACTACCCGGATGCCCGAACTTCGGCGACCGGCTCCCGCTCGGCGACCGACCGCAGATATGAGTCGATGTTGCGCCGCGTCTCGGTCAGCGAGTCGCCGCCGAACTTCTCCAGCGCGGCACGGGCCAAAACCAGCGCCACCATGGTCTCGACGACGACCCCGGCGGCCGGTACCGCGCAGACATCGGAGCGCTGGTTGATCGCGACGGCTTCCTCGCCGGTGGTCATGTCCACGGTGGCCAGCGCGCGCGGCACGGTGGAGATCGGCTTCATCGCCGCGCGGACCCGCAACGGCTGGCCGTTGGTCATGCCGCCCTCGAGGCCGCCGGCCCGGTTGGTCGAGCGGACGATGCCGTCGGGGCCGGGGTACATCTCGTCGTGGGCGCGGCTGCCGCGCCGGCGCGCGGTGGTGAATCCGTCGCCGATCTCGACGCCCTTGATCGCCTGGATGCCCATCACGGCCGCGGCGAGCTGGCTGTCCAGCCGGTCGTCGCCGCTGATGAAGGACCCCAGCCCGACCGGCAGACCCACCGCGACCGCTTCGACGACGCCGCCGAGGGTGTCGCCGTCTTTCTTGGCCGCTTCGATCTCGGCGATCATCGACGCCTCGGCCGCCTTCTCGAATGCGCGCACCGGGCTGTCGTCGATCGCCGCCAGATCCCCGGCCTGTGGTGGCGGCCCGTCGTAGGGTGTCGAGTCGCCGATCGAGATGACATGAGAGAGCACCTCGACGCCGAGAGCCTGGCGGAGGAACTGCCGGGCGACGGTGCCGGCGGCGACGCGGGCCGCGGTTTCACGGGCACTGGCCCGCTCGAGCACCGGACGGGCGTCGTCGAACTCGTATTTGAGCATGCCGGCGTAGTCGGCGTGGCCGGGCCGCGGCCGGGTCAGCGGCGCATTACGCGCCCCGCCTTCCTGGTCCAGCTGGCTCTCGTCGACCGGGTCGGGTGCCATCACGGTTTCCCACTTCGGCCATTCGGTGTTCCCGATCTCGATGGCGATCGGCCCGCCGAGGGTGACGCCGTGTCGTACCCCACCCAGCACGGTGACCTGGTCGCGCTCGAACTTCATTCGGGCGCCGCGGCCGTAGCCGAGGCGGCGGCGGGCCAGCTGGTCGGCGATGTCGTCAGAGGTGACGGTCAGCCCGGCGACCATGCCCTCGACCACGGCCAGCAACGCGCGGCCGTGGGATTCACCAGCAGTTGTCCATCGCAACACGTGTCCCATCTTCCCACGACCGACGTCGAGGAGGAAAAACCCGCGGTTGGGCTCCGGCAATCCAGTCGATTGGACACCTCGGCCCCGTTTGGTTACCGCCGAGTAGGGTAAGCCTGATCGTGATCGGGGTCACAGCAGCGCGCAGGTGCGAAAAACGAAAGGCCGTCAATGACTACGCCCTTGAGAAATCTGGTGCGATGGGCCAGATCACCAGCCAGAGACGTGGACTCCGTCTCAGGCTCGTGGGTGAACACCGTTCGTGGGTTGGCAGCACGCGCGACCACGCCGCTGCTCCCGGACGACTATCTGTTGTTGCTCAATCCGCTGTGGTCGGCGCGCGAACTGCGCGGCGAAATCGTTGCGGTCAAGCCGGAAACCGAGGACTCGGCCACCGTCGTCATCCGGCCGGGCTGGGGTTTTTCCGGCGACTACCGTCCGGGTCAGTACGTCGGCATCGGCCTGCGCGTCGACGGTCGTTGGCACTGGCGGTCTTATTCGTTGACCTCGGTCCCCGAACCCGGAGACGGTGACATCTCGATAACCGTCAAGGCCACGCCCGAGGGCTTCTTGTCCGCCCATCTGGTCAATGGCGTCGAACCGGGCACCATCATTCGCCTGCAGTCGGCCAAAGGCGAGTTCGCTTTGCCGAACCCTCCCCCTGAGTCGCTGCTATTCATCACCGCCGGTAGCGGCATCACACCCGTGATGGCGATGCTGCGATCGTTGCGCGCCCGGAGTCAGTTCCCGGACATCGTTCATGTGCACTCCGCTGCGTCCAAGGATGCGGTGATCTTCAGCGACGAGTTGCGCGAGATCGAAGAAGAGCAGCGCGGTTACCGTCTGCATCTTCAGCTCACCGAGGCCGACGGCAAGGTCGACTTCGACAAACTCGACGACATCGTCGCCGATTGGCGGGACCGTTCGGCGTGGGCGTGCGGGCCCGCGGCCATGCTCGACGCGGTCGAGAAGGTGTGGCAGGACAACGGCATCGAAGACGAGCTGCACATGGAGCGGTTCAACATCGCCGCCACCGACAAAGGCGGTGAAGGCGGCACCGTAACCTTCGCGATCTCAGACAAGGAAGTCGAGATTGACGGTGCGACATCGATTCTGGAGGCCGGCGAGAAGCTGGGCATCCAGATGCCGTTCGGCTGCCGAATGGGTATCTGCCAAACCTGCGTGCTGCCGTTGGAAGACGGCAACGTGCGCGACGTCCGTTCGGGCCAGGAGCACAACGCCGGCGATCGAATACAGACCTGCATTTCAACCGCGTCCGGCAACTGCACCATCAAGGTGTGAGAGGAAAGCGACCCAGTGGCTATCACCGACATCAAGGCATACGCGCATCTCAGTCCTCAGGATGTAGAGGACCTGGCCGCGGAACTCGACGCGATCCGCGCCGATATCGAGGAGTCGCGCGGCGAACGCGATGCGCAATACATCCGCCGCGCGATTCAGCTGCAGCGCGGGCTCGCGGCATTCGGCCGTTTGGCGCTGTTCGCGAGCAGCAGCAGGATCGCGCGCCTGGCGGGTATCACCAGCTTGGCGTCGGCCAAGATCATCGAGAACATGGAGTTGGGCCACAACATCATTCACGGCCAGTGGGACTGGATGAACGACCCTGAAATCCATTCCACCGAATGGGAGTGGGACACCACATGCCCGTCGTCGCAGTGGAAACACTCACACAACTTCGTGCACCACAAGTACACCAACGTTGTGGGGCTGGACAGCGACGTCGGCTACGGCATCATGCGTGTCACGCGAGACGAGCCGTGGGCGCCGTGGATGATCGGCAACCCTGTCTACAACCTTTTGTTGGGGACGTTCTTTCAGTGGGGCGTCGCGCTGCACCACATCGAGTCCGCGAAGATTCGGAAGAAAGAAAAGACGTGGGCTGAGGCGCGGAAAGATCTACGCGTGATGGGCACCAAGATGGGGAAACAGGCGGGCAAGGATTATCTCCTCTACCCCGCCCTGGCCGGAACTAGTTGGAAACACACGCTCAAGGCGAACGCCGTCGCCAACCTGATCCGAAATTACTGGACTTACATGGTCATCTTCTGCGGCCACTTTCCCGACGGCGCCGAGAAATTCACCCGTGAAAGTTTCGAGTCGGAAACCCGCGGCGAGTGGTATCTGCGCCAGATGCTGGGCTCGGCGAACTTCAACGCCGGCCCGGTCATGGCGTTCATGAGCGGGAACCTCTGCTATCAAATCGAACACCACATGTTCCCCGACTTACCCAGCAACCGGTACGCCGAGATCAGCGTCCGGGTGCGCGCACTCTGCGACAAATATGACCTGCCGTACACCACCGGTCCGCTGCTGCGGCAGTACTGGCAGTCTTTCTGGACCATCGCCAAACTCGCGCTGCCCGACAAGTGGCTCAGTCGGACATCCGACGACGCGCCGGAGACCCACTCGGAGAAGAAGTTCTCCGGGCAGACGCCACCTGCAGTGAACGGAAAGCGTTACGGACTGCGTACCGCGTTGAAGGCCCGCAGCCGCGTGGCGGCCTAGCGCCGCTGCAATGTGGTGAGCTGCCAGCCACCTAATACGAGCATGGCCGCTGCGGCGCCGGCTAGTGCCCAGTTGCCCGCGGCGGTCAACCTCAGCCAGCCGAACCATGCCGCCGCCGCGGTAACTGGCGCCAGCAGGAAATTCGTCACCACGAAGGCGGCCACCAGCCCACGTGTGGGGCGAGTGCGGTTCAAGCCGAGCAGCAGGATCGGGCCGAGGACTGCGAACGACAGACCGCCAACGAGGAGCACCGCGCGGGATACCCCCCACGAGTGCGCTAGCGGACCGCTGATTGCGGCGATCACCACGCCCGCGGCGGTCCAGAAGGCGAGGTCGGCGTTGATTGGGCGGCGGCGTGCGGAGTCGGCGTGACGGGGCTGGGCTGAAATCGATGTGCTTGTCATATGCGCATGGTCCGGCGCGACCCGCTGCCGACTCCAGTCACGGCACTGCCAGACGCTGCCAATCGGGCCAGGAGAGCACCGACAGGCTCATCGCGGCGATACTCGCCAGGCACATCGACGGGCCGTGCGGCACCGACGGCGTCGAGCGCCGAAGCATCGCCACCACGGCCGTCGCCGCCGTCAGCAGCGGAGCACCGAGTGCCGCCAGGAACCAGACGTCGGCACCGAAGCAGCCGGTCAGAGCGCCGAGTCCCAATGCGAGCTTCACGTCCCCGGCGCCCATCGCCGTCGGCGACACCAGATGCACCACCAGGTAGAGGGCGGTAAGCGCCGTGGCGCCCAGGATCGCGGCGGCGCCGTGGCCCGTGCAGGTCGCAACGGCCATGATCGTCGTGAATCCCGGCAGGGTGAGCCAGTTGGGCAGTCGGCGGCAGCGGACGTCGTAGCCGGCGAGCGCGGCCATCCACAGCAGTGCAGCCGCAATCCGCATGCGCGAAAAGCTAGTTCAACGCCGCCGCCATCGCCGCTCGCGGAGCCGGTAGCCCTGTGAATTGTTCTACTTGCGCGAACGCCTGATGCAACAACATCTGCAGACCGCTGATCACCTGGCCGCCGGCCGCTGCCACCGCCGACGCCAACGGAGTCGGCCAAGGGTCGTAGATCGCGTCCAGCAGCACCGGCGCGCCGGCGAAGACGTCGGCGTAGTCCGCCGCGACATGGGCAGGCAGCGTGCTGACCAGAACTCCCGCGGCGGAGACGGCATCGCTGACCGCGTCACCGTTGAGGTCGCAGAACCGGGCCGCGGCGCCGACCCGGCCCGCGAGCTCGATCAGCCCGGCCGCCTTGTCCGGGTTGCGGGCCGCGATGGTGATGTCGGTGACGCCCAGGTCGGCCAGACCGACGATCGCCGCCGGCGCGGTGCCGCCTGATCCCGACACCACCGCGGCACCCGTCACCACGCCCGCTGTGCCCAGTGCTCCCGCGACGCCGTCGACGTCGGTGTTGTCGGCCCGCCAACCGTTCGGTGTTCGCAGCAAGGTGTTGGCCGCCCCGACCAACTCGGCCCGGTCAGTGCGTTCGTCGGCGAACCGCAGCGCGGCGAATTTGCCGGGCATCGTCACCGACACCCCGACCCAGTCCGGCCCGAAACCACTGACTAGACCGGGTAATTCGTCAGCACCGCATTCGATGCGCTGGTAGGTCCACTCGGAAAGGCCCAGCGCCTGATAGGCGGCCAGGTGCAGCAGCGGAGAGCGCGAGTGGGCGATCGGCGAACCGAGGACCGCCGCTTTTTTCGGAACCCGGCTACCGTGCGCTATCAAGGACACCGTTGCGCTTGGCCAACTCGATGTTCGTCAGATGCTGCTGATAGTCGCGGGTGAACAGCGTCGTGCCCTGTGCGTCGATCGTGACGAAGTACAACCAGTCGCCGTCTTCGGGATGCTCGGCCGCCGTGAGCGCATCGGTGCCCGGCGAACAGATCGGCGTCGCGGGCAGCCCCTCGGACAGGTAGGTGTTCCACGGCGTTGTCTGCCCGCGGTCACCGTCGGTGGTGGCCACCTCGCGGCGATCGAGCGGGTAGTTCACCGTCGAGTCGAACTCGAGCCTGCGATGCTCGCCCAGCCGGTTGTAGATGACCCGCGCCACCTTCGGGAAGTCTTGCGGCTTGGCCTCTCGCTGCACCAGCGACGCGACCACCAGCACGTCGTACGGCGACATGTTCATCGCGGTCGCGGTGTCCAGCAGACCTGACTTCACATACTTCTGCGTGCTGGAGCTGATCAGCGACTCCAGAATCGTCTGCGGGTCCGCGGCGGGGTTCACGTTGAACGTTCCCGGAGCGATCAAGCCTTCGAGCCGGCGATGATCCTCGCCCATCGCGGTCGCCGGGCCGACGGCCCAGGCGGGGACCGATAGCGAAGCCAGTGGGGCCTTTTCGGCCGCGGCCCGCAGATCGGCCACGGTGACGCAGTGCTTGTCTCCGTCCAATTCGACGCAGCTGGCCTTGGAGATCATGGTGAAGATCCCAGGGGTGGTGTCGTTGGTCTTGACGTCGGTGGTGTCGTCGAGCTGCTGGCCTTCCGGGATCACGACCTTGCCGACCCGACTGTGCGGGTCCACCAGTTGCTTGACCGCCGACGACGCCGGAATCCTGGTGCGCAACCGGTAGTAGCCGGGCTGGATCGCCGAGATCTTCTCGTTGCCCTGAGCGGCCTCGAGAAACACCTTGACGGTCTTGATGACGTCCTGCTTGTGCAACGTCTCGCCGATCGCCGTGGTTGAGTCTCCGGAACGGACCTGGACTACCAAGTCCTTCTTGCCGTCGCCGGCGTAGTCGTTCTGCGAGCCGAAGCCGTGCCACATCTTGGAGCCGACGAACACCACCGCCAACACCACCGCGATGAGAAAGCCCACGAGGAGTCCCCGGATCAGACGCTTGCGTCGCCGGCCCCGCTCGGCGCGGAGCCGCTCGGCGCGCGAATGCTTCCGCCGCGACGGCCCGACCGCCACCGGCTGGGCCCGCGCCCGCTTCCGGCCGTCAGACACCGTTGACCTCCCCGGGCGACACGGCACGGCGTTCATCGAGCCATCCCTGCAGGATCGCCACCGCCGCCGCCTGGTCGATGACCCTACGCTGGCCTTTGGCCCGTACACCCGCCTGGCGCAGCGAGCGCTGCGCGCTGACCGTGGTCAGCCGCTCGTCGGCCAGCCGCACCGGTATCGGCGCGATCCGGCCGGCCAGCACCTCGGCCAGCTCGATCGCATCCAGCGCCGACGGGCCGATGCGGTCGGCCAGGGTGCGCGGCAAGCCGACGACCACCTCGACGGCATTCATCTCCGCGACCAGCTCGGCCAGCCGTCGCACGTGCCTGCCGGATCTTTCCCGACGGACCGTCTCGACCGGGGTGGCCAGGATGCCGTCCGGGTCGCTGCTCGCCACGCCGATCCGCACACTGCCGACGTCGATACCGAGCCGCCGCCCGCGTCCCGGATCGTCCGCGCCGGGCCGATCCGGCAGGCGGTGCGAGGAGTCCACCTAGCCGACCCGCGCTATCTCAGTTCGTAGAGCGTCGAGCGCCGCGTCGATACCGGAGGAGTCTTTCCCCGAACCCTGCGCGAGGTCGGCCTTGCCGCCGCCACGGCCGTCGACCGCACCGGCGAGCTGCTTGACCAAGTCGTTGGCCCGCAGGCCGAGGTCTTGCGCGGCCGGGTTGGCGGCGACGGCGTACGGCACGCTGCCGCCGTCGCCTTCGGCGATCAGCGCGACCACCGCCGGGTCGTTGCCGAGTTTTCCGCGGATGTCACCAGCCAGCGAGCGCAGATCGGCGGCCGTCATCCCGGCCGACATCCGCTGCGCCACCACTCGGACGTTACCGACGCGCTGCGCTCCTGCAGCGGCATTTCCTGCGGCTGCTTTCGCATTCGCCAACCGGCCGCGTTCGATTTCCTTATCCGCCGCCTTCAGCCGCTCCACCAGGTTCGCCACCCGGGCGGGCACCTCGTCGGACGGCACCTTCAATGACGAGGCCAGCCCGGCCATCAGGGCGCGCTCCTTGGCCAGATACTTGAACGACTCCAGCCCGACGTAGGCCTCGACGCGGCGCACGCCGGAGCCCACCGACGACTCGCCCAGAATGGTGACCGGTCCGATCTGGGCCGAGTTGTGCACATGGGTTCCGCCGCACAGCTCCAGCGAGAACGGGCCGCCGATCTCCACCACCCGCACCTCGTCCGGGTAGGCCTCGCCGAACATGGCCATCGCGCCCATCGCCTTGGCCTTATCGAGTTGCTCGAGGAACGTGTGCACTTCGAAGTCGGCTTGCACGGCCTCGTTGGTCACTTCCTCGACCTGGCTGAGCTGCTCGGCACTCAAGGCGCCCTGCCGGTTGAAGTCGAACCGCAGATAGCCCGGCCGGTTCAGCGACCCTGCCTGAACGGCGCTGGGCCCCAACACCTGTCGAAGTGCAGCGTGCACCATGTGGGTGCCGGAGTGGCCCTGGGTCGCGCCTTTGCGCCAGCCGGGTTCCACGGCCGCGACGACGGTGTCCCCTTCGACGAACTCCCCCGATTCCACGTTGACGCGATGTACCCACAGAGTTTTGGCGATCTTCTGCACATCGGTGACCGCCGCCTTGGCGCTCTGGCCGGCTCCGGTGCCGCTGATGGTGCCGGCGTCGGCCACCTGGCCACCGGACTCGGCGTACAGCGGCGTGCGGTCCAGTACCAGCTCGACCCGGTCGAAGCCGGTGGACTCTTCGGTTCCGTGCGCCACCACCGGCACCCGCTTGCCGTCGACGAAGATGCCCAGAATCCGCGCCTGCGAGGTCAACTCGTCGAAACCGGTGAACTCGGTGGGCCCGGCGTCGACCAACTCGCGGTAGGCCGTCAGGTCGGCGTGGGCGTGCTTGCGCGCGGCGGCATCGGCTTTCGCGCGGCGGCGCTGCTCGGCCATCAGCTCGCGGAAGCCGAGCTCGTCGACCTGGAGGTCCGCCTCGGCGGCCATCTCAAGGGTGAGCTCGATCGGGAATCCGTACGTGTCGTGCAGCGTGAAGGCGTCCGACCCGGACAGCACGGTCGCACCGGAGGCCTTGGTGGCGCCGGCGACGTCCTCGAACAGTCGCGAACCCGACTGCAGCGTCCGGTTGAACGCGGTCTCTTCGGCGACCGCGATGCGGTTTATCCGGTCGAAGTCGGCGACCAGTTCCGGGTAGGACGGGCCCATCGCGTCGCGGACCGTGGCCATCAGGTCTGCGACGATCGGGCCGTCGATGTCGAGCAGCTTCGCCGATCGGATCATCCGGCGCAGTAGCCGGCGCAGCACGTAACCGCGTCCGTCGTTCCCGGGACTGACGCCGTCGGCGATCAGGATGGCCGCGGTCCGGCTGTGGTCGGCGATGATGCGGTAACGGACGTCGTCGGCGTCGTTGCCGACGTCATACCCGCGCGGCGCCACCGCGGCTACCGCATCGATGACCGGACGCAGCAGGTCCGTCTCGTAGACGTTGTGCACGCCCTGCAGCAGAAAGGCGACCCGCTCGACACCCATGCCGGTGTCGATGTTCTTGCGCGGCAACGGACCCAGGATTTCGAAGTCGTCTTTGCCGGTGCCATCGCCGCGCTCGTTCTGCATGAACACGAGATTCCAGATCTCGATGTAGCGGTCTTCGTTGGCTTCCGGTCCGCCGGCGACGCCGAACTCTGGCCCGCGGTCGTAGTAGATCTCCGACGACGGTCCGCATGGACCGGGAATGCCCATCGACCAGTAGTTGTCGGCCATGCCGCGCCGCTGGATTCGCTCGACCGGGAGCTCGGCGATTTCCTGCCACAGCTGCACGGCTTCATCATCATTGAAATAGACTGTTGCCCAAAGCTTCTCCGGGTCCAGCCCGTAGCCGCCGTCCTCGACCTTGTTGGTCAGCAGCGTCCAGGCCAACTCAATGGCCTCGCGCTTGAAATAGTCGCCGAATGAGAAGTTGCCGGCCATCTGGAAGAAAGTGTTGTGCCGGGTGGTGATCCCGACTTCGTCGATGTCAGGCGTCCGGATGCATTTCTGGATGCTGGTCGCCGTCGGGTACGGCGGTGTGCGCTGACCGAGGAAGAACGGCACGAACTGCACCATGCCGGCGTTGACGAACAGCAGGTTGGGGTCGTCGAGGATCACCGAAGCACTCGGTACCTCGGTGTGGCCCGCCTTCACGAAGTGATCCAGGAACCGCTTCCTGATCTCGTGTGTCTGCACTCTTCCGCTTCCTCTTCGCCTGCTTCTGCTGTCTCTATTCGGCCCCGGGTCCCACCTGCTGAGCAGCCTATTTAGACCGCATTACAATACCGGTCCGGCTCTGATGCCCGAACACTCGACGATCCGACCGCGGCTCAGCCCGCAACGAAGCTGAGTCGCACCGAGCGCCGCGGGTTGTCCCGGTTGAGGTCGACCAGCAGGATGCTCTGCCAGGTGCCCAAAAGCGGCTCCCCCGCCTGCACCGGCACGGTGATCGACGGAGCGACGATCGCCGGCAGCACGTGATCGGCGCCGTGGCCGAACGATCCGTGCGAGTGCCGGTAGCGGTCGTCGCGAGGCAGCAGTCGCTCGAGGGTGTCGACGAGGTCGTCATCGGAACCGGCACCGGTTTCCATGATCGCTACCCCGGCGGTCGCGTGCGGGACGAAGACATTGCAGAGCCCGTCGCCCAGCGGAGAGCAGAACGCGCGCACTGACTCGGTCAAATCAACGAAGCGGCGACGCGCGGTGTCGATATCCAGCACATCGGTATTCACGCCGACCAGACTACGGATTACTAGCGGGCACTGCGCTGACACCGCCGATAAGCGCTGCCCGCTGCAGCGTCGCGTGCGCCATTTTGACGTGCGCGGCGTCGACCAACACACCGTTGACGCCGACCGCGCCCAAACCCTTCTTCTCGCCCTCGCGGTACGCGGCCACATTGCGCTCGGCCAGCGCGATCTCCTCGTCTGTGGGCGCGTAGACCTTGTTGGCGACGGCGATCTGGTTCGGGTGGATGGCCCACTTTCCGGTGTAACCCATCAGCGCGGCCCGGCGCGCGTCGCGCTCGTAGCCCTCCAGATTGCCGTAGTCGGGATACGGCGCGTCGATCGCGTCGATGCCGGCGATGCGGGCCGCGACGATCACCTTGTTGCGCGCATATGCCCAGAAGTCGCCGGGATAGTCGCCGAGCGGGTCGAAGTTGGTGTCCACGCGCGCACCCTGGGACAACGAGAAATCACCGACGCCGAAGATCAGTGCGTCCAGCCGAGGGCTTGCCGTGGCGATCTCCTCGGCGTTGGCCAGGCCCTCCACCTCTTCGATGAGCACTTCGAGCCGAATCTGATGCGACAAGTCGAGCTTCGCCTCCAGCTGGGTGAGCAGCACATCGACCCACCACACATCGCGTGCGCGTAGCGCTTTAGGGATGATGATGGTGTCGAGGTTCTCCCGGGTGCCGGTGACGACTTCGACGATGTCGTCGTGGCACCACTGGGTGTCCAGGCCGTTGATCCGGATCGCCCGAACCGTGCGACCCCAGTCGAGTTCGTTGAGTCCCTTGATCGCTTTCGCGCGGGCCGCCTCTTTGTGGGCGGGCGCAGTGGCGTCTTCCAGGTCGAGGAACACCAGGTCGGCCTCCGATGCGGCCGCCTTGGCGAACATGTGGTCGTTGGCCGCGGGCACCGCGAGTTCGGAGCGGCGCAGTAGCGACGTCATCGCAGCAGTCCCCTCACAGCACGCCCCGGGCGTGCAGGTCGTCGATGTTGCCGCCGGTGAGCCCGAGCAGTTCGCCGTACACCTCCGCGTTGTGCTCGCCGATCCGCGGCCCAAGATGCTCCACGCGCCCGGTCGCGTCGGAGAACCGGGGCACCGGCGCCTGAACGGTCATCGCGCCGAGTTCGTCGTCGCCGACCTTGACGAAGACCTCGCGGTGCGCGAGTTGTTCGTCGGCGACGAGATCGGTGATGTCGTAGACCGGCGCGGCGGCCACCTCGGCAGCGTCCAGGATGTCCATCGCCTCGCCCAGCGTCTTGGTGGCCACCCAGTCGGCGACCACCTGGTCCACCTCGCGGGCCCGCGCCAGCCGTCGCTGCGGATCGGAGAAGTCGGCGTCGTCGACCAGGTCGGCGCGCCCGATCGCACGAAACACCCTCAGCGCCAGCGCGGGCGAGCTGCCCGACATCGCCAGCCAACGGTCGTCGGCGGTGCGGTAGGTGTTGCGCGGCGCCGAGATGTCCCAGCGGTTGCCGGCCCTGGTCGGCACCAGGCCGAGCTGGTCGTAGCCCAGCAGCGTCTGCTCCAGCAGCCGCGCCAGCGGGTCGACCAAGTTGATGTCGATCAACTGCCCGGAGGCGCCGTGCACGTCGCGGTGGTAGAGCGCCATCATCACCGCATACGCGGCATTGAGCGATGCCACCCCGTCGGCCAACATGAACGGCGGCAACGTCGGCGGCCCGCCCGCCTCGCCGGTGATGTTGGCGAAGCCGCTCATCGCCTCGCCGAGCGTGCCGAAACCGGGCCGTTCGCTCTTCGGTCCGGTCAGCCCGTAGCCGGTGATGTGCAGCATGACGATCTTGTCGTTGACCGCCTTCAGCGCCGGATAGTCCAGCCCCCACTTGCGCAGCGTTGCCGGCCTGGTGTTGACGATCACCACATCGGCATGTTCGACGAGTCGCCGCAGCAGCGCCTGACCTTCGGCGACGCGCAGGTTCAGCGTGACGGAACGTTTGTTGCGTCCCAACGACTTCCACATCAGCCCGACACCGTCGACCTGGTTTCCCCAGGTGCGGATCGGGTCGCCGCCGTCGGGCTGCTCGACCTTGATGACATCGGCGCCGAACTCACCCAGGTACGTCGCGGCCAGCGGCGCAGCGGCCAGCGTCGCGACGTCGAGAACCCGGATGCCTTCGAGCATCATGCTGTGACGGGCACGCCGGCCGGCCGTTGCAGCCCGAGGTGATCGCGCAACGTCGACCCGCTGTAGGAGTCGCGGAACAGGCCGCGGTGCTGCAATTCCGGGATCACCATTCGCACCACATCCTCGAACGCGCCGGGCAGATGCGTTGCGGCCAAGACGAATCCGTCACAGGCACCGCCATGGAACCACTCCTCCATCTGATCGGCGACCTGCTTACCGGTGCCGACGAACCGCGGGCCCTGCAACAGGGTCGCCCGGTGACCGGCGAGATCGCGCAAGGTGATCTTGTCACCGATGTGGGCGCGCAGGTTCTGCACCAGGCCACGAATGCCCGACACCGATTCGATGAGCTCGTCGGTGATCGGGTCGTCGAGATCGTGTTTGGCGAAGTCGTAGTTCATCAGCTCCGACAATAGGGTCAGCGACGCCATCGGATGCACGAGGTCGTTGAGGAACACCTGCTCGCGCTCTTTGGCGTGAGCTTCGGACTCGCCGACGACGGCGTAGGCCATCGGGCAGAGCTTGACCGAATCCGGGTCGCGACCCGCGGCGCCGATGCGCTCCTTTTGGTCGGCGTAATGACTGCGGGCCACCTCGATGCCCGGGTCACCGGTGAAGATCAAATCAGCCCAGCGAGAAGCGAATTCGCGGCCACGGCCCGACGACCCGGCCTGGATGAGCACCGGCCGTCCCTGCGGTGTGCGCGGCACCGTCAGCGGGCCACGCACCGAGAAGAACTCGCCGTGGTGATGCAGCTCGTGCACCTTGTCCGGGTCGGCATAGATGCCGTTGACCCGGTCGTGCAGGATCGCATCGTCTTCCCAGGTGTCCCACAGTCCGACGGTGGCGTCGAGGAACTCCTCGGCGCGGTCGTAGCGGGCGTCGTGACCCAGATGCGAATCCATGCCGAAGTTCTGCGCCTCGCTGTCGTTGACCGAGGTGACGATGTTCCACGCTGCGCGGCCGCCGGACAGGTGATCGAGGGTCGCGAAGGTGCGGGCGATGTGGAACGGCGTGTAGTAGGTGGTGGAACCGGTCGCGCCGAGGCCGATGTGCGACGTCGCCTGCGCCAGCACGCCCAAGACGATGGACAGGTCCAGCTTCACCGGCCGCGCGCCGTATTTGACGGC
>Ga0302326_10007543_pt1 | contig 24161 bp, 19 predicted proteins | sample Palsa_T0_3_FD_202264 | JGI IMG/M metagenome (GOLD analysis project Ga0302326, IMG submission 202264) | Peat permafrost microbial communities from Stordalen Mire near Abisko, Sweden - Palsa_T0_3 | ecosystem: Environmental > Terrestrial > Soil > Palsa > Peat permafrost | place: Sweden: Abisko... | reverse complement strand
TCGTCCATCTTCTCCCTCTGGAGCGCGAGCGGAAGCTGGTAGATCGAGCTGTCGACGTCGCGGCACTCGATGACCGCCTTCACCGGGACATTGCAGAACATGCTGAGCTTGTCCCTCAGGTCCGTGTCGAGCGGGTGATCGCACCGGCACACGAGGACGTGCGGCTGGATGCCGATCTCGCGGAGCTTCGCGACCGACTGCTGGGTGGGCTTCGTCTTGAGCTCGCCCGCCGCCGCCAGGAACGGGACGAGCGTCACGTGGATGAAGACCACGTCCTTCGGCTTCTTCTCGAGCGCGAACTGCCTCATGGCCTCAAGGAAGGGAAGACCCTCGATGTCGCCCGTCGTCCCGCCGATCTCGGTGATCAGGACGTCGACATCCTTGCCCCCGGCATAGACCCGCTCCTTGATCTCGTTCGTGACGTGCGGGATCACCTGCACCGTCTTTCCGAGATAGACCCCCCGGCGCTCCTTCTGGATGACGCTCTCGTAGATCTGGCCCGAGCTCAGGCTGTTCAGGCGGGAGAGCCTGCCGCTCGTGAACCTCTCGTAGTGGCCGAGGTCGAGGTCGGTCTCCGCCCCGTCCTCGAGCACGTAGACCTCCCCGTGCTGGTACGGGCTCATCGTGCCCGGATCGACGTTCAGGTACGGGTCAAACTTCTGGATCCGGACGGTCAGGCCGCGGAGCTCAAGCAGCGCGCCGAGCGCCGCCGCCGTGAGCCCCTTGCCAAGCGAAGAAACAACTCCGCCCGTCACGAAGATGTATTTCATCCGAGAGGGTTAAACGCCGGCGCCCGAGACGCGCAAGATTCTTCAAACGGCGGCGAGCGGCTACCCGAGCAAATACCACACGGCCGAGAGCACCCCCGTCGCGATCACCACGAAAAGGACGATCCAGAGGACCGCCTTGATCAGCCTGAGGATCACCCAGAGAACCGCGATCGCCACAAGCACCGAACAGGCAACGATGAACCAATGGGGGTATTCGGCGAGCGAGTCTAACATGCCAAAGGTTGGCATTCCTTTTCGGCGCGCGCAAAATGATTTGCCGAGCCACGCCCGCGACCTCCAACTCGGCCCCGTGGAAAGGACGAACATGGGCTCGAAGCCGCAGCTCCTCGCATGGCTGCTCTGCGACGGCGTGCATATCGACCCGAGTTCCGGGAAGCACACGATCCTCGGCGTGTTCTCGAACATCATGGCCAAGCGTTTCCCGGTGGTGCATCCCCACATGGTCTGGTTCATGACGCTGACCGACGTCTCGGCCGGCAGCCACCGGATGAAGATCTCCATGGGCCTCGACCCGACCGACCCGAAGCCCCTGATCGAAAGGCCCTTTGAGTCGCAGGGCCCGCTTGCGCGGATCAACCTGATCAATGAGATCCGCAACCTGGCCTTCCAGCAGCCCGGCGAGTATTCCATTCTGATCGAGATCGACGACGAGCCGCTCCTCGCGACAAACCTGGTGGTCGGGGAGTGACGGCGTCGATGAAACGTCCCGCAGCCGCCTTCGACCTCGCCGGGGTCGGCTCCCCGATCGTGGACCTGACCGCGCAGGTCCCGGATTCCTTCCTCGCGAACGTGTCGGGCGAGAAAGGCGGCATGGTCCTCGTCGACGACGCCGAGATGGGCAGGATCCTGTCCCAGCTGCACACCCCGACCTCGCTCTCCACGGGAGGGTCCGCCGCGAACGCCACCTTCAACGCCGCGCGCCTCGGGCTCCGGACGACCTTTGTCGGGAAGCTCGGCAACGACGCCCTCGCAGCGGCCTACGTCGAGCGATTCGCGGCTGCGGGTGTCGACGTCTCCCGATTCAAGCGGGGCTCGGTGGCCAACGCCCGCTGCCTTGCGCTCGTGACCCCCGACGCCCAGAGGACGATGCGGACATGCCTCGGGGCGGCGACGACGCTCGCGCCCGACGAGATCTCCCCGGATGACTTTCGCGGGGTCCGCCACGCGCACATCGAGGGCTATCTCGTATTCAACGAGGCGCTCTGCGACGCCGTCCTGAATTCGGCAAGGTCAGCGGGATGCACCATCAGCCTCGACCTCTCGTCCTTCGAGGTCGTGAACGCCAAGAGGGACTGGATGTTCAGGCAGTTCGGCCGCGGGATCGACGTCGTGTTCGCGAACGAGGACGAGATCAGGGCCCTCTATCCGGGTCGCAAGGCCGACTACGAGGCGCTGGCCCGCGAGCTCGCCACCCACGGCGTCATTGCCGCCGTGAAGCTGGGACGCGACGGCGCCTGGATCGCGAAGGCGGGCGAGGCCATCAGGAATCCGCCGATCCACCTGGACGACGTCATCGACACGAACGGCGCCGGCGACGCCTGGGCCGCCGGATTCCTCTACGGCTTAATCCGGGACATGCCCCTGGACAAATGCGGCTCCATCGCGTCCGTCATGGGTTCCGAAACCGTGCGCCATCTGGGCCCGCTCATCCCGGACTCCTCGTGGGCCGCCGTACGCAGTCTCATTCCGAATCAGGCTTAACGTGCGGGCGACCCGGTGTCTTGATTGATAATAAGCCGTTGTTTTTTATCTATTTGCGATTTTGTCGGCGATTCTTGTCGACAGATTACTCTATATCATAGAGTTCTCTGCAATGAATATTTCCCCTGACGAGGCCGCGAGCGCGCTCCAAGAAATCGATGCGTCGCGGGCGGCGATGCGCCGTGCGATCCAGACCCATCGGGGGCATCTCTATCTTTGGCTCTGGGGCGGCATCTGGATCGCGACCTCCGTGCTCAACTGGATGTACGAGACGGGGGCGCTCCGCGCCATGCTTTGGATCGACGGAGCCGGCATGCTGGCCACAGTGGTGATCGGGACGGTCCAGGGCCGGCAGATCCGGAGCCGGATCGACAGGCGCTTCCTGGGCGTATGCGCCGTCCTGCTCGTGTTCGGCTACTGCATCTGGCCCCTGCTGCTGGGAGATCTCCATTCCTATGATTTCCGCTCCTATCGGGGAGCCTACGGCTACTTCACCGTCCTCTGGATGCAGCTCTACATGGTTGCAGGCATCTGGTTCGACAACTTCTGGTTCTGGGTCGGCCTGGGCGTGACCGTGCTCATTGTCGCGACCCTGCTCCTCGCCCCGGCCTTGTTCTGGGCCGTGACACTCCTGCTGGGCTTCGTGCTCCTTGGAAGCGGGTTCTACATCCGGTATTGCTGGCGGTAACGCGACATGAACGAGCTCGATTCGATCATTCATCAGCCGGCCCGGCTCCAGATCATGTCCGCGCTCTGCCAGCTCGGGGGCAGCGCACGGGTGGACTTCACGTATCTGAAGGACAGCCTTGGCCTCACCGACGGCAATCTGGGGGCCCATCTTTCAACCCTTGAGACCAGCGGTTACATCGGCGTCGAGAAGGAGTTCGTCGCCCGCCGCCCGAAGACTTTCGTCGCCGTGACTCCCGCCGGGCGAAAGGCGTTCGCAAACCATGTCGCCGCACTCCAAGCCATTCTCGTCCCGAAATGACGCCCTCTGCCCCGCTTCTCTCCGCAAACGGCGTCGTCAAGCGCTTTGGGTCCATCACCGCGCTTGACGGCGTGTCGCTCGACATCGCGCCGGGCGAATTCTTCGGCCTGCTGGGACCCAATGGGGCCGGAAAGTCGACCTTCATGTCGCTGGTGGCCGGCCTTCGGCCGCTCGACGGCGGCGTGCTCACGGTCGACGGCGCGGGAGTCGCGGCCGGATCCACGAAGGCCCGCCAGGCGCTGGGGCTCGTCCCTCAGCACATCGCGCTCTACGAGGACCTGAGCGCCGAGGGCAACCTGCGGATCTTCGGCGAGCTCTACGGCCTGCACGGCGCGGCGCTCAGGGACCGTGTCAGCCATGTGCTCGAGGCCGTGCAGCTCGCCGACCGCGGGAAGGACCTGGTCAAGACGTTCTCCGGCGGCATGCAGCGGCGCCTCAACCTCGCCGCCGCGCTGCTCCACAAGCCCAGGCTGCTGCTGTGCGACGAGCCGACGGTCGGCGTCGACCCCCAGTCCCGCAACGCGATATTCGACTATCTCCAGGAGCTCAACAGGGCGGGCATGACGGTGATCTACTCCACCCACTACATGGAGGAGGCGACGCGCCTCTGCTCGCGGATCGGGATAATCGACCATGGAAGGATCCTGGCCCTCGGCACGATCGACGAGCTCCTGACGAAGCTCCCGTTCGACGAGGAGGTGCGTTTCCCGGCGACGCCGGACACGGCCGCGCTCGCCGGGAAGCTGGCCGCAAACGGCGAGCTCGCGACCGTCGACGGGATCCACCGCTTCCGCCCCAAGCCGGGATTCCCGATGAGCTCGTTCTATATGCTCACCGAGGAGCTGGGGCTCCCTCCCAGGCTCTTCACGAGCCAGCGCCCGACGCTTGAGGCGCTTTTCCTCCAACTCACCGGCCGCGTCCTGCGCGAATGAAATGAACTCCATCCTCGTCCTGGTCCGCAAGGACTTCTCCCTCTTCCTGCGGGACCGAACTTCAATCGTCCTGACGTTCGTCGTCCCTTTCGCGCTCATCTACCTCATGGGCCAGGTCTTCGGCGTGAACTCCTCGAGCCCGGGACCGTCGGGGATTCCCGTCGCCGTCGTGAACCAGAGCGACAATCCCGCGGCGGCAAGGCTCGTGGACGCGCTCAAGGCGGAGAAGACGTTCAAGGTCCTGACCCAGTTTGTGAATGACGACAAGACGACGCGCCCGCTCGCCGAGGAGGACCTGCGGCCCCTCATGCGCGCGAACAACTTCCGGTTCGCCCTCGTGATACCGAAGGATGTGATCCGGGTGGACGGCATCGGAATCCACCTGAAGACCTATTCCAACCCGCGCAACGAGATCGAGGCCCAGACCGTGATTGGAATACTGCAGAAGACCATCTTTTCTAGGGTCCCCGAACTCCTGGGCCAGTCCCTGCAGGCCCGGGCCCGGGCCTACCTTGGCGACGAACGACTCGACCAGTTCAACTCCTCGGTCGCGTCCGCCGTGGCCGGCGCGTTCGGGGGCGACACGTCCACGATAAAGGCAGACATGTCCGAGGGCGAGCTGGGGCTGAGACGCCTCGGCGGCGATGACGCCTCCGCGCCGGCACAGGGCGACGCAGGCGTTTTCTCGAGGATCGTCAGGGTGGACAACGTCCAGGTCGCGGGCACGGGCGTGAAGTCGCCCGCGGCCACGCTCCTCGTGGGAGGCTGGGCGATGCAGTTCCTCCTCTTCGCGGTGACCGCCTCGGCGACGGCTCTCTTCAGCGAGAGGGACCAGGGCATCTTCCAGCGGGTGCTGTCGGGCCCCGTCTCGCGCGCCGACATTCTCTGGAGCAAGTTCATCTACGGGATATGCCTGGGCCTCCTTCAGCTCGTGGTCCTGTTCTTCGCGGGCCACGTCCTCTACGGCATCGAGATCGGCGGCCAGCTCGGCCTCCTTGTCGTCGTGTGCGTGTTCGCCGCCGCGGCCTGCACGTCTTTCGGCATGCTGATCGCCGCGGTTTCCCCGACCCCCGAGTCTGCCCGCGGCATCGCCACCTTCGTCATCCTCCTCATGAGCGCGGTGGGCGGGGCCTGGTTTCCGGTCAGCTTCATGCCGGAGTTCATCCAGAGGTTCAGCAGGCTCACGCTCGTCTACTGGTCCGTGGAGGGCTTCAGCCAGGTGCTATGGGCCCGCGCCACGCTGGCCGAGCTCCTGCCCACCCTCGGATACCTTGCCCTGATCACGGCGCTCGTGATGGGTGTCGCCATCTGGCGCTTCAGGAAGGGCCGGATCTTCGAGTGACGCCCCGGAGGCGCAGGCGCATCACAATTCCTTTGCCGGGAACCGCTCCCTGCGCGAGAGTCCGCGGCCTTCCATGCCCGAGGACCTTGCAGCGCTTGTCACCTCCATAGCCGTGCGGGCCCGCGCGGCCTCGCTCGAGCTCGCCGTCTCTCCCACGAGGGCGAGGAATGCGGCGCTTTCGGACCTCGCGGACCGGATTGAGCGCTCCCAGGATGTCCTGGCGGAGGCCAACCAGCGGGACCTTTCATCGGCCGGGGCAAACGGCCTCAAGCCCGCGGAGGTGGACCGCCTCACGCTCACCCGGGAAAGGCTAGCCCACCTGGCCGAGTCCGTGCGCCAGGTCGCCGCCCTGCCCGACCCGCTGGGCGAGGTCCTCGAGGAGGCGACGCGCCCCAATGGGCTGGTGCTGCGCAAGGTCCGGGTCCCGATCGGGGTCATCGGCATCATCTTCGAGGCCCGGCCCAACGTCACGGTGGACTGCGCGGTGCTCTGCCTGAAGAGCGGCAACGCCTCGATCCTGCGGGGCGGCAGGGAAATCTTCGAGACGAGCCAGGCCCTCGCCGCGCTGGTGTCCGAGTCCCTGGAATACGCGGGACTCCCGCGCGACTGCGTGCAGCTTATCCCGACGACCGACCGGGCAGCGCTGGATGTCCTCCTCAGGCTCGACGCCCACATCCACTGCGTCATCCCGCGCGGCGGCGAGGGCCTAATCCGGTTCGTCGCCGAGCACAGCACCATACCGGTCATAAAGCATTTCACGGGTGTCTGCTTCGTCTACATCGACAGGGCGGCCGATCCCGCGATGGCCGAGTCGATCACGGTCAATGCGAAGACCCAGCGGCCCGGCGTGTGCAACGCGGCCGAGCAGCTTCTCGTGCACAGGGACGTCGCGCAGGCCCTCCTACCCCGCGTCGCGTCGGCGCTCGCCGCCAGGGGCGTCGCGCTGCGCTGCGACGCCCCGGCCGCCGCGATCCTCGCCGCGGCCGGGATCGCCAGCGAGGCGGCCACGGGGGGCGACTTCACCCGGGAATTCCTGGACCTCGTCGTCGCGGTCCGCGTGGTGGCCTCGCTCGAAGAGGCCATCGCGACCATCAACCGCGACGGGTCGGCGCACAGCGACGCGATCGTGACGGCCGACAGGTCCGCCGCGGACCGCTTCATGGCGGGCGTCGACAGCGCGGCGGTGTTCTGGAACGCGAGCACGAGGTTCAATGACGGGTTTGAATTCGGGTTCGGCGCCGAGATCGGCATCAGCACGGACCGCCTGCACGCGCGCGGCCCGATGGGCCTGAGGGAGCTCTGCAGCTACAAATGGCTGGTGACGGGGACCGGCCAGGTCCGGGCATAGGCGGCCGCGCCGAAGCGTCCCCGCGCGACCGCCGCCCGCCAAGGATTGGTTTGCGTGGAACACACGCGCGCCCTAGGTTTCTTGAGAGAGTAATGTTGAACCGCCCCTCCAAGATCTTCCTCGCTCTCATGGCCGCGGCGGCAGCCGCGGCCGCCCAGGAAACGACCCCCACGCCGACCCAGGCGGCCCCCTCGGGTCCGCAGGCATCCCCGGCTTCCGGCGCGGAGACCAGCGACGCCTCGGGCATCGTCCTTTCGGCACGGCCCAAGGCCTACGTGCCTGCGCCGCCCGTCGACTCCGACGGCGAGACCCGGACCGTCTCTCCGGGGATAGCCGCCGCGCTTTCGGCGGGCATGCCCAAGTTCAGCCCGCCGACGCCCACGCCGACCCCGGTCGCCGAGACCCAGGACATCGACAAGCCCAAGAATGAGATCCACCGGCTGCCCCAGTACGTCGTGCGCGAGGCCCGGCCGCCCATTTTCCGGGACCGCGACCTCTATACGCAGAAGGGAATAATCGACCTCTACTTCAAGAACCATCCGGGCCTCGTCATTGGCAACATCCTCGGCCTGAACTCGGCCGCCGCGCGCGACATGTACTTGGACGACCAGCGAGAGGAGAACATGGACGACCTCAAGGACACGGCCCACGCGATGGCGCAGGGGGGCGACGCCGCCGAGGGTTCGTACATCCTCCAGCAGAGCCAGAGCACCTACATGCGGGCCGGAGGGACCTGGGACTGGAGCGGAACCGGCCCGGTTGGAGGCATATTGGGGGGCGGGAGTAAGTGACCGAAACGCTGATCCTGCGGGAGCTCCTTGCAGCCGAGCCGGGCTGGGTCTCCGGAGGCGCGATCGCCGCGAAGCTCGGCGTCAGCCGCGTCTCCGTCTGGCACCAGATGGAGAAGCTCCGGGCGCAGGGATTCGGCTTCGAGGCCCTCCCCGCGCGAGGCTACCGGCTGTCGAGGCGCCCAAGGATGCTCCACGCGGGCCTCGTCGAGGCGCAGCTCAAGGTGCGCAGGAAGGGCTTCACTTTCGTGATCCTGGACGAGGTCGACAGCACGAATGACGAGTGCGCCCGCCAGCTCGCGGCGGGCCGCGTCGCCCCGTTCGCCGTATTCGCGCTCATGCAGACCCGGGGCAGGGGGCGCTTCGGCCGCGTGTGGCACAGCGAGGCGAACGGCAACCTCTACTCGAGCTTCGCGTTCCGGCCGCGGATTGCGCCCGAGCGCATGCAGACATTTACGCTCTGGATGGGCGTCACGATCTGCGAGCTCGTGTCCAAGTTCGTGCCGGTCGCCCCCGGCATCAAGTGGCCCAACGACATCGTCTTCGACGGGCGCAAGGCGGGGGGAATGCTGACCGAGGCCCGCGTGGACGCCGACCAGATCAGGGACCTGGTGTTCGGCCTCGGGCTCAACGTGAACAGCCCGCAGGCCGACTGGCCCTCGGACCTCGGGAGGCGGGCGGTGTCCCTTTCCGAGCTCGCCGGGGACCAGGTCGACCTGAACCGCCTCACCGCCGCCCTCATCGGGCGCGTGCTCCTCGCCTACGAGCGGTTCACCGACGGCGACCACGTCGACGTGTTCGCCGAGCTCTGGAACAAGTATGACGTCCTTCGGGGGCGCGAGGTCACGCTCTCCGAGGGCGGCCGCAAGCGCCGCGGCAGGGTGCTAGGCGTCGACGACGTGGGCTCGCTCCTCCTGCGCGACGACCATGGCCGCACGAGGGGCTTCCGGGCCGGCGAGGTGACGGTGGAAAAGGGCGGCTGAGACGACGCGATGACCGCAGCCCCGCTCCAGCCGGCCATCGAGGTGTCCCACCTCGTCAAGAGCTACGCGGGCGTGCTCGCGGTGAATGACATCTCGTTCGCGGTCCCGCGCGGCGAAATCCTCGGGTTCCTGGGGCCGAATGGCGCCGGCAAGTCGACGACGATGAGGATCCTCACGGGTTACCTGCCCGCGACATCGGGACAGGTGTCGATCTGCGGCTTCCCGGTCGCTTCCGAACCCGACGCCGTCAAGAGGCGGATCGGCTACATGCCGGAGAACAACCCCCTTCCCGACGAGATGCGCGTCAGCGAATACCTCTATTTCCGCGGGAGGCTCAAGGAGGTCCCGCGGCGCAAGCTCGGCTCCCGAATCGACGAGGTCCTCGAGCTCTGCGACCTGAAGCGGGTGCGCCACAAGATCATCGGGAAGCTCTCGAAGGGATTCCGCCAGCGCGTCGGGATCGCCGAGTCGGTCCTCGCCGAGCCTCCCGTCATCATCATGGACGAGCCGACGATCGGGCTGGATCCCCACCAGATCCTGATCGTGCGCGATCTGATCGCCAGCCTGCGAGGCCGCATGACCGTCCTCATATCGAGCCACATCCTCCCCGAGATCGAGATGACCTGCGACCGCGTCCTGATCATCAACCAGGGCAGGATCGTGGCGCAGGGGACCCCGGCGGACCTCCGCCGCGAGGTCCTCGGGCAGTCCGCCTACGAGATCGAGGCCGCGGGCGACATCGGCTCGCTTCCCTTCCTGCTGGGATCGATCGACCCCGGCCTCTCGGTGGCGTCCGAGGGGCCGCCCGACAGCCTGGGCTTCCGCACGATCAAGCTGAAGACGCTCAGCGCGGAGGACACGGGCGAGGCGATCCTGCGCGCCTGCCTGTCCGAGGGCCTGCGCGTGCGGGCGCTGAGCCGGGCCCATCCCACGCTCGAGGACGTTTTCCTCGCCGCGACCCGCCGCAGCTGGGACGCGGTCGCGGAGGACCCGGCGGCGCCGGAACGCCCATGAAGCATTTCCTCACGATCCTGAGCCACGAGGTCCGCATGCTGCTCGTGAGCCCGAGCACCTACATTGCGGCGGCCGCCTTCCTCTCCTTCATGGGCTTCGTCTTCACGGCCCTTCTCGGCGAATACAGCAAGGCGCCCCAGGACCTCTCGCCCGCGTCGGCCTTCTTCCTGTACTACTGGTTTCCGGTGATCTTCATGGTCCCGCTCCTCACGATGAAGTGCCTGGCGGAGGAGCGCAGGCTCGGCACGATGGAGACGCTCCTGACGACGCCGGTCACGACGACCGAGGTCGTGCTCGGCAAGTATTCCGCGGCCTACCTCCTCTACCTGGCCTTCTGGGGGTCCTCCTCGGGATTCTTCCTCATCCTGCGGCATTTCGCGGGCGACGCGCACCTGATTGATCCCGGCCCGATCATCGGCGGCTACCTCTTCATCGCGGTCTCGGGGCTGCTCTTCATCGCGATCGGCGTGTTTTCGAGCGCGCTCTCCCGAAGCCAGGCGGTGGCCGGGATGATCTGCGTCACGATGCTCGTCGGACTCATCCTCGGCGGCGAGTACCTCGCGCGGGCGTCGTGGCTGGACAGCGAGTCGCTGTCCTCGATCAAGGAGGCGGTGAGCTATGGCCACATCTCGCAGCACCGGCAGGACTTCACCCGGGGCGTGATCGACATGCGCGAGCTCCTCTTCTACGTCAGCGGCACCGTCCTCGCGCTGATCTTCAGCATCCTGTGCGTCGAGGCGAAGCTGATCCACAGCTGACCCCCACCATGGCCGACAGCTTCCGAGCCGCCCGCTGGATCCGAACGCTCAACCTCGCGCTCCAGGCCGTGCTGTTCCTGACATTCGTCGGCGGCTTGAACTACCTTGCGCGGAGCCATTCCTGGCGCTTCGACCTCACGAGGTACCGCCGCTTCTCGCTGTCGGCGGAGACGCTCGCGTACCTGCGCGAGCTTCCCCTGCCGGTCCACGTCGTGGTCACCTCCACGAGCGAGACCGAGGACGATCCGGAGATCAAGGGCCTCCTCGGCGAATACGCCTACGCGACCGAGGCCAACCCGGCCGGCCGGGTCACTGTCGAATACATCGACCTCTACGAGGACCGCAGAAAGACCGAGAAGTACGGCGTCGACAAGCCCGGCCTCATCCTGCTCACGTGCGGCGACAAGAGGAGCCTGCTCACGCCGGACCTGCTGTACCATTACGACAACAGGGTGAAGAAGGAATTCATAGGCGAGCAGGCCGTGACGGCCGCGATCCTCGACGTGTCCAACCCCGACCGGAAAAAGATCTATTTCCTCGTGGGGCACGGCGAGCTGCGCCCCGATGACGTCGACCCGGCGCGCGGGCTCTCGACGATGCGCGACGGGCTGATCCAGCGAAACTACGACGTCGAGACGCTCGAGCTCGCCGCGGCGCGCCGGATCCCCTCCGACGCCGCCCTCCTGGTGAGCGCGTCCCCGCAGGAGCCGTTCACGGCCTACGAGCAGGAGCTGCTGCGCCAGTACCTCGGCGCCGGCGCGGGCAGGCTCATCCTCTTCCTGGAGCCCCTCACCAAGACGGGACTCAACGACCTTCTCGTCGACGACTGGGGCGTGCTGGTCGACGACGACATCATCCTCGACCCCGCGTCAGACAGCATGACCGAGGAGGGCGACCTCATCGTCCGCGCGTTCACGCCGCACCCGATCACGCAGACCCTGATGGACTACAAGATGGTCCTGACGTTCGGCAGGACGCGCAGCGTGAGGCCCCTGCCGGGACGCCCGGCGAGCGCCGGGCTGTCGGTCGTGACCCTCGCCGCCACGTCGAAGTCGGCGTGGGGCGAGATCAACTACACCCAGCGCGGCATACAGGCGTTCACGCCGGGCATCGACATCAAGGGCCTGCCGCGGATCGACCCGGCGGACCGCCTCGGCGTCGCCGTCGCGTCGGAGCGCGTCCCCGTCCGCGGCGACCTGCCCTTCAGCGTCGCGGGCGGCAAGCTGGTCGTCGTCGGGACCGGCGACATGATCTCCAACGCCCGTGTCTCCGTCACGGGCAATTTCCAGCTGTTCCTGGGCGCGGTCAACTGGACGGTGGGGCGCGACGCCTCGCTCAACGTGCCGGCCCGCCCCATCGAGCGCTTCTCCCTCTCGCTGAGCGCGGGCGACCTGGCGCGGCTGCGGTACACCCTGATGCTTGCCCTGCCCGGCATTGCCGCCCTGCTCGGGATGGGCGTATACTGGGCCCGCCGAAACTAGCCCCCACGAAATGCGTTCCAAAGTCACACTCGTCCTGCTCTTCCTGAACGTAGCGCTGTTCTTCTTCATCTTCTACTTTGAGCGGGACTGGCGGATCGAGCGCGCCTCGCTGGACGCGCGGCACCGGGTCCTCGGCGTCGAGGCGGCGGACATACGGCACCTGGAGGTCACGGGGATCGCCCCCGGAACGAGCTTCACCCTCGAGCGCCGCGGCGACGCGTGGTTCCTGACCAAGCCGGTGGAGTGGCCCGCGAACCCCGTCGCGGTCTCCCACATCCTGAACGAGCTGCAGGTCCTGGAGAACGTCACGAGCTTCAGCACCCGAGACCTCGAGAAGAACGGCCAGAAGCTCGCGGATTACGGGCTCGACCAACCCAAGCTGACGCTGACGTTTTCCTCCGGCGAGGAGGGTCCCGCGGCCCGGACGACAGTCCTGCGCATCGGGGACACGACCAAGGTCGGGGACCATCTCTACCTGCTGTCGTCGGACGGGGAGAAGATCCATGTCGTCAGCCGGTCGCTCGCCGACAGCCTCTCGCTCCCCTTCGACGAGCTGCGCTCGGACATCATCTTCTCGATCCAGGCCTTCGAGGCCCGGTCGCTCAACCTCCAGACGGCGTCGCCCTCGAGCGTCCGTGTGCGGATCGACAGGGAGGGCAGCCGCTGGCTCTTCCGGACCCCCGTGAACGCGCGGGCGGCAAAGAACGCGACGGACCTCGCGATCAACGCGCTCGATGCGCTCCGCGTGAAGTCGTTCGTCCTGCAGAACCCGCCCGCGACCGCGCCCGACGCCGCGCCGGCCCTGCGCGTGACGCTGGAGGGCAACAACCGGCATGAGACTCTCTTCGTGGGCGCCGCATCGGGCGGCAGCGACTATTACGCCCAGCTCGAGGACAGGTCCGCCATCTTCACGGTGACGATACCGTCCGAGCTCATGGACATGCTCCGGAACGCCGCCGACGAGCTGCGGGACCGCCACATCCTCGACTTTGACGCGACCGCCGTCACGTCGGTCGCGCTCTCGGCGCTCAACCAGCCCGAGATCGCGCTCCAGCGCCTCGAGTCGGCGGCGGGCGGCCACGAGACGGGCTGGCAGATCATCCGGAGGGGCGGCGCCGCGCAGGCGATGCCGACGCTCGCCGCCGACTCGGGCGCCGTGCAGCGCCTCCTGGGCCAGCTCGAGACCCTGAGCGCGGTCCGCTTCCAGAGCGATGCGCCCACCAACGCCGACATCGAGGAATGGGGCTTCAACAGGCCGGAGCGGGAGATCACGCTGACCCTAGGGGGCGCGTCGTCGACCCAGTTGACCCTGCAGGTCGGCCTCCCCACGAAGCGCGAGAACGTCGCCTACGCCAGGATCGCCGGCCTGCCCTCCGTCTACGCCGTCGAGCCCGACATACTCCGGGACACGAGCGCGCTGCCGCGCGCGTGGCGCGAGCGCACGCTGGAGACCCTCCCGGCCTCGGCCCGGATCACGTCCCTCACCCTGGCCAACGCCGCGGACGGTTCCGTCATCTATTCGCACAAGCTCGCCGAAGGCGAGACGTGGGACACGGCGCTCGCCTCGGAAGTCGCGCCCCGAAAGGAGGCGATCATGACCGTGCTCGGCCAGCTGCGCTCCCTTCGCGCCGCGAGCTTCGCCGAGGACGGATTCCCGGACAAGGTGCTTGCCGCCGGCGAGATGCGGCCGTGGAAATACAGGCTCGACGCGACGGTGTCCCTGCCCGGCGGGGCCGGGCAGGTGAACACGATGACCCTCTGGTTCGCCGAGCGGACCGGCGGCGCCGAACAACTCGCCGGCTCGAAGGAATTCGGGGCGGTGTTTGCGATAGAACAACCGCTGCTGGACGCCCTCTTCGCGCTGACGCAGCCCTGAACGGATGCCCGCTGGACCCCTACGGCGCTGCCTTTCAGGCCTGCGCCACTGCGCCAACGCCCTGCTGACGCTCCTCATGTGGACGGCGTGGCTCGCCCTGGCCCTTCTGGTCGTCTTCCAGGCCTACATCGCCTCGGTCAAGGAGCTCCAGGTCCCGCGTTTCCTCCTGCACGCGATAGAGAGCCACCTTGCCGAGTCCGGCGTGACGGTGAAGTTCGGGCGGGCGACCTTCGACCCGTCGGGGCGCGTGCTCCTGCAGAAGGCGAGCTTCAGGCTCGACTCGTTCGCCGAGCCCGTCGTGACGGCCGACGCGATCTACCTCAGGCTGGACCCGCTGGCCCTCCTGGAGAGGCGGTTTGAGGCGCGGGAGATCCGGGCGACGGGGGCCAATCTCTTCATCCCCGCGATGCTCTCCGCGTCGGGACGGGCCGAGAAGATCGTGCAGGACCTCGACGGCGGCTTCTCGATCACCTCGCGGGGGGACGAGTTCTCAGTCGACTACCTGACCTGCCACCTCGGCGGCGTCTTCATCTCGGCGCACGGGACGATCAACGCGGGCACGGTCGCCAGGAACAACGCCGAGGCCACGTCCCTGCCGCTCGCCGAGTTCCTGTCCAAGAACTACGTCGCCCTCAGCCGGGAGTTCTCGAAGGCCGAAGATCAGATGGCCGGCCTCGAGGGAACGACGATCACGGCCGTCCTCACCCCGTCGGACACCCGGGGCGCGGTCGTCAACGCGGAGCTCTTCGCGGACGGCCTGCGGATGCCGGCCCCGTTCGCGCTCGAGGCGGGACAGATACTCGCGCGGTGCCGGTTCCCGCTCCTCGGCGGCGCGCCGCTCATGACGTCGGCGGTCGCGAGCGCCGAGAACCTGAAGATAGGCGGAAAGCTCTCGGCCAAGGGAGTCAGGGCGCGGGTGCGCGGAATCCTGAAGATCGAGACGCTGGCCTTCGACACGAGGCTGGTGGAGTTCACCGCGGGTTCCGTCACGTACGCCGGCTCCTCGGTCGCCGCCCCGATCGCAAGCGTTGTTCCCGGCGCCGGCAGCGCCTACACGGCCGAGGTCACCGCAAGCGTGATGGGGCAGCCGGTCTCGGCGCGTGGCGACGTCGACTTCGCGGCAGAGTCGGCGGACGTGTCCTTCGACGGGTCGTTCTCGTCCGGGTTGATCGAATCGATTTCACAGCGGACGGGAGTCAATGTCAGGCGGTTCGCCGACCTCTCCCAGCCCCTGCTTGCGACCGGCCGGGTCCGCTTTTCGCCGGGATGGAAGTTCGCGGACGTCGCGGCGCACGTGGACAGCCGGAACTTCGTCGCCTACCACGTGAGGTTCGACGAGGCGCGGGGCGACGTGACCTTTGACGGCACCCACTTCGCGGCGCGAGAGGCCGTCGTGGTGAGCGGCGACAATCTCGCCCTCGGCTCCTATGAGCAGAACTTCTCCACCCTGGAATTCCGTTACCTCCTGTCCGGAAGGCTCCGGCCGCTGGATATCACGCCGTGGTTCGGGGGCGACTGGTGGACGGGCATCTTCAAGAACTTCGACTTTCCCACGCGGCCGCCCGACGCGACCATCGACGTTCGCGGCCAGTACATGCACGGCCGGTATTTCTCGGTGTTCGGGTACGCCGACTCGAGGGACCCGGTGGTCAAGGGGGTGCCGTTCGACGCGGTCCGCGCGCTGCTCTACGTCGACCAGAACGCCACCGACGGGCTCGACATCGTGCTCAGCCGGGGGACTGGCAGCGCGCAGGGCTCGTTCAAGCTGGCGAGCGAGCCGTCGGAGGGCCTGTGGAGCGGATTCGACATCGACGCGCGCTCGACGCTCGACCCGTCGCCCGTCGGGAAGCTGCTTCCCGAAGATGGCGCGGCGGCGGTCGGGGCGTTCTCGTTCAGCCAGCCGCCCGCGGTCTCAATTCGCGGGCACTTCGACGGTCCCGCATCGAAGGGCGGCCGGCACGACGAGCTCCATGTGGAGGTCCGATCGAGCACGGACTTCCGGGTCCATGGCGTGGCGTTCGACAAGGCCTCATTCAAATTTGACCTGAACGGCGGCGACTTGAAGATCAGCGACGTCGAGGCCGGTTTCGCGGGCGGCGACGTCTCCGGCTCGGCGGACGTGACCGGCGTGGGCGCCGAACGGCGGCTGCGGTTCAAGGCGTCGCTGGGAGGCGCGAGCCTCGGCCAGGCCGCCTCCGCGGCCGAGGGCTACGTCGCGGCCGGAGGGCCGGGGACCTCCACGGCGCTCGACACGTTCGCCAGGGACAAGTCCGGGGTGCGGCTCGACCTCAATGCGAGCGCCGAGGGCCGGCCCGGCGAGCTCGGCACGTTTGTCGGCGACGGCAATGTGCAGATCCAGGGCGGGCAGCTGGGGGAGCTCTCCCTCCTCGGCGGCCTCTCGAAGGTCCTCAAGTTCCCGGAGCTCCGGTTCACGCAGGCCCGGGGCTCCTTCCAGATCAAGGACGCGGCGATCGACTTCACCGACCTGAGCGTGATCGGGGCGAATTCCGCGATCCGCGCGAAGGGCATCTACCTGATCGACCGCCGGATGCTGGATTTCTCGGCCACCATTTACCCCTTCATGGAGAGCAAGTCGTTTCTCCAGGTATTCAACGCCCTCTCGGCTCCGCTCTCGGCGATGCTCCGCGTGAAGCTGACGGGGAGCATCGACAAGCCCTCCTGGAGGCTCGCCTACAGCCCGCTAAACCTGCTTCGCGTGGACGATGTGAAGGTGGGCGCGGCGGACAAGCCGGCGCTTCCGGCGCCTGTCGCAAATCCCCCTCCATGACACGGTGATCGGTAATTTGGCGGGCCCGCGCACGTCGTAGAAATGCGTAAGGCCCACGGTCCGAAACACATTGCCCCGGAAGGGTCAAAACGCTTAAGTGGTCCGGGCCGAATGGACCACGTCAACACATTGCCTCGCCGAAGCTGGCCCGAGCGGGCGTCGCTTGCGTTCGCAGCGGTCCTTGTCGCCATCGGCGCCGCCAGCATCCTGGGCTGGTTCCTCCACGTCGACCGGCTCGTCCAGCCAGCCGAGCACATGGCCCCGATCATGTTCAACGAGGGCCTGTGCTTCCTGGCGGTCGGACTGGCCCTTCTGGGCCGTGAATTCGGCATCGCAAACGCCGCCTGGGCCGGGCTGATAGCGGCGGTTTTCGGATTCCTGGCGGCGCTCGAGAGCTTCACCGGGATCAACCTCAGGATCGATGAATTTTTCGCCCGCGATTTCCTCCTGGTGGACACCGTGCAGCCGGGTCGGGGCTCCGTCATGGCCGCGTGCTGCATTTGCGTGGCCGGAATCACCGTGGTCTGGAGGCTCTCCAAGAAGCACGCCCGGGAAAGGCTCTTCGCCGAGGCCGTGTCGGGCTCGGTCCTGGCGTCCGTGGGGTTCTCGACGCTCCTCGGGTACCCGTTCCAGCTGCCGGCGGTCTACAACTGGGGCACGAACACGTCGATGTCGGCGATCACCGCGGCGGCGCTGCTCATCGCCGGCATGGCGCTCCTGACGCTCGCATGGAGGCAGAGCCAGAGGGAGGAGGGCGGCCCTCCCGCGTGGCTGCCGATGCCCGCGGTCGTCGTCAGCCTGACGATGACGCTGATCTTCTGGATCGGGCTCCAGGAGCGCGAGATCGCCTACCTCAACGCGAGCACCGCGACCGTCGCCGACCAGATCGCAACGACCATCAAGTCGGACGTCGACCAGCAGATGAACCTGCTGGACCGCCTGGCCCGCAACGGGGCCGACAATCCGGACACGAACATGGTGGCGTGGCAAACCGACGCCGCGTCCTTTTTCGACGAGTCGAAGGGGCTCGGCTGCGTGTCCATCTCCCTCATTGACGCGTCCGACACGAAGCTGACGGACCGCTGGACCTACCCGGTCCAGGAGGCCCTGGGCGCGGGCGGGGAGGGCCAGTCGGCGGATCCCAGGAAGCGCGAGGCGATCGAGTCCGCCCGCATGAGGAACGCCCCTGAGGTCGCCACGTCGCAGGATGCGGACGGAAAGAACAACCCGGGCTTCGTCATCTACGCCCCCATCGGCAGGAACGGGAGCCCCAACCACTACGTCGCCGCGGAATACCTCTACGCCCGGTTCTTCGCATGGGTCTTCACGAAGCAGCTCAATCTCTCGGGGAGCTACGCCCTCGTCGTCACGCTGGGGCGCAATGGGGTGTACAGCTCGACGCTCACGGGGAACGGCGGCGGGTTGCCCCCGGTCGAGAACCTGTACCCGAACCTCTTCGACCAGCGCGTCAGGCTGGCCCTCACCCCTACCAGCGCGCTGCTCGCGAAGAACAAGCGGTACCTGCCCGAGATGGCGCTCGGGGGCGGCCTTGCGATCACGCTCCTGCTCGGCTTCACCCTGCACCTGGCGCGGCGGGCCCGATCGGGCCAGTACCTTTCCGAGCTTTCCAACAAGAGGTTGGTCGCGGAGAACGAGGAGAGGCGAAGGATCGAGGCCCGGCTCAAGGTCTCCGACGAGCGCCTCCGGCTGGCGCTCGACTCCACGCAGATCGGGATCTTCGAGTGGAACGTCCCCAAGGGGCACGTCTATTACAGCCCGGGACTCTGGGGGCTCCTCGGCTATGAGCACGCGCGGATGCCATCGACGCTCGAGGTGTGGCAGTCGCTCATCAACCCGGACGACCTGCCGATGTACCGCAAGCGCACCGAGTCCCAGCTCAACGGGATCGCGTCGTTCATCGACCCCGAGTACCGGGTCCGCGCGCGCACGGGCGAATGGCGCTGGGTCTACGTGCGGTCAAAGTCGGTGCTCGCCGGCCCCAACGGCCGGCCGACGCGGATCATCGGCACGGTCCAGGATATCACGATCCGGCGAGAGTCCGAGCAGGCGCTGCGCGAGAGCCAGGCCGAGGCGCGCAAGCTCTCCCTCGTCGCGTCGAAGACGGACAACCTCGTCATCATAGGCTCGGCCGACGGGAAGATCGAGTGGGTCAACAGCGCCTTCTGCCGCGTCATGGAATACACGCTCGACGAGGTCGTCGGCAAGGACCCCGGTCTCCTGCTGAGCGGCCCCGACACCGACGCGGCGCAGGCCGACCTGATCCGCGACGAGATCTCGAAGGGTCACGGCACGAACACGGAGATCGTCCACTACTCCAAGTCGGGCAGGAAGTACTACCTCCACCTCGAGGTGCAGGTCGTCCGGGACCAGTCCGGACAGGTCGAGAACTTCATAGCCATCGAGAACGACATCACCTCGCGGGTCGAGACCGAGAACCAGCTGCGCAGGGCCAAGGCCGAGGCGGACTTCGCGTCGCGCGCCAAGAGCGAATTCCTGGCGTCGATGTCGCACGAGATCAGGACGCCCATGAACGGAGTCATCGGAATGACGAGCATACTCATGGAGACCACGCTCACCGGCGAGCAGCGGGACTTCGTGAACACGATCCGCACGTCCGGCGAGGCGCTCCTCACCATCATCAACGACATCCTCGACTTCTCGAAGATCGAGTCGGGCAAGATGGAGCTCGAGCGGGCGCCGTTCGAGCTGGCGCTCTGCGTCGAGGAGGCGCTCGACCTGTTCGCGCCGACCGCGGCGGCGAAGCGCCTCGAGATCGGCTACCATGTCGAGCAGGACGTGCCGCCGTGGATCGTCGGGGACGTGACGCGCCTGAGGCAGATCATCGTCAACCTCGTCAACAACGCCATCAAGTTCACCCCGACGGGCAGCATCTCGATCCAGGTCCGAAGGATCGCGCTTGACGCCGCCGTCCGCCCCACCCCGGCGGGCCGGATGAGGCTCGAGATCACGGTCCAGGACACGGGCATCGGCATTCCGCAGGACCGCATCGACCGCCTTTTCAAGGCGTTCAGCCAGGTCGACTCGTCGACGACCCGCAAGTACGGGGGCACCGGACTCGGGCTGGCGATATGCCAGCGCCTGTGCCAGCTCATGTACGGCGACATCCGGGTCGAGAGCACGCTGGGCAGGGGCTCGACGTTCACGATCGCTTTCATGACCGACGCGGCGCAGCGCCCCGCGGAGGTTCCGGCGGGTCCCTTCGGCGGCACGGACCTGAACGGGTCCCTGGCGCTCTGCATTGAGGACAACCCGATCACGCGCGCGCGGCTGCGCACCCTGTTTGATTCGCTGGGAGCCACGTGCGTGTTCGCGAACGAGCCGGATTCGGCGGTGGAGATGGCCTCCACGCTGCCCAATCCGCCGGCGATCATGATCCTGGACCTGCCGGAGTTCGAGAGCCAGCGGGCCCTCGAGGTGGCGTCGGAGATCAAGTGCCCGAGGCTGGTCCTTTTCCGCCTGGGCCAGACCCCTCCCCCGGCGCCGCCCGACGGGCTGCCCTACGCCACGGTTTCAAAGCCGATCAAGACGGTGTCGTTCCTGCAGGCCCTGGCGCTGCTGGCAAACCGCAGCGCCGGCATCGTCGAGCACGTCCGGGAGGAGGACCGCCCGGTTGCGGAGGAGATTCCTCTCAGCGTGCTTCTCGCCGAGGACAATGCGGTCAACCAGAAGGTCGCCCTCAGGTTCCTCGAGCGGATGGGCTACAACGCGGACGCGGTCGGCAACGGGATCGAGGCGGTGAACGCGTTCCAGAACCGCAGCTACGACCTCGTGCTCATGGACCTCCAGATGCCCGAGATGGACGGCCTCGAGGCGAGCCGCCAGATACGAAGGACCGTGGCCCCCGACCGCCAGCCGAAGATCATCGCCCTCACGGCCAATGCGATGCAGGGCGACCGGGAGATCTGCCTCGACGCGGGAATGGACGACTACATCTCGAAGCCCGTGAAGATGCACGAGATCGTCGCCGCGATCAGGCGCCAGTTCTCGAAGAGCAAGATTGCGCCTTCGGTCACCCACTGACCGAGGCCGCCAGCTCCCGGATCTCCTGCGCGCGCGACGGGTCCCCGGCGAGGTTGCGCATCTCGAGGGGATCCCTTTCAAGGTCGAAGTAGAGCCACGGCGAACGGTCCCCATTGAGGACGAGCTTCCTCGCACGCGAGCGAACCGCCGACCACGGCCGGTCGCACTGGTCCGGCAGGCGGACGACGGAGGGCATCGAGAGGAGGGAGGGGCCGCCGGATGCGGCGGGAACCCGGCCCTCCGCCATGGCGGCGATCATCCGCGGCAGCTCGAGCAGAGAAATCGGGCGGTCGTCGCGGCCGGCGGAGCCGGGAATGCGCGCGAGCAGGGGCACCCGGACGCTCTCCTCGTGGGGCCAGCCCTTGCGAAACAGGCCGTGGGAGCCGTGCATGTCGCCGTGGACGGAGGTGACCATGACGAGGGTGTCCCGCGGCAGGCCGTTCACGAGGCCGCCGATCGAGCGGTCCGTGGCCTCGATGTGGGCGTAATATCCGGAAAGCTCGCGGCGGGCCCGCGCCATGGCCTCAGCGGGAACATTGCCGCGAAGGACCAGCGACCCCGGATCGGGCGGCCGGATCCCGCTGGCGGGCGCGCCATAGGGCGGATGGGGCGCCTCAAGGCTGACCACGGCGAGCCACGGGCCGGCCGCCAGCCGGCCCTCACGCAGCATCTCGGACGCCCTCCCGCAGACGACGTCGCTCTGGTAGCCCTCGAAACGCACGGGCTCGGGCAGCCGCGTCCCGTGGAGCCAGGGATCGTTCAGGAGGAACCCGCTCTCAAATCCCTCCCAGAAATCGAAACCCCCGCGGAACTCAGGGGGGACGACCGTCCTCGCGTGGTCCTCGCCGGTGAGCCTCGCGCCACGGTCCCTCCTGGAAAGGTGCCACTTGCCGAAGAACGCCGTCGCATAGGAGCGCTCCCTCATCTCGTGCGCAATCGTCCTCGTTCCCGGCGGCAGCGGGTCAAAGTAGTCCCGGATGCCGTTTCGGGGCGATTCGACGCCCGTCAGCATCGCGGCCCGCGCGAAAGGCCCGAAGGGATGGGGCGTCACCGCCTGGGTGAAATTGATGCTCCCCGCCGCCAGCGCATCCAAGCACGGCGTCCGGGCGTTCGTGTCCCCGCCATAGCCGCATGCCTGCGCCCGCCACTGCGTGGTCACGACGAGGAGGATGTTCGGGGGCATGGGAAATGGGCCGGGACCCGGTGTTGAGAATCTGCGCCAACTACATAAGCTGCGATGTTTCCGTGCAACACAGCGTCGCAACCCGTCCCCTGTGGTGGCTGTGGCCCACAATCCTCTCGCTCGATGCGCCGGCCGTGGTGGTCCCCTGGCAGGTCATGATTGCGCGGAGCGCGTCCGTGCGGACCACCGCCGTGGAGATGGCCGTTCTCGGTTCCTCCGTCTGGCTCGCCTATTGCGCGGACCGCTGGATCGAGGGGTGGCGCCTCGATCCCGGGAGCATCCGCACGCACCGGCACCGGTTCCATCAGGACGGGCGTTGGCCGATCCTTGCGGTCTGGATCGCCGTCCTCGCCCTGGACATTCTTGCGGCGGTTCGCGTCCTGCCCCCCCGGGAGTTCCTCGCCGGCGTGCTGATCCTCCTGCCGGTCACGGCCTACCTGATCTCGCACCAGCTGGTCCACCGGAACAGCCGCTGGCGGGCGCCGAAGGAGCTCTGTGTCGCCCTGCTCCTGGGCGGCGGCGCCTCCGTCTTTGCGCTGGGCCGACCGGGCGTCGACTTCCGCGCGATGGTTTTTCCCCTGGCTCTCTTCGTGCTCCTCTGCTTCTGCAACTGCGCGCTGATTTCCGTGTGGGAGGACGACGTGGACCGGAGCCATGGCCAGACCTCACTCGCGCTCCAATTCGGCGGGACGGCCGCGCTCAGCCGGGTCCTTCCCTGGGCGATCGCTTCGGTTTCCGCCGCCCTCTGGTTTTTCGGGGCGCCCCACGCCAGGGCGGCTGCGGCTTGCGCCGCGGCAAGCGGCGTGCTGCTGGGACTCGTCGACCTCGCGGAGACCCGGATCGGGAGGGCGTCCGCGCGAGTCCTGGCCGACGTCGCCCTGATGACGCCGGCGGCGTTTCTCTTTTTCGGGAGCCGCCCATGAAGGACACTCCTTCGGGCTTCGACCGACTGGCCCGCGTGTACCGCGCCCTGGAATTCATCGCGTTTGGCCGCGATCTCGAGCGCGCCCGTTTTGAATACCTCGGCCGGCTCTCCGGCTGCCGCGACATCCTCCTCCTTGGCGAGGGCGACGGCAGGTGCGCGGCGCGGCTGGCGCAGATCGCGCCGGATGCTGCGATCCTGTGCGTGGACTCGAGCCCGGGGATGATCGCGCGGGCGTCGAGGAGGGTCACGGGCCGCGCCGCCGCGCGGGTGACCTTCCTGTGCGCCGACGCCCTGTCGTTCTCCCCGGAATCCGGAAGGTTCGACGCGGTCGCGACCCTGTTCTTCCTCGACTGCCTCGAGCCGGCCGAGGTGGAGTCGATCGTGGGCCGCACCGGGGCGGCGCTGCGGCCCGGTGCGCCGTGGCTCTTCGCCGACTTCGCAGTGCCGCGGCGCGGGATAGCGCGCCTGCGTGCCCGCGCCTGGCTCGCGGTTCTCTACTCCTTTTTCCGGTGGGGCGCGGGGCTGCGGGCGTCGGCGCTGCCGCCCTCGCAGGAGATCCTGGAGCGGGCCGGCTGGTCCCGGACCGACTGCCGGGAATTCCAGGGAGGGATGATAACGAGCGCCGTCTTCGGCAGGCCGCGGGAGCCCGTCCCTACTGGAGCTCGGGCGGCATCGCCATGACGCGCCCCGCGAGCGTGTCGAGCATGCTGCCCGTGTGCAGGTCCTTGTCCTCGCCGGTGGCGATCGTGGCCATCGGCGTGAAATCGCCCAGCAGGACGCAGTAGTCGCTGTTCACCATGATGCCGAGGAGTTCGCCGGTCTTGCTGAACACGAGGTCGCCTCGCGACGTCGCGAAGTCCCCGAAGAGCCGCTTGAAGAGCCGGTTGTCCACGCGGACGTAGCCCGGGTGAGCGGCGTCGAGCTTGAAGCCGAGTTCGCCGTACCCCTTGCCTCCCCCGCTGATCAGGAGCGCCTCGGGGAACTTGAGGGGGTCGGCGGCAAGCGGGTACACCTTCACCCCGAGCGCCGCGACCTGCTGGGCGTCGACCGGGACGACCACGACGCGCGGGTCAACCTGCAGGAACTCGATCTGGGATCCGGTGGACTTGTAGTCGGGCGGCCTGTCGAAGCGGACGGCGATGTTGGCCCAGTCCGAGCCGATCTCCGTCAGGGAGAAGGGCGTGTCCTCCACCTCAAGAAG
>Ga0302326_10007542_pt1 | contig 24161 bp, 20 predicted proteins | sample Palsa_T0_3_FD_202264 | JGI IMG/M metagenome (GOLD analysis project Ga0302326, IMG submission 202264) | Peat permafrost microbial communities from Stordalen Mire near Abisko, Sweden - Palsa_T0_3 | ecosystem: Environmental > Terrestrial > Soil > Palsa > Peat permafrost | place: Sweden: Abisko... | reverse complement strand
GACCGTGAATCGCTTCTGCGGGTCGGGGCTCCAAGCCATCGACTTTGCCGCCATGGGTGTCATGTCGGGCGTGCAGCCGCTCGTCGTCGCGGGCGGCGTCGAGTCCATGTCGCGCGTACCGATGGGCTCGGACGGCGGTGGCATCGACGGCAACAACATGCACCTCCGCAAGACCGTGATGCAGGTCCCGCAGGGCATCAGCGCCGACCTCATCGCGACGCTCGAGAAGCTCACGCGTGACGACCTCGACGGCTGGGCTGCGCGCTCGCAGCAACGCGCTGGCGTCGCGATGAAAGAAGGCCGCTTCGCCAAGAGCCTCGTTTCGATCATGAACGACGAGGGCGCGCTCGCGCTCGACAAGGAAGAGTACCCACGGCCGGACACGACGAAGGAAGCCCTCGCCAAGCTCGAGCCGGCCTTCGTCTCGATGGGCGCGATGGCCGTCGGCCCCAACGGGGAGACGCTCGATCAGATCGCGCTCGCGAAGTACCCGCAAGCCAAAGCCATCACCCACGTCCACACGGCGGGCAACTCGAGCGGCATCGTCGACGGGGCTGCGGCCGTTGCGATCGCGTCCGAGGCCGCCGTCAAGGAGCTCGGCCTCAAGCCGCGCGCGAAGATCCGCGCGATGGCGACCATCGGCGCAGAGCCCGTGATCATGCTCACCGCGCCCGCTCCCGCGTCGCTCAAGGCGCTCAAGCTCGCCGGCATGACGGCCAAGGACATCGACCTCTGGGAGATCAACGAGGCGTTCGCCGCGGTGGTGCTCCAGACGATTCGCAAGCTCGACATCGATCCCGAGAAGGTGAACGTGAACGGCGGGGCTATCGCGCTCGGCCATCCGCTCGGCGCAACGGGTGCGATCCTCCTCGGGACCGTGCTCGACGAGCTCGAGCGAAGGAACGCAGCCACGGCCGTCATCACGCTGTGCATCGGCGGCGGCCAAGGCATCGCGACCGTGATCGAGCGCGTCTGACGTAGACTGAGCGAATGCTCCTTCGGCTCTTTCTCGTTTGCCTCGCGGGTGGCGTCGGGACGGGGGCGCGCTACCTGGTCTCGCTCGGTGCGGGAAAGCTGTTCGGCGCGGTGTTCCCCTACGGCACCCTCGCCGTGAACCTCGCTGGGTGTTTCCTCATCGCGGCGATCGTTCATGTGTCGCTCGTCACGACGCACGTGTCGAACGAAGCTCGCCTCGTGCTCACGACGGGCTTGATGGGTGGCCTCACGACGTATTCGAGCTTCAACCTCGAGACAACCTCCCTCCTTCGCAATGGATCCTACGGGATGGCGTTGGCGAACTTCGCGCTCACCGTGGTGGGTTGCTTCGTCGCCGGTCTTCTCGGCCTCTTCGCCGCACGCGCGGCGTTCGGGAGTCAGTGAGGCTGCTCCGGTGAAGATCAACCCGGCGTGGCGTCGAGGGCGTAGCAGTCACCAGAGACGCAGAGCGGCGTGTTGTACGGGCAGGTGTTGAAGCACGCGCCGCAGTTCGCGTTGTCGCTCCCGGTGTACGTGCAGTACGGCGCGGCAGGGGCGCCATCTGGCTGGAGGGTGCCGGCATCCGGGATGCACCCCGTCTGACCGGTGATGCACGTCCCTTCGCACGAGCTCGATTTGCAGTTCTGGAGCACGCCACAGGTCGTCCCGCATGCGCCGCAGTTGGCGTTGTCGGTCGTCGTATTCGCGCAGTACCCGGCACCGCCCTCGCCGCTCGGGCACCCGATCTGCCCGGAGGTGCACGTCGAGACGCACGTCCCCGAGGTGCAGACTTCGAGCACCGCGCAGGTGATCCCACAGCCGCCGCAGTTCGTGCTGTCACCTTTGGTGCTCGCGCAATACGGCGCGCCTGCATCCGGCACGCACGCGGTCTGACCGGTCGTGCACCCAGCGCCACACATGCCGGAGATGCATTTCTCGAGCGGCGCGCACGTCATTCCACACGCTCCGCAGTTCGCGTTGTCGCTCTGGATGTTGGTGCAGAAGGCACCGGCCTCGGTTTGGCAGCCCTGCTCGCCCGCTCCACACACCGACACGCATGCGCCTTGCGAGCAAAGCTCGGTCCCCTGACACGCGGTGCCACACGCGCCACAGTTTGCCGGGTTGTTGGTCAGCGAGACGCACGTGCCGTTGCACGACGTTTGGGTACCCACGCACGCCGTCGACGTGCTGCCGTTGCACGCCGCGCCGACGATGAACGCCACGGGCGCGAGCAGCACCAGGACGAAGACCAACAGTCGCTTGGTTCTCATCACAACATACACGCGACGTAATAGGTGCTGCAGCCGGAGCGCGCTGGCACGTTGGTCGCGTTGGTTTGGCAGCCCCACGTCGTGCCCGAGACGTTCGAGAGCATCGACTGGTATCCGCTGTCGGTCGTGTAGACGTACCCGAACTGCTGGTTCAGTGTCGTCGGGACCGTCACGATGTTGCCGTGCCACTCGGTGACGCCGCAACAGCTTGTCCAGATCGCGTTCGAGACGCCGACGAGACACTGCCCCGCGACGGCGCTGTCGGTGTTGGTGAAGTACGAGATGTCCCACTCGCACGAGACGGTGGCACCGAGCGACACGACGCTGGCCGTACCGTTCGACGCGTGGCTCACGAGCTTGAGGCCGATGTTCGTGCACGAGGTCTGCGCGACGGTCTCGGTGCAGTTCGTGTTCGTTCCGTTGCCGCACGGCACGTACGTCACATCGCCGATGGTGCCGTTCGTGAAGTAGACCGTGCCGCCTCCCGTGACGGTCGTGCAGCTTCCACCGGAGCACACGGGCTTGTTCGTCGGGCACGTGGTGCCGCAACCACCGCAGTTGTGGTTGTCGGTTTGGGCGTCGATGCAATACGCGCTCCCACCGTCGCCGCACTTCAGCTGGCCCGTGGTGCACTGGTTGGTGCACGCCCCACCCACGCATGACTGCAGCGTTCCTCCGCACGACGCACCGCAGTTGCCGCAGTTCGCGTTGTCGCTCATGAGGTCGGCGCAGTACGGGGAGCCGCTGTCGCCTCCGCAAAGGGTCTGGTCGGACGTGCACGTTCCCTGGCACATCCCGCTCTCGCAGAGCTGCCCGCCCGAGCAGATGTTGCCGCAGGTGCCGCAGTTCTGGTTGTCGGTTTGGAGGTTGGCGCAATACGGAGAGCCGGCGTCCGCGTTGCAGACGGTTTCGCCGCTCTTGGCGTCACCGCAGGTGCCGCTGCATCCGCCGCCGTAGCAAATCTCCCCCGCCTTGCACACGCTGCCGCAACCGCCGCAGTTCTGATTGTCGGTCTTCGAGTTGACGCAGACGCCAGCGCCGCCGTCCTTCACGCACTTCAGGTTGCCGTTTGGACAATCGAGGGTGCACGCGCCCGCGACGCACGCCTGCCCCAATGGGCACGCCGTCCCGCAAGCGCCGCAGTTGTCGGTGTCCGTGCTCAGCGCGACGCAGCCGGAGGTACACGGGGTCTGATTGCTCATCGGGCAGGTGACGGGAGCCTGCCCGGTGGCGCAGCTCACGACCACGAGCAAGATGGTCGAAACGAGCAGAAGACCGACGATGAGGCGATTCTTGCGCACGGCCCGCACAATCGAAGATTACCGCACTTGGAACATTCTCGCTCGCCGAGCGTACGAAGGGCCATGAGATACCGTGTTTTGGTGGCGCTGCTCGCGTCGTGTGGTGGGGCTGCAGCTCCAGCCGCGCCTGTCATCACGATGACAGCGCCGGCCGTGACCGTGTCCGCGTCTCCGCCAGTCACAGCGTCTGCGTCGCCGACGGCGCCTCCGAGCATCGTTGCGAGCGCGGAAGGGATTCGTTTTGCAGGTGGTGATGGCACCTCCATCGCTACCGCGATCGCGATTTTGGGTGCACACGGTGAAGCGGACGGCACCACGGCGGAGTACAGCTACCTCGCGAACGTCTATGGCCCGCAAGGCTCCGCGTGGACGATGGACCGACAATCGCTGCTCAACGCATCAGGCAAGAGCTACGACGCGTTGCTCATCACCCTCGCCTACGGAACCAAGAAGACGATCTACTTCGACATCAGCGACTTCTTCGGGAAGCTCTGAGGCCTTTCCATCGCCGTTCACCAATAGAGCGGAGGCAAGTCGCGCCAGAAGACCCAGCGGCGCACCTCGTGGCCTGGGCTGGTGAGTTCGACGAGCTGACCCGCACGCGTTCCGAAAAGGAGGCGCGTATCGTCCGCGTCGACATCCATCGCCTCGATCGCGCCGCCGATGGGGATGGAGCCAAGGAGATGTCCATCGAACGCGACATGCGAGGCGTGCCCTTCACGGTCGCCGAGCAGGTATCCGTCCGCGCGCGAAATCCCGGAGCAGATACAACGCCGCTCGGTGATCAGCGTCACGCGACCATCGCCGTCGAGCTCCGAGATGTGCAGCGCCTTTTTCTTCTTCGCCTTCAAGATGCCGAGATCGAAACCGAGCGTGCGCGACCGCGAGGCGTGACAGGCGCTCAAGCATACGTGCGGCTTCGTATCGTGAAAGATCGAGAATCGCGGAGCGCAGCCCCCCATCTGTGTGATTTCCGCGGCGAGCACGAACGTGCCGGCTTCGGTCGTGAAGATGCGGTGGGGGCTGTCCTCATTGCCGCAAGCGATCGTGCGACCGTCGGGGGACAGCGCCGCGTGGACGTCAGACATCTCGGCGAGCCCACCGTGAATGGCTTCCGTCCCACGGTTGCTCGCGATCCACACGCCGCGCTCCGTGACGGCAAGCACGCGGTCTCCGCGAGGGAAGACATCCAGGGTCTTGATGCGACCGAACGATCTCGGGAGGGCGAGGATCGTATGCGCCACGCCTAGAACACCCTCTCGGACCTCGACGCGATCGGAGTACGCGAAAGAGAAGTGCTTTCGATCATGAGAGCGTCCGAAGGCCGTCACGCCCGGCAGCGGCTCGATGCGCTCGTCTCGAATTCGATGCACGACGTCGGAGACGCGCGCCAGGATGGTCCCATCGCCCGCGTACATCGCAGGATGAATCGATTGGCCGACGGCTTCGTCGCTGAAGACGTCGGATGACGGCGGGAACATGCGGCGAAGATCGTCCCACCGCTTCTCGCGGTTGAGCTTCTGCGCCGCGCGACGAACGAACGGCGCCATGGCCTTCCGCGTTTCTTCGGGCTCGGCGATCCAACGGGCCGAGGCGCTCACGAGCTCCGCCTCGGAGAGCGTCTCGGCGACCGCTACCACTTCGGAGCGAGCAGCAACAGAAGCGACGCTCGTGGCGACGACCGGTTGGGACGCGGCGAGAGCTTCGTTGCTCACGGACACGAGGAGACCGTTGTCGCCACCGATGATGACCCCATCGGTCGCACCGGGTAACGCACACCAGAGGTGCTCGCTTCGGCCTGTCGCCACCTTGCGAAATACCTCGCCATCCTCGGACACGAGCAACGTTCCATTGGCGCCGGCGACGATGAAGCGTCCGTCGTGCCAGAGCGCGTCCTCGAGATCATCCTCGGTGTCGACGTCGACGCGAGCCCAGCTGCGGCCCTTGTTCGTGGTGCGAAAGAGCTGGCCGTCATCGCCGACCACGACACCCACGCCGCGCGGCGAGAACGCGATGGCCGTGATGGGGGCGTCCGCCTCGAGTGGTGCGATGACGAGCTCGTCCTTCTCGAGGACACCAAGCTTGCCTTGGTGACTCAGAAACCAAAGCGCCCCGAAGGCGTGGGTGAGGCGCTGGATGCGACCGAGCTCCGTCAGGTGCTTGCCGAGCCTCGGCGTACGCCACGTGATGCCGTCGGCCGACACCATGACCAAGGCGGCATCTCCCGCGAGCCAGATTGAGCCGTGGGCCCGTTCGAGCGTGAAGAGGCAGCCTTTCGTTCCCGTTTCGATGGCCCGCCACGTCTCCGCGTCCTTCGTCTCGAAGAGCGCGCCCGTCTCGCCCACGACGAGCGCTCGCCAGCCGCCGAGAGGAAGCACGTCGCGCAAGCCGCTCGCGTCCGGCGGTCTGCGCCTGCGGAATGTCTTGCCACCCTCCGAGGTCATCACGAGCGGCGTTCCCCACGCACCTCCGACCGCCCACACCACGTTGCCTTTTCGCTCGAGCGCACCGACGTAGCCCTCGCCATCGCGAGCGTCGTGGAGCACGTCCACGCTCATGGCCCTCCGTACGTCGCGTCGAGATACGACACGATGTCGGCTGACTCGAACATCGCCTTGCCCGTGTTGTCGTCGACGAGGTACGGCACCATCATCTTCCCCGAACGGGCGACGAAGCTCTCGCGGTGCCTGCTGCCTTTCGCGACGTTGTGGAGCACGTACGGCAGCTCGAGCTCGCAGAGCGCTTCACGAACGAGACGGCAGTACGGCGAGCTCTCGAACGACCAAAGCTCGAGTGGCTTTCCGGGTGCTTTGCGTGGACGTGCGCGCCCACCATGCCCGCTGCGCCACGCGCTCGCGAGCATGCTCGACGCGGTCGTCAGCGGCCCGAGCGACAGGCCGAGCGGCAGCGTTCCGCCTCCGTATGTCTTCGCGAGGTAGCGCGCGATGTCCATCGACTCGTACATCGACGTGTTCGTGTTCGGGTCGACGAGATACGGGAACATCTTCTTCCCCGGCCGGAAGCGCTCACCGCCCTTGGGGCATGGGTAGACGAGCACCTCGAGATCGAGCGCGGTGAATGCCTCGCGAGCCTTGCGGCAGAACGGGCACGCCTCGAACTCGTAGAGCTCGAGCAGCTTGGGAGGCGGGGTGCTCCCATTGCCTCTCACCATCAGCCCGGCACCAAGGCGGGAGACCGACGCGCCGAACGAAGTCACGACATCGAGCGACCGTCCCATGGCCGCGAGAATGTGCGATGCTCCGAGATCATGCAAGCCCGCAACGCTGCGCTCATCGCCCTCTTCGCGCTCCTCGTTCCGTCATGCAAGAAGGGCTTCGGCTCCGGATTCGAAGGGCAGATCACGATGCACACCACGAGCGCAGCGGCGCCGCCGCAGGACATGGTCGTGAAGGCCAAAGGGGACAAGCTCCGCTTCGACACCAAGAGCGCCGACGGCTCCGATTCGTATGCCATCTACGATCCCAGCACGAACAAGGTCACGATGGTCCTCGAAGCGCAGAAAATGTACATGGACCTCGACTTCGGCAAGGCCGGCGCTCCGCAAGCCAACACTAGCCCCGACACGGCGAGCATCGACAAGACCGGCAAGCACGAGACCATCGCCGGCATCGACTGCGAGAACTGGATTGCCAATGATCCGAGCGGCAAGCGCTCCGAGGTGTGCATCGCGCAAGGCATCGCGTTCTTCGACATGGCGAGCGTGAAGAGCGGAGGCCCGAGCGCGCTTGGCAAGGAGCTCCGGGACAAGAAGCTTTTCCCGCTTCGGTCGGTCGAGTACGACGCGGCCGGCAAGGAAACCTCTCGCATGGAGGTCACCAAGGTCGAGAAGACGAGCCTCGACGACGCGCAGTTCTCGATCCCCAAGGACTACAAGAAGATGTGACGTGCTCAGTGCGGCCGTGTCATCGCGAGCACGTAGATCGCAACGCCGACTCCGAGGAGGATGGCGCACAGTGAAACAGCGACGATGCGAACGGCGCGAACGCGGGACGGTCGCTCGGCGGGTGGGTCGAGTGATGGGCGCGACACGAGAGGCCCGCTCGCGTCGGCGAGAGCCCCGAGCAGACTCGGCAAAGGAGCGAGCGGCATCGTCACGGAGTGGGGGCCGCTCGTTGCAGAGGGTGGCGGAAGTGAAGCGGCGACAGGGATGCGCGGTCGCACGGAGGCGCGGTCGATGGGCCGCTCCGCGGCATCGTCGAGCGCGACGAGCATGTGCGACGCCGACTGAAACCTCTGCGCGCGATCGCGGGTGAGGGCGCGCGCGATGAGCTTCGATACCTTCGACGGCACCTCGGGCCTCAGCGCGCGCACGTCGGGCGCGTCGGTCGTGCAGATTGCGATGAGCACCTGCTCCTGGGACGACGCGACGAATGGCGGCCGCCCAGCCAAGCACTCGAACACGATCGCGCCGAGCGCCCACAAGTCGACGCGCCCGTCCACGTCTGGGAGCGCGCGCGCCTGCTCGGGTGCCATGTAGAACGGCGTGCCCACGGCCATCCCCTTCTTCGTGAGCGCCAGCGCGAGGGTCTGCCCCTCACCGGGCATCATCTTCGACATTCCGAAATCGAGCAGCTTGCAGAACGCCGCGTCGCCGTCCTTCTTGGTGATGAACACGTTGTCGGGCTTGAGGTCGCGATGGACGACGCCGCCTTGATGCGCGGCGCCCAGCGCAATCAGGACTTGCTTCGCAATGTGCAGAACGTCCGGCAGAGCGATGCGCGCATCGCGACGGAGGCGCTGACCGAGATCCTCGCCCTCGAGAAGCTCCATCACGAGATACGGGCGCGCTCCATCCGTTCCCGCGTCGAGCACCGTGATGATGTGGGGGCAGCGCAGCGCCGACACCGCACGAGCCTCGCGCGCAAAACGCTTCGCGATGCGGTCACGGGCCGTCGGGTCTGCGACGCTCAGCACCTTGATTGCAACTTGGTCACCGCCGGCCGTCGGTGTCGCGGCGTAGACACCGCCCATCCCACCGACGCCGAGCAGGCGATCGAGCCTGTACTTCGAGCCGATGGTCGTCCCGAGCAAGTCGAACAGCTCGACTTGCCGCTCGGGCGCGACGATCTTGTCCGTTTTCGGTCGCAATGACCGCAGTCTAGGACGATATCAGGCGGACTTGGCGAGCTTGTGTACTTGCTCCGAAAGGCGGGCGATGGTGCGCGACGCCGCCTTCGGGTGAAGTACCCCCTTGCTCGTGGCCTTGTCGATCTGGGAGATGGCGGCCTTGAGCGCGCTCGTCGCGCCCGCCTTGTCCTTGCCGGCGAGGGCCGTGCGGACGCGTTTCACGTGCGTACGGACGACGCTGCTGACGGCACGATTTCGCGCAGTGCGCGTGATGCGCTGACGATTGCGCTTCTGGGCGGACGGATGATTGGCCACTCGGTACCTCGGGGGACGCGGACTCTATGCAAGGCCGCTACTTTGTCAAGGTCCGAGGAGGCTCAGGCGGAACGCCACCCCTCCAAGATCGCTGTCACCCACCGTAAGGGCGCCGGCGTGGGCCTCGGCGATCCCTTTGGCGATCGCGAGACCGAGGCCCGCGCCTCCCGCTGTGCGGCCTGTTTTGCCTTGGCGATACCGGTCGAAGATCGAGTCCCGCTCATTGGCGGGAATGCCCGGGCCGCTGTCACTCACCTCGAATGTGACACGACCTTGCTTGGCCTCGACGCCGACACGCACGCGGCCACCACGCGGGGTGAACTTGAGGGCGTTGGCGACGAGGTTGTCGATGGCCTGCCTGAGCTTGATGGCGTCGACGTTGAGATGGGCGTCGAGATCGCCCTCGAACGCGAGCGCGATGCGTCGTCGGGTGGCGACGGGTGAGAGCGAGGCGATGGTGGGTTGGAGGACGGCGCGCGCCGTCGTGGGTCGTGGGTCGACGTGGAACACGCCAGCCTCGAGCCTGCTCGCCGCGAGCACGCCGTCGACGAGCCTCGCCATGTCGGTGCACAGCGTTCGAATCGTCGCGACCGAGCTGCGTCGCTCGTCGGGCGAGAGGTCATCGGCCTGGAGCACCTCGGCGATGAGCCCGAGCGACGCGAGCGGATGCCTGAGGTCGTGGACGAGCATCGCGATGTGGTCGCGCCGTTGGCTCTCGAGGGTGCGCTTCAGCCTGTGGGCCTCGAGCGCGCCCCGAACGCGCGCGAGAAGCTCGCGGCTCTCGATGGGTTTGGTCATGTAGGCGTCGGCGCCTTCACGCAGACCATGTTCGATGGCGTTCGGATCGCGGCGCGCGGCGGTGAGCATCAACACGGCAGGGCCCCCTCCACGTCGGGCGCGGAGCCGCTTCAGCACTTCGTAGCCATCCATGCCGGGCATCGACACGTCCAAGAGGACGACCTCGGGCTCGTGCTCGTCGATCATCGTGAGCGCTTTCTTGCCGCTCAAGGCGGTCCGCACGCGATGCCCGTCCTCACTGAGGAGCGCCTCGTAGAGGGCGAGCGAATCCGGGAAGTCATCGACGACCATCACGTCGCCGCTCTCGGGATTGAGCGACTCGCGCGCCGGTGCTTCGGCGGTCACGACAGCTCTTTCGGAGCTACGTCGGTCGTCAGAGGCGGCTGCGGGCGAGCCCGCGGCAAGACAACGGTGAAGGTCGAGCCTTCGCCTGCTTTCGACTTCACCTCGATCTCACCGCCGAGCGCTCGCGCAAGCCTGCGTGACAGCGCGAGCCCGATGCCAGTGCCGGCGTACCGCTTGCCATCGCCCGTCTCGAGCTGTTTGAACTCGCGAAAGAGCTCGGGGAGCTGATGGTCGGGGATCCCGAGGCCCGTGTCGCTCACGGCGATCCGTACGTCCGTGCCGGCCGGCTGCAGCGTCACCTTGACGTGACCCTCCTCGGTGAACTTGATCGCGTTCGACAGCAGGTTCAAGAGGATCTGGCGGACGCGTTGCGGGTCGGTCACGACCTCGAGCGTCGGCGCCGCGTCCACGAGGAGCTCGATCGACTTGCCCTGGCGCAAGCTGTCGACCTCGGCGACGCACGCCCGCGTCAGCTGGGCGAGGTCGAGCGTCTCGAGGCGCACGTCGATGCGGCCGGACTCGGCCTTGGCGAGGTCGAGGACGTCGTTGATGAGGCTGAGAAGATGCGCCCCGTTCCGGCGGATGCGCTCGAGCGATTCGCGCGCACGCGGCGTCAAGTTCTCGCGAGGCGACGCGAGGAGCAGATCGGCGAAGCCGAGGATCGCGTTGAGCGGCGTCCGAAGCTCGTGGCTCATCGAGGCGAGGAACTCGGTCTTCACGCGGTTGGCTCGCGTGAGCGTCTCGCCCTGCTCGGCGAGGATGTTGGTCTTCTCGCCGAGGCGAGCGTGGGTCCATGCGTTGTGAAGGCCTCCCGCGAACTGGCGCGCGGCATCGCGGACGAGCTCGGCCCGGTCGGCCGACGGCGCGGTCGTACGCCCGATGAGCACGGCGCCCGCAGCTTCGTCACCGACAGCGATCGGCTGCACGAGCACCCACCCGATGCGGACCTTGCCGACGCCGATGTCCATCTCGGGCGCGTCGCTGCCGAGCGCTGCCTCGTCGAGAACGCTCGGCTCACGCGTCTCCATCACGCTCTGCGGCAGACCCTTGCTGCCGAAGAGGGCCGTGTCGAGCGTCCGTCCGTCGATGGCGCATGCGTGCACGGGGACGAGACGATCGGCCGCATCGAGCAAGAACACCGCTCCGACGTGGGCCCCGGCGAACCTCACGAGGCCGCGGAGACCCGACGTCGACAGTGCACGAACGTCGAGCGTCTTCAGCTCGCGCACGAACTCGGCGTAGGCGCGCCCCGATTCGTCGCGCGCCGCGAGCTCGGTGTTCGCGCGCGTGAGGTCCTCGAGCGTCGCCGCGCGCGCGGCGAGCGTGCGACGCAAGCGCGGGGCCGTGTCGTGGGGGAGAGCGGCCATCGTCACGTCGCTGCGCCCGACCGCACCGAGCTCGTCGCGCCGATCGGGGAGCATGGGCAGCGGCTCGAGCTTGCCGGTGGCCTCGAGCGCTTCCTCGATGCGGCTCGTCGCGCTCGCGAGATCGCGCGCAATCCAGATCCCGGCAGCAAGGGCGAGAACGCCTGCGAAGAGGAGCATGCCCGTCGTCTCGCGACGCGACTGCTCGACCGACTTGAACGCAGCCGACTGCTGCTCTTTGGCGTCTTTGATCGCGTCGTTTCGAAGCTCGGTCAGAATGGAGCGCATCTCGTCGGTGCGCACCTTGCCGAGCGCGACCTGCTCCGATTCGACCGCCTCGCCTTCGCGCTTGGCGCGAATCTGCGGCTCCGAGACGGTGCGAATCCAGTCGTGGACGAGGCGACCGAAAGCCGCGACGCGCTCGTCTTCCTTGCCGTTCTCCGCCGTCTCCTGGGCTTCGTCGAGGACGCGGTCGAGATCGTTGCGCGCCTGGTCGTACGGCATGAGAAACGAGCTGTCGCCCGTGAGCAGGAAGCCGCGCTTGCCGGTTTCGAGGTCGGCCATCAAGCGGAGCAAGACCTCGGCGTCGTCGGCGAGCTTCAAGTCGTGCTGAACGAGGCGCTCGAACTTCTGCTCGAGCTCGGCGTGTGCGAGCGAGGCACGATAAAGGCCGAAACCGAGCACGCCCACGACGAGCAACGAGGAGAGCAAAATGCGCCAAAAGAGCGCGCTCGAAAGAAGGCGCAAGGGGCTATGCGGATCTTGTCACATTTCCCCCGTCGCGGCCTACTGCTGGCGGAAGATGATGGGGACGCGGGCGTGCGTGCCTGAGCCACCGGGGGCGTTGAATGCGGCGTTGTGGGCCCTCTCCATGATGCACTGCTCGACCGCGGGCGACAGGCCAGCTCCGTCGATCTTCGTCACGTCCGCGACGTCGCCGTTGGGCGCGATGTGGATGTCGATGGTCAGCTTGCCCTGCATCGTGGGGTCGAGGTCGAGCCCCTTTCGCACGTAGCAGGAGCGGAAGCTCGGACGCAGCCTTGCGATGGGGCCCTCGATGTCCGTGATGCCGGGAGGCTTGGGGAAGCCGCCGATGGTGACGTCGACCTTCGGGCCGCCTGGGTCGCGCTCGCGCCCCGCGGTCATCGGGCCGACCTGGGTGACGCCGAGGTTGCGCAAGTCGGTGGGGTCGAGGATGACATTCGATCGTGGCGCGAGCGTGAGCTCGCCGCCCGTCCGCTCCACCCCGTGCGGATCGCGTGCGACGCCCTCGAGGTCGACGAGCGGGATGTCCGAACGATTCAGCGCGATGTCGACCGCGGTCCTGCCGGGTGTGAGCACGCCGAGCAAGTCCATCTTCATGGCTTCGGCGTCGTGAGCGAGCGACGCAGCGCGGGCGTCGCTGCGTTGCGCCTCGGACCGCTGATGGGAAACCGGAGTCGCACTCGTCGGCTGGGAGGTCGGGCTCGCAGTGTCGCTCGTGGTGGCAGCGGTCGCGGGATCCTCGACGACGGCCGATGGAAGGGCGTTCGTCATGTCGATGATGGAGACCACGTCGTCCGTCACCACGACGGGGTCGAGCCAGTCGGAGAACATCGACCCGATGAACCCGAAGTGGACGAGAAAGCTGAACGCCACGATGACGGTGAGCGCCCAGTCGATATCGGCCCGCTGGGTCGTGAGCGGCAACTGCGGACGCGCGCGCGGGGGTGGCGGGACGACGAACTGAAAGAGCACTGTGCTCTTTCCCACGACGACCTTTCCCCGCGCCGAGTCGTCGAGACGGATGCGGGATGCGTGCGGGCCTACGTCGATGGTGCCCTCGGCGGTGACGATGCGGCCTGTCGCCCCGCCGGGAACGCAGATGAAGTAGCCGTCGCGGTCGCGTTCGAAGAGCGTGTCATCACGATCCTCAATGACTCCGCGGGGCGGGTCGCGAAAGGTGCGCTCTTCGATGATGCGGCCGGCCTGCACGATGGCGACACGGAGCACCTTTTCGCTCCGAGGCATCGTCGCGGCGCGCATCACCGCGGTCATTCGCCCCACGGGCGCTCGCGACACACCGCGCGTTTGGAGATGCAAGCTCATGGGATAAGGCTCCGTCTGCCCGATACGACAGCGACCTCGGCGCGAAGTTCCCTTAAGTCATGCTTCCTCTCGGCCGACCCACGCGCCGGCACACGAAAGGCCGAGCGCGATGGGCGCGAGCGCGAGCGCGAAGACGAGCGCGACGGGCGCGAAGAACCCGAGGACCGTGAGCGTGAAGGCGAGCGCTAGGGTCGATCCGACCGCGGCTTCGAAGAGCGTCGGGAGCTCACCCGCCCGAGCTATCAAGTACCCACTGAGCGGGAAGCCCGTGAGCAGGCCGGCGACGAGGAGCGCAACGGGACCCGCCGTGGACGCGTCGCGCTCGTCGATGATGGAGAAGTCGACGTGAACGAAGTGACCGAACACGATCGCCATGGTGATGCCGAGCACCATCCCGCCGAGGTGAATGAAGACCCCGAACGCGACCCATCGCCAGCCGATGGGGCGGTCGCGGTTCTTGAGCGCCTCACGGAATGCGCGCAGGGAGGGCGGACGCGACAGCGCCTCGAGCGACGCGATCGAGAGCGCGGTGATGCGGGAGCGATCGCTGACGACCGACCGACGCCGCAAATCGCGCTGGAGGAAGAACGCGACCACCCCCATCCCCAAGAGCAAGGGGACCGCCGCCACGAGCGCCGCTGGGCCGCGCCCATAAACGAGGTGCGAATAGAAGCCGTGACCCACGACGGCGAAGACGAAGAGCATAGGGAAGTGCGCGCCGGGCTCACGAAGCTGCCGAGCCCGTCCGAGGCCCCAACCCCACGCCGAAGCGAAGAACACGTGGGCGGGGAGCGCAAAAAGCACCCGCGCGATCCAGATCCCCATGCTGCCCGTGTGCCCAAAGAGGACGAGCGTGCTCTCGATCGTCGCGAAGCCGAGGGCAGCGGCGCTGGCGTAGACGACGCCGTCGTAGGGCTCGTCGAAGTGGTGTGACCGAAACGCCGGCCAACACGCCGCGACCTTGGCTGCCTCACCAAGCGGCGCAGCGAACGCGAACGTGAAGAGCAGCGCCATGCCCTGCCCGGCGGCTCGAATGTCCATGTCGAGGTGCGTGAAGGCGGCCGCCCTCGCGCGCAGCCAGAGCGCCACCCCTCCAAAGACGACGCCGAGCACGGCGGTGCCCAGGACGACGAGGGGCGGCTCACGATCGGGGTCGGTACGCCACACGAGCCAGAGCATCGCGAGCGCCGGCACGAGCACGACGAGCAGTTTGATGGCGCTCAACAAGGCTCTCGCATTGTCCCCCGCCCGTGCCCAAAAGGTTTAGTTTCTGGGGCTCAAAGATGCAGCGCGAGGTGGAGGGAGCCCACCAAACCCACACCCGCTGCGTCACCCGACTGTTGGTAGAGGGCGTTACCTTGGAGGGCGGAGTTACACGCTGGGATCTGCGCGCAAGCCACTCCGTCGACCGTGGGCGGCGTCAGCGGATCGCGGTGCAGGTAGATGAACTCGAACGTGCCATCGATCCCGATCGAGAAGAAACGCGCCAGGTAGTAGTCGGCGCCGACCGAGAACCCCACGTTCGCGCCCGTCGTCGAGAGTGCGCTGGCGCCCTGCGCGGCAGTCGCGCCTCCCGTCTGGATCACGTTGTTCAGGTTATTGGGATCGACCGAACCGATCGCGGCGTACCCGCCGTGAATCGTCACGTAAGGATCCCAGTTTCCCGCGGGGACGTGAAAGCCGATGACGGCGTCGAGCTCCCAGATGTTGAAGGGCTGGAGCATTTCGTAGCGAAAGCGCGCGCCGAGCGTGAACCACACGAAGCGCACACCCGCTTCGGCGCCGAGCATGGCCCCGCCCGCGTTGTTTTGCTGGAGCTGGAGCGTGTTGCTGAACGTCCCGAGCGCGTTGAAGACGCCACCGCCCTGAGCGTTGAGGTAGAGGAATTCGAGGCCACGCCCGCTGTCCTGCTTCTTCGAGTCATCGAGTCGCTGCTCGGTGCTCTGCGGAGGCGGCGGTTGCTGCTCGATGGGCGGCGGCGGGGCGAGTTGCTGCTGCGGGGGCGGCGGCTGCAGCTGTTGCGGCTGCGGCTGATCTTGAGTCAGCGGGGGCGGCGGCTGGAGATCTTGCGCGAGCGCGACCGATGAAAGGGCGGTGACGGCGACGAAGGCGAGTGCGGATGAATGCTTCAAGACATCTCCTTACGGTTCCCGGCCGTAAGCGTTGGTATCGTCGTATCGTCGTTGGACGGACCACGTCGGTATAGCACGCCTCGCATGACGTCTCGAAAGCTCATCGCCGTGGCGCTTGCGTTCTTCGGGCCGTGGGGCATCGGGCATTTCCACCTCGGCCAGCGCAAGCGTGGATGCGTGTGGCTCCTGGCGGCGATTGTCGGCCTCGGCGTCTTGGGAGCGCTCTTGCCCGTCATCGGGCCCCACGCGGGTTGGAGCGTCGCGGTCGCGCTCCCGTTCGTGTGGATGCTCGCGGTCTGGATGGTGTCGTTCATCGACCTCCTTCGGAGCCCAAATGAGAAGCCTCGCGTGCCGGTGTGGCAGACCGTCGCGTTCTTCGCCGCGGGCCTCGCGGGCCCCGTCATCGCCAGTCTGCTCGTACGCGCCTTCGTGCTCGCGTCGTTTGTCGTGCCGACGCAGTCGATGCAGCCCACCGTGCTCCCGAACGACCATCTCTTCGCGAGCCGAAGCGATCGGCGCGCCCGCTACGGCGACGTCGTCGTGCTCGCGTCACCCGAGCACCCCGAGCAGATGCTCGTCAAACGCGTCATCGCGATGCCCAACGACGTGCTCGAGATGAAACAGGGGCGACCCGAGGTCAACGGGTGGCGCGTCCCCTCGTGCATCGTCGGCACGGTGACGCTCGATGACGCCACCGGCGAGCTCGACGTCGAGTTCCTCGGGGATGCATCGTATCTCGTCTTCTACGACGGCGCGTCACCGGGCGCCCACGCGGGGCCACTCTACGCATCGCCCGATGGCGTCCTCGTGCTCGGCGACGATCGCATGAGCAGCGCCGACTCACGAACGTGGCACCACGGCATCGACGGCAACGTCGCATCGAGCGCCCTCCGCGGCCGCGCCCTCTTCGTCTGGCTCCGCACGAGCCCCATCGACACGCGCCACTTCGGAATTGGCCTCGCCGGCATCGTCCTCCCCGCCACCCTCGCCCACCTCCAGCCCGAAGTGGACCACTGCCTCGCCACCCGCCCCAACGCCACGCCCCCTGCGCCATTCAGGCACTAAGAACGAAGAGAACGGGGAGACGGGGAGTCCTGTTCTCGCGTTTTATTCGGCGCCGGGTTGGTCTGCGGGCGGTGGATCGACGACGGGTTGCGGGGTGGGGGCTTCCATGACGACCTCGGCGCAGGCTTGTTCGAGGAGCTCGGCTACGTCGAGTTGTTTGATGTCGTCCTCGAGGCTTTGGCTCTTGAGGCCGTCCATGATCATGTAGCTGCAGAAGGGGCAGGCGCTCGCGATGGTCTTGCTCTTCCCACCCGCCGCCGCGACGGTGTCGACGAGCTGGAGCGTGCGCTTCACGTTCACGCGGTTCTTGTTCTGCTCCTCCATGAACATCTGACCGCCGCCTGCCCCGCAGCACAGGCCGCGCTGCTTCGTCCAGTACGGGACCTCGACGAGATTGACACCAGGGATGCGCTTCAAGATCTCGCGCGGCGACTCGTAGACGCCGTTGTATCGGCCGAGGTAGCAGCTGTCGTGGTAGGTGACGCTGCCCCTCACTTCGTTCGTGGGGACGAGCTTCTTCTCCGCGAGGAGGCCGAGCAAGAAGTCGGTGTGGTGGACGACCTCGAGCTTGCAACCGAAGTCGGGGTATTCGTTCTTGAGCGTGTTGAAGCAGTGGGGGCACGCCGTCACGACGGTCTTGATGCCGCCCTTTTCCTTGTAACCGTTGAGCGTCGTCGCGTTGCCCTCGGCGAGCATGGCAAAGAGCATCTCGTTGCCCGCGCGGCGAGCTGGATCGCCCGTGCAGCTCTCCTCTTGGCCGAGGATCGCGAAGTCGACCTTTGCGCGCTTGAGGAGCTGCGCGACGGCCCGGGCGATCTTCTTCGCGCGCGGCTCGGTCGCTGCGGCGCACCCGACCCAGTAGAGGACCGGCGCGTCGGGTCTGTCGCTCATCGTCGGGATGTCGAGCCCTTCGGCCCAACCGGCGCGGTCGAGGCGCGACGTGTTCCACGGATTCCCGTTGGTCATCATCGCGTCGAAGACTTTGTTGAGCTCGGTCGGGAACTCGTTTCGCACCATCATCAGGTTGCGCCGCATGTCGACGATCTTGTCGACGTACGAGATGAACACCGGGCACTGCTCCTCGCACGCACGACACGTGGTGCACGCCCAGAGCACGTCGGGGTGGATCACGTCGGGCGCGAGGTTGATCGGCGGGTGCTTGGCACCATCTAAAAACTCGTCTTCACGCGAGTAGAGGTGATTGCGAAGATCGAGCGTGAGGTGCTTCGGGCTGAGGATCTTGCCCGTGCGGTGGGCGGGGCAGTTGTCCGAGCAACGGCCGCACTCGGTGCACGTGTAGAAGTCGAGCACGGCCTTCCACGACAAGTGCTCGAGGCGCGCGATCCCGATGGGGGCGCTGGCTGGATCTTCGGGATCGGCCTTCTCGAGCAGCTCGCCGATCTTCTCGGTCATCGTCATGCGCGTCCCGCCTGGCGGCGGATCCGCCACCTCCGCAATGGGGCGGAGGCGGCCCGGCGCGTCGAGGTTGCGGAAGAAGACGTTGGGGATGGCCGTGATGACGTGGAAGTGCTTCGAGTGCGGCAGGAGATTCAGGAACAAGAGCACGAGCGTCGAGTGCGTCCAGAACCCGAGCGTCGCGAGGATGACGAGCGCACCCGGGCTGAGCGCGCGGAACATCACGGCGAAGAGCGTCCCCGCCGGCGACGGATAGGGCGACCATTCGATCTTCGTCTGCCCGTCGAGCTGCTCACCGAGCGGCGCGACGATCGCGCGAATCGAATCGCACTGCGACGCGGTGGCGAGGGACGCCTTGCCCATGCCGCACATCTCGACCTTGCGCATCAAGAGCACGTGCGACGCGCCGTCGTAGGCCATGTCGGCGATCATCATCGTGCCGATGATCCCGAGGATGAGCAGCGCCTCGAAGCTAAGCGTCGTCCGCTTCAGCGGCTTGATGAGCCGGTAGTAGAAGAAGACGAGCACGCCCGCGACGACGAGCGTGCCGACGCAGTCCTTCGCGAACTCGTAGATGCGACCCGCGGGCATCCACGGCGCGAGCACCCAGAGGTTGAACGTCGGCGAGAAACCCCGGCCCCACAGGACGAGCGTCCGCAAGAGGAGCACGGCGAAGCCGAGGAAGATGAGCTTGTGAGCGATTCCGGACGGTTGGTAGTAGTCCATCCGCTCTTGCTTGAATGCCCACCGCCACGTCCCTCGAAGTCGCTCGAAGAGACGATCGAATCGTGGCGTGCCCGTCGCGGCTCGCATGAGCTTGTAGCGACGGCTGGCGGACCAGCCAAAGGCCGACCACGCCACGACGAGCAGCGCCAGCATCGCGTAAGAGCCCATGGGTCACAGCTGTATAGGGCTCGGAGCGACCTTTCGCGAAGCGAAATACTGTCGCTTTAGCGCTTGCCCTTCTTGGCGGGCTTCTTCGCAGCCTTCTTCTTCGGGGCCGCTGCCTTCTTCTTCGGGGTCGCAGCCTTCTTCGCGGGCTTGCCCATCTCCCACAAGCCGAGCGCGGCGCCCGCGGGATCCAAGAAGACGCCGATGGCGCCCATCTCCCCGATCGCCGTGTAGTCGACGACGACCCTGCCGCCCGCGCCCAACACCTTCGCGAGCGACTTCTTCACGTCCGCCACCGTGACGTACGGAAGCCACGCCGTCGGTTGCTCCGCCATCGCCTTCTTCATCATGCCGCCGCCGACGCCCTTGCCCACATCGAGCATCGTGTAGCCGCCCATCTCGGGCGTGTCCGACAGCTTCCAGTCAAAGAGCGTCTTGTAGAACTTCTTCGCTGCGCCAACGTCGTCGGTCGCGAGCTCGACATGAATGAACGGGTTTCCCATGGTCGTGTTCTCCGTCGCGGCGAAGCCGCGGTCTGTAGCTTTGGACCGCGCACGCTAGGCGCAGACGTACGCGTTGCCAAGAGGCGGCGGTGCAAACCCCTAAAGCGTGAAGACGAAATGTTTCTTGTCGTCTTTGGTGTCGAGCGTCACGTCGGCGCCATACGACCGGCTGCCGACGCGCGCCCCGAAGCGCACGGCGATCGGGAGCGTCGCGGCGTGCAGATCGTCGAGGAAGATGTCGACGCTGTAGCTCCCGCGGGGCGGGTCGAGGCCACCCCAAAGGACATTCTCGATGTTCTGCCCATAACACGCGTCTTTGGGGCAGTCCCTGTCGAGCCGGAGGCGCTCGGCGCCGTTGGTCGGGTGGTTGTCGTCGACGAAGTCGCCCGAGGGATCGGTCACGCGCAAGTCGACGTCGGCGGGGTTATCGCCCCAAGCGATGGTGAACTGGAGCGGGCCGGTGGCGATGCCGCACCCTTCGTCGATGACGCCGTTGCAGTTGTCATCGACCGCGTTGAAGCAGATCTCGGGGCCCGTGGGCGTGCATGCTTCGACGAGCGTCACGCCGTAGGGTGCCTCGATGTGCGTCGCCGTGAGGCCGGACGCGCTCTTCACTGGCGCCTGTGGCCCGCACGAAACGACCAGCAGCACGATGAGGCCGAGCATCTTGCGTTTCATGGCGAGGGCTCCGCGAGCCATGTCTTTGCGATGTCGCCGAGCGACGCGAGCGCAGAGCGCTCGCCGAGGAGCCACAAGACGAGGAGCGCATCGTCGCGCTTCTTTTCGTCAGCTTGTTTGGCGTCAGCCAAGAGCTTCGCGCGCAGACGGACGAACGTGAGCGAGTGGGGCCCTGCATCGACCTCACCGCTCTGACGGAGCTGGTAGGAGAGGCCCTGAAGGACCCACTCCTGCTTGCTTCCGTGAAGCGTCACGTCCCGGGCGGCGAGCGCCAGGCCCGCGATGCGCGCGAGGGCGCCGCTGTCGTACAAATCCTCGGTGAACGTCGGCGCGCTCTGCGCGTAGAGCTGGCGCAGTGGCTCGATGGGTGGAGGCGATGGCCCATCCGCGTCGGCGCTCGACTCGTACGCCTGGAACACGCTCGCGACCGTCGACTTCGTGCCACCAAAGAGGAGCGCGAGCGCGGCGTCGTGAACGAGCGCCCTGTCCTTGAGCATCGAGACCAGCCGCGTGCGCTCTGCCTCCGCGAGACCCCCTTGCCCGAGCAACCGCGCGGTTTCATGACGCGACTCGGGATCGGTCTTCGTCACGAGGAGCGACACGAGCGGTGCGTCGATCGCCGCGTTTGGACGTTGGGTGAGCCCGATGAGCCAGCAGCTCCGTTGAAACTCGCGTTTCCGATCGGATGCCATCGCGCGCAGCTTGCCGACGATCTCGCGGCGCGTGGCCGGGTCGGCCAAATATGCAGCCGCGTTGCATGCGGCGATGCGGGCCTGCTCGTTGCTCTTCGGATCCTCGGCGATCTTCATCAGCAGCGGGATGGCTTTGGGATCTCCGAGCTCCCAAAACCCCTCGGCCGCGCCGACAGCGAGCGTTCGGTACGTCATGCCCAGGCTCACGAGCTTGCCCTGCAGGAGCGCGTCGCCCGATGCGTCGAACGACGCTGGTTTGCGACCGAGCTGCTTCGCGAGAATGGCCCACGCGGACGCGTCGCGCGTGCGCCCGAGGAAGCGCAGCGCGCTTTGCGCCACGGCGAACTCTTCCGGTACGCTCGCAGCACCCGCAACGGGGAGCGCAGCGACCGGATCGGCGAGCCTGCGGAGCATCGGCAGCGCTTGCGTCGATTCGACCGCGACGAGCAGCCGAAGGCCATCGGGGTGCGGCTGCGGGTGCGAGCGCATCCACGCCATCACGGGTCCCTCGCTCATCTCTCTCAGCTGGGCATGGGCCTCCGGATGAACGAGGGCAAGCTCGGCGAGCATGCGGGCGGAGCTCACACGCTCGTGGTCGTCGCGCACGAGCCCGACCACGTTCGGGTCGCCCGAGTCATAGAGCTTGAGCGGATCTTCGCCGAGCCTCCACGCGAGGTGGGGTGCAGCGCGTAGATCGCCGAGCTCGGCGAGCCGGAGAGCGGCCTCGGTGCGAAAGTGGGGATGCTTCACGTGGTCGGCGTAATGCGCGAGCGTGGAAGCCGCGCGAGGATCGCCCAGCGAGCGGAGCTGCCTGAAGAGGTGCTCGAGAACGCCGAACTCCTTCTGCGGATCGAGGAGCTCGGCGACCGACGCGAGCAGCGCCCCATCGTCACCCTCTTCCGTGAGCGCCCGGACGAGGAGCATGCGCGTCTTCGGGTCGGCGGTCGGGAGCGCGGAGACGATGATCTTGCGGCGAGACTCGGCGCTTTGCGGAGGCCCAGGCGGAAGCGTGGCCACCGCGAGCAACCGGGCGAGCGCGACGGCGTCGTACGCCATCGTCCCATCGAGTCGCTTGACGCGCTGAAGCTCGCCCGAGCCATAGAGCGTCAGCGCCAAGGCGGCTGCGCGCGCGTCGCCCGCGTGGACGAGCACCCACGCGGCGGCGGCCTTTTCGTCTGCCCCCTCACCGTGGGCGAGGCGTTCACCCACCGCGTCGATCACGGCTGGCCCGAGCTTGACCGCGTCGTACTCGAGCATCGCGGCGAGCCCGCGCACGCGCTCCTCTCGCGACTTGTTCTTGAGCGCGAGCGTGGCCCGGCGCAGCCCTTCGTCGTCCTGGGCGCGCGCGTGGACTTCGAGCGTGTCGGTGGATGGCGCCACGACCGGTGCGGGGCCGCCGCACGCAAGCAACAGCAGCGCGCACGTGAGAATCGACAGCCGGGCCAATAGCGTCCTTGGCTCGCGATACTGTCAGAAGTTAGTCTCGCCGCCAGGAAAAATATGAGACGCACACTCGCTGCACTGTTCGCCGCAATCGCCGTGGTCATCGTCGCCTGCAAACCCACGGGTGGAGGCGCGTGCACCGAGAACTCGAAGTCGTGCGATTCGCCGACGGCGCGGTTTGCATGCGTGACGGGCAAGTACGCCCTCGAGACGTGCAAAGGGCCGGATGGCTGCAAAGAGACCCCCGCGGGCACCACGTGTGACTCCTCGCACGGTGACGTGGGCGATCCCTGCTCGTCGGCCAATCAGGTCGTCTGCGGGATGGACAACAAGTCGAAGCTCCGGTGTGAGATCGAAGGCGGCGTCGGCAAGCTCGTCTTTGTGTCGCGTTGCTCGAAGGACGGCTGCAGCGTCGACGACAAGGGCGGCGCGCACTGCAACGACCCGTTCGCGAAGGTGGGCGACACGTGCAAGGTGAACCCCGCGCAGAGCGAGCGCGCGAACGGCGCGTGCAACGAAGACTTCAAGAGCGAGCTCCGTTGCAAGGACGGCAAGATGGCCCTCACCCACTCCTGCCGCGGCGACGAGGGTTGCACGCCGCTCACGACGGGCCCGTGGTGCGATCGCTCGATCGCGCTCATGGGTGACGCGTGCGACGCCAACATGCCGGAGTTCTCGGTCGGCTGCGAGCCAGCCCACGACAAGATGCTCACCTGCAAGAGCGGCAAGCTCACCGAGGAGGTGCGCTGCGGCGGCGAGGGCAAGTGCTACGTGCGCCAGTACGGGCAGGACGGCTTCAGCCACTACCAGGCCGAGTGCGATCAGTCGTCGGCCCTTCCAGGTGACGACTGCGTCAAGGACGGCGGCCGGGCCTGCTCGGAGGACAAGGAGAGCCGCCTCGTGTGCCAGAACGGCAAGTTCATCGTCGACAAGGCGTGCAAGATGAAGATCCCGCACAAGAAGGACGAGCCCGACCTGTCAGGTTGCCTCATCCACGCCCCGGACGGGACATCGTTCACGTGCCAGTGATCTCACACTGCATGTGGCCCAGAGGTGTGCGTTACTTCGGCGGCGCTACATTCACGCCCGCGCCACTCGTCGCCGCGGGCGGAATCGACTGGTCGGTGAGCTTCGGATTCATGACCTCGAAGAACGCACGCCTCGCAAGCTCCCCGACGGGCCCCGCCTCGTTCCGAAGCGCCATGAGCACGCCCTTCTCCTTCATGAACTTGAGAATGGCGATGGCGTCCGTCTGCTTCTTCGCGTCGGTGCCCTTGGCGTCGTTGATGAGGCGCACGCGAAACTGCACGCGCGTGATCGAGTGCGGGCCGTTGTCGAAGACGATGCCCTGGATGTCGCGCTCGAGGATCATGCGCGGCCAATCCTGATACTGGTCGTTCACCTTCACGAAGCGGCACGCCTCGGCGTTGGCGATCCACCGGGCCACGTTGCCGACCTCGTAGTCCTTGTCGCTCCAGTAACCGAAGCTCTTGTCGTAGGCCTCTTTGAGGTCCTCCATGAGCTCGGGCCCCGAGCCGGTGTACTGCGCGATGGCGCGGGACACGGTGTCGGGGTCGGCGCCGATGAGCAGCGCCAGCATCGCGTAGTTGCGGATGGCGTTGTCCTTGAGCATCTCCATCAGCTTGGTGACGGTCGCGGCGTCAACGCCGCCGAACCCAATGGCGCGCGCGGCTTGCTTCGAGACCTGGGGGTCGGCCGTCGGCGTGATCAAGTCCACGAGCCCCGCGTTGGCAGACGGCACCGGCCTGTGAATGAGCGCTTCGAGGTAGCAGCCG
>Ga0302326_10007541_pt1 | contig 24161 bp, 17 predicted proteins | sample Palsa_T0_3_FD_202264 | JGI IMG/M metagenome (GOLD analysis project Ga0302326, IMG submission 202264) | Peat permafrost microbial communities from Stordalen Mire near Abisko, Sweden - Palsa_T0_3 | ecosystem: Environmental > Terrestrial > Soil > Palsa > Peat permafrost | place: Sweden: Abisko... | reverse complement strand
CGACCGCGTGGATGTTGTGTTCGTCCTGGCCGTGGTTGACGAATTCGATCACCACTGGGCCCGCGGGAACCGAGGTGCGGGAGAGGATGAAGTGGTAGCCGTTGCTGTCTTCGGCCGTCACCTGCACGTGCACGGGTCCGGCGGGGGCGGCGGGGGTTTCCGTGGGTGCAGCGCCGCCGCCGGCCGGGGAGCTGGGAGACGAACCCGACCCGGACCCGGACCCCGCGCCGGGAATCACCGGGCCCGGGGCGCCCGTCCACGGGCCTGTGGAGGCGCCGGAAGAGCTCCCGCCTTTGGAGACGCCCTTCGGCGCGGAGGGCTTCGAACCGGCGTCACGCTTGTGCTTGCGATGGGAGGCACAGTGGCGATGGCGCGCGTGGCGCCGGCAGGCCTGCGCGGCGTGGGAGGAACGCTCGCGCGAGCGGTGTACGGACGTGGCGAGGGCGACCGATGCGCCGCCAAACAGGCAGAGCAGGCAGAGAAGCGGCAGCGATCGAATCGCCGGCAGCCTCATTTCACCAAGGCGTACCGTTCGAACGACGCCGCTTCGGGAATAACCAGGCCGGCTTCGGTCTGGAACCACTGTTCGAGCAGCGAGCAGTACATCCCGCGGAAGTCCGACGTCCGCAGGACGTTTTCGTTTTCGTCCAGGTTGGTCAGGCCGGGGAACTCGCCGACCATTTTGCCCGAGGCACGGGTACCGATCAGGAACGCGTTGCCGCCGGCGCCGTGGTCGGTGCCCGAGCCGTTTTCCTGCGGACGGCGGCCGAACTCCGACCACAGCTGGATCAGTACGCGCTGATCCAGGCCGCGATCTACCAGGTCCTGTTGGAAGGCGACCACCGCGTCGACGGTCTGCTTGAGGTTGGTGGCGAGCGTGTCGACCTCGTTGGAGTGCGTGTCGTAGGAGCCGACGGCGTTCAGCGAGGCACATTTGATCGGCATTCCCGTGTGGAGCATCGCCGCCAGCACCGCGAGCCGTTCGGCAAATTCGCCCGTGGGGTAGGTGACCGTCGATTTGTCGCCCGTATTTTTCTCGGATTCGACGAAGTCGGCCATCTTGTTGAGGACGAGGTCGGTGTCGTAGGAGGCGTTGCGCGCCTGGGCGTACGCGGGCGAGGGCGCTGCGAGGGCGCCCAGCGCGCCGAAGGTTTCCAAGGCCGGTCCGATCACGGGTTCGCCGAGGCCCTCGGCCGACATCGTGTAATCGGCGGGCGAGGAGACCGCGGCGACAGGCATCGTCTCGGTCGCCAAAGCCGGCGCTAGCGAGTAGTCCAGGGACAGGCCTTGTAGGGGGTTGTTGGGTTCGCCGAAGAGGTCGAGGTAGCGTCCCATCCAGCCCGTGCGCGCGTTGGTGTCGAGCTGGCCGACCTCCCAGTAGTGGCGGCTGGTGAAGTGGCTCTCGTCCTGCGGCTCGTAGCCGATGGCGGGGAACGCGGTGACCTTGCCTTTTTCGTGCAGTTCGGCCAGGCCGGTCGCGGACGGATGCCACATCAGGGTCTCGTCCTCGGTGAAGGTCACGCCCGATCCTTCCTCGAGACCCAGCGTGGGGCGCAGTTCTTTGTACTTGGCTTCCTTCACCGGCGCGAGCACCGACAGCGCGTCCCAGCCGCCTTCCATGAAGATCGAGACGAGCACCGGCTGTTCTCCTGAGGAGGCCGAGGCCTCGGCGATGCCCTCTTCGAAGTGACGCGGTGAGAGCATCGAGGCGCCGTACACGGATAGCGCCGCGCCGGCGGACGCGAGCAGGAACGTGCGCCGATCGAGGCCCGTGCCGGCCGGCATCGGCATCCCCGGCTCGATCCTAGGCAGTCCCTTCCCCGCGACGGCGGCGCCGCGGCGCAGCAGCGCAGCGCGGTTGAAGTCGTTACATGAGCAGCTTCTGGCCATCAGCTCACCTGCATATCTGGAGAGGTGGCGATCAGCATCCGTAGCGCGTTCTGGCGCATTGCCCGGTAGGGGCTCAGCTCCCATTCCGTTTTGCTCGTGCCCACCGGGCAGGTCTCCGAGAAGAGCGTGATGCATTGCGTCGATTCGCTGGAGAGCAGCGGGTTGGCCCAGTAGCTCATCGCGTTCGCGAGCGCTGCGGCCGGTTCCTCGGTTTTGCTGTATTCCGGTTCGCCTTTGGCGGGCCAGGGGTTCGCGTAGGTCTTCGACGTCACGGAGCTGGCCATTTCCCAGCGCGCCTTCGTGGTCGAGGTGTCCAGCCAAGCACCGAAGTCCCAGCCGGAGACGTTCGGCGGGTAGAACAGCTGCTGGCCGGCGTTCGCGGACAGCCACGTCCAGGACGTCGTGTCGATCGGGCGGCCGATCGAGCGCAAGAGGCCCGCGTTGTAGACGACCGGCGGCGTGACGAGCTCGGGGCCTGAGTAGAAGTCGGGGTGCAGCAGGATCGCCTCGACGATCGCGCGGATCGAGTAACCGGAGCCGACGTACAAGCCCTCAAGCGTTGCGAGCGTCGCTTCGTCGGGCGGGGAGGGGATGAAGTAGCCCCACAGCTTCGTCACGAAGAATGAGGCGTGCAGCGGGTGTTCGACGCACATGCGGACGGCGTCTTCGTAGTCCCAGTCGCCGCTCTGGCCGAAGATCGTCTTGACGCCGTCGTCGTGATAGGAGGGGTCGTAGTGGAAGTTCTGCAGGCCTGAGCTTTCGGTCCATTCCGCTCGCCAGCCGGTCAGGGCGCGCCCCATCGCATGGACGTCGTCCTGGGTGTAGGCGCCGCGGTCGGCGCCGAGCGAGAACAGCTCCATCATCTCGCGCCCGTAGTTCTCGTTGGTGTTGCCCTTTTCGTTGTAGATCCCGTCGAGGAACACGAGCATCGCGGGGTTGGTTGTGACCGCGAGGAACAGGTCGTGAAAGCTGCCGAACATCATTGAACGAAAGAGTTCGTTCTGTTCAAGCATCATCCGCTGGGAGTCAACCTTTTCGTTGGAGTTGGCGAACCAGTCGTGGAAGATGAACGTCATCTTCTCGACGAGCTGCTGGTCGGAGCGGAGCATGCGGTCGAGCCACCAGCAGTGGTCGTCGCCCCAGACGTCTTCCGGTTCCAGTTTCTCGCCTTCGTCGTTGACCGGTTCCGGCCCGGTCAAAGTCGCCGGCCCGGAGGGGCGCGTGAGGCTGAAGACGACCTGTTCTAAAGACTGCCCCACGAGCGCCTCGGCCTGCCCGGGGGTCGGCCCGAAGCCCGCGCGCCACAGTAGGCGGCGTGCCTCCGGGAGCGTGATCGGCGGCGAGCCGACGGACGGAGCCGGTGCGGGGGAGGGTGAGGGCGGTGAAACCGGCGCGACCGGCAGTGCGACGCCGACCGTGCCGTGCGGCTTGGCGAGCGTATGATGGTGCTTGGCCTTGCGATGCTTGCGCCGGCTCTTGTGACGCCCGTGGTGCTTCTCGTGCTCCTTGGCCCGCTTGCCCTCGTCGCGGCCGTGTCCCGCACGCTGCTTGGTTGCGAAGGCCGTTTTCATCAGACGAAGACCGTCTTCGCGCGTGGCCAAGCATGGTGCAGCAGGTAGACCATTGATGGCCCCCTCGACCGTATCGGCGTGCTACTGCCCCAGGCGGCAAAGGTTCTCAACAGATGTTCTACTCGACGGTTGAGGCTTCCGGATGTCTACGTCGGCTCGTTTTGCAGGGAGCGCCAAAGGTAACGGCAGGCAAGCGTGCGGTGAGGTCGCCATGGCTCGGCGATCTCTTCCATCGCGATTGGGTCCGGCAGCGCGTCCAGTCCGTATCCGACTTCGATCGCCCTGCGGATGCCGAGGTCGCCGGTGGGCAGCACGTCGGGGCGTCCCAGGTGGAACATCAGGAACATCTGCGCGCTCCACAGGCCGAGGCCCTTTACGGCGGTCAGCTCGGCGATCACCTGCTCGTCCTCGAGTTCGTCCAGCCGCTCGAGCTCCAGTTCGCCGGAAATCGTGTGCTCGGCGAGGGATCTGAGATAGCTGACCTTCGCGCGTGAGAGTCCCGCGGCGGCGCGCAGCTCTTCGGGCTCGTCGTTCAAGATCTCCTGCGGGGTGGGCGCCCGATCGCCAAAGCGCGCCGTCAGCCGCCCGTAGATCGCGCGCGCCGCCTTCACCGACAGCTGCTGACCCGCGATCGTGCGCACGAGCGCGCCATAGTGGTCCTCTGGGTCCGGGCGCCCCTCGCGCGCGTCCGGCAGCTTGCCGACCGCGGCGATCAGATCCGCCATCACCGGGTCACTGCGGCGCAGCTGCGCGAGGCCGCGATTAGACAGCGCTGGCCGCCTCGAAGGAGACGGGCTCGCCGTCGAGCGCGTTCAGCGCGCGCGGGAGCGACATCGCCAGGCATGTGAAGCTCGGCGTGTCGCGCACGGTGAACGCAGAGGCCTCGGTCGTGCGCAGGCGCTGCACGAGGTCGAGAAACGTGCCTACGTCGTCGGTGTCGAACGCGACCACGAACTCTTGGTCGTCGAGGCCGAACGAGTACGTCGTGTGGTTGTCCACGCCTGGGTATTCGCGCCCGACCGCGATGTGCCCCTGCATGATCCGCCAGCGCTCCTCCGCTCCCAGCGCATACCACGCGCGCGACTTCACGAACGGGTACACGAACACGTACTTGCCCCTGAATCCCCTCGGCGTTGTGCGCTCGTCTTCGGAGTACTCGGATGACTTGCGCATCCCCAGGAATGAGTACGGGATCTGCGCCCACTTCATCAGCCCGCTCTGCCCCAGCACCACGTGCAGCTCGTGGATGCGGTCGAGGTTCTCCGCCTCTGAGATCAGCAGCAGCTCGGCGTCGCCGCGCGTGCCCACGAGCGAGAACGCCTGCAGCAGATGCCCGTCCGCGAAGTCCTCACAGGCTGCGTAGAGCTCGCGCTTGTCCTGCGCGCGCTGCTCGTCATCGAGCCGGCGCCAGGCGGGGTCGAGCTTCAGGAACGTGTACTTGACGAAGTGCCGCGCGCTCATCCCCCGATTATCGCAAGCCTCGCCGCCCGGCCCGTCTGACCGGGCCGAAGTGTCCGGCGGGCGAGCCGCGCGCGCGGGCCCTGTCCGCGCAGGGACCGGTGGTTGTTCTGCGCAAGGCACTGGTGGTTGACCTTCTCGCGGGATAGAGTGGTAGCCATGCGAATCGCGCTGATTTCGCCGTATTCGTGGACGTACCCCGGCGGGGTCACACGCCACATCGAGGCGCTCGCGGCAGAGCTGACCGCGCTGGGCCACGACGCTCGCATCCTCGCGCCATTCGACCCCGACGACGCGCTCTCGCGCCGCCTGCACCGCGGTGCGAGCCCCCAGGGCTTGGAGCAGCCCGAGTTCCTCGTCGCACTTGGGCGCACCGCCGGATTCCCCGCCAACGGCGCCGTCTCGAACCTCGTCCCGATCCCGCCCGGAGTGCTCGCGATGCGCCGCGAGCTGCGCGAGGGCGGCTACGACGTCGTGCACATCCACGAGCCGGTCGTCCCGCTGCTCGGCTGGGACGCGCTCCGCTCCACTGCTCCCGAGCTGCCGCTCGTCGGCACTTTTCACACCTACTCCGAGAACGCGCTCACGAACGGGATCGCCAACGCGCTCGGCGCGCGGCGGCGGATGAACCACCTGCACGTCCGCATCGCCGTCTCCGAGGCCGCTGCCTGGACTGCGCGGCGCTTCTACGGCGGGCGCTACCGGATCGTGCCCAACGGGGTCCAGCTCGGCGAGGGCGCGCTTGTGGCTGAGGCCGGCGTATCCGGCGAGCTCGGCGCTGGTGCGCGGGCTCCGCTGCGGATCTTGTTCATCGGCCAGGCCGTCGAACGCAAGGGGCTGCCTGTGCTCTTGCGCGCGTTCGAGGCGCTGCGCGAGCAGGTCCCGGCGACGCTCACGCTCGTCGGTGCCTCCGCCGAGGAGGTCGCTCACATGATGCTCGACGACCGCGGCGTCCATGCGCTCGGCAAGGTTTCCGAGGCGCGCAAGCATGCCGAGCTCGCCGCCGCCGACGTGCTGTGCGCGCCCTCGCTGCACGGCGAGAGCTTCGGCATGGTCCTCACCGAGGCGCTCGCCGCCCGCACGCCGGTGATCGCCTCCGATATCCCCGGCTACCGCGACGTCGTGCGCGACGGGATCGAGGGTGTGCTGACCCCGCCCGGCGACGCGCTTGCGCTGGCCGAGGCGCTGCGCTCGCTCGCGCTCGACCCCGCCGTGCGCACACAGATGGCCGCCGACGCGCGCACGCGCGCCGAACGTTTCGCCTGGCCTCACGTCGCCGCCGAGGTGCTCGACTGCTACGAGCAGGCCCAGGCCGTCGGCCGTCCCGCGACGCGCGCCGGCCGCCTCGGGGTGCGTCTCGGCCTGGTCCCCGCCGACCTGCTGCCGCGCATCCCCGCCCAGCGTCTGCCGAGCCTCGAGGCCCCGCGCGCGGCCGCTGCCGGCGTGGCGTTTGGATCGGGCAAGCAAGCTAGGTCGGAGAGCCCCGCGCGCGAACGCTCGATGCGGATGCTACGCCGTGGCGCACTCCTCGCCGCCTCGCTCGGCGGCCTCGTGCTCGCGTTGCTCGCGCTCGTGCACATCGGCGTCGGCCGCGTCGCCGAAAGCCTGCTCGCCTCGAGCCCGGGACTGCTCGTCGCCGGTCTGGGGTTGATGTGCATCGCGATGTTCGCCCGTGCGATCGCCTGGTATGAGATCCTCGCGGCCGCACCGACCTGGCGCAAGGCGAAACGCAGGGATGCGATGCAGGGCACGTTCATCGGCGTGCTGATGTCCGCCACGCTGCCCGCGCGCCTGGGAGAGCCCTCGCGCGCGCTGATCGTCGCACGCCGTCTCGGCCGCGCGCGCGAGACGCTGCCGGTCGTGCTCGGCACGATGGTCTCCCAGACACTGCTCAACCTGCTCGCGCTGGCGATCCTCGGGATCGTGATGTTCTCGAGCGTCGACCCGTTTAACGGCCATCACGGCGCGCTCGTCGCCGTCGCGCTGGCGCCGCTCGCCGCGGTGGTCGCGATCCTGCTCGCCCCGGTCCTCGTGCCGAGCGCCGCGATCTCGCGCTCGCTGCGCCTGCGGGCCCTGATTGCCGGCCTGCGCCGCTCGCTCGTGCGCGTGCGCGAAGGGCTGCGCGTGTTCCGCCATCCTCGCCAGGCGGCGCTCGCGACGGCCGCCCAGCTCGGCGCGTGGGGTCTGCAGTGCATGTCCTGCTGGCTTTTGCTGATGGCGCTCGGCCTCAACCACCGTGTCGGGATCGCCGGTGCCGCGGCGGTGCTGTTCGCCGTCAACGTCACCGCCGTGATCCCCGCTACCCCTGCCAACATTGGCGTCTTCCAGGCGGCCTGCGTGGCTGTGCTCGCCGGCGCCTACCACGTCTCCACCGCCGACGCGCTCGCCTACGGCATCGTCCTACAGGTCGTCGAGCTCGCCACCGCGGTGCTGATGGGCATCCCCGCGCTGATCACCGAGGGACTCTCTTGGAAGGACGTGCGCCTGCGCACGATGCACGGCGCGCCTGTGAAGTTGAGTCCGCTGCCGGCGGGCAAGCGGGCCGGGAGCGCCAAGGGCGCGCCCTCGGGCGTTGAGGGGTAGAACGGCTCTTAGGAGGCCATTGCCGGCTCGTCCTCGGCTTCGATAGCTCCCTCAGGCGGGTCTTCGTCGTCGAGCTCACCGAACAGCGAAGGATCGCGCGCCGAGCCCTTGATCACATCATCGGGCGAGCCGTCTCCCAGCAGGCGGCCTTGGCGCGTGCCGAAGTAGATCGCCTGCGGGTGATGTGCGATCAAGGCAAGCGTCGACTGCTCGGGCACGGGCGCGTAACCGTCGGTGATCTTCATGCCGATGTCGCCTAAGCCAAGCAGCTGCTCGACCTTCAGGTGCTCTGACTGCTCGGGCACCGCGGGGTAGCCCCACGAATAGCGCCGCCCCTGTGTGGCGGGGATGCCGAGCATCCCGCGGGCCTCGTAATGCAGCCACTCGGCTAAGCCCTCGGCGGTCTGCACGCCGAGGCCATGGACGAACAACTGCTCGGCGAACTCGCCGTCTGACTCGAGCTTGGCCATCAGGTCGGTGACCTCCGAGCCGACGGTCACCGCTTGCACGGCGATCACGTCGAGCTCGGCGGGCGGCGAACCCTTTGCCGAAGGCTTGCCAGCGGCATCCACCGCCGGACGGTAGAAGTCGGCCAGGCAGATGCGATCGCCCTTTGGCTGGCGCGGGCAGACGAAGCGCGTGAGCTCGGTCTCGCGATCCTCGGGGTCGAGCACGACGATCTCGTTGCCCGCCGAGTAGCACGGGAAGAAGCCGAGCAGCGCGCGCGGGTGCAGGTAGGTCTGCTCGCGCCACATGCGCTCCAACCGCGGGCGGAAGTCGTCGCGCAGGAGCGTCTGCCAGGCCTCGCCTTTGACGCCCTTGCCGCCCCAGTGCAGCTTGAACAGGACGTGCGTGTCGAGGTGCGGGTAGACCTCATCGAGGTCGACTGGGATCTCTTTGACGCCCCAGAACGGCGGCGTCGGGATCGGCACGTCTGTGTGCGCGGCTGAGCGCACGGAGTCGTCGGCGAAATTGAGCTCCTCGACCGGCTCCTCGCCTTTCGCGCGGAACGCCGTGGCGCCGGCGCGCAGCTTCTCCAGCAGCGCCGCGTGCGCGTCGGCGTCGATCAGCTGATCCATCACCGATAGGCCCTCGAAGGCGTCCTTGCAGTAGAAGACCCCCGGCTTGTAGGCCTCATCGGAGTCCTTGCCGCCGGGGTACAGCGCGCGGTAGCTGAACGCGCGGTTGATCGCGGCGCCGCCGATCAGCACGGGGTAGTCGAGGTTCTTCGCGTGCAACTCCTGAATCGCGGCGGGCATCTGCTTTGAGGTCGATACGAGCAGCGCCGAGAGCCCGATCGCGGTGGCTTCGTGCTCGACCGCGGCGTCGAGGATCGTCTGGATCGGCACCTGCTTGCCGAGGTCCACGACCGTGTAGCCGTTGTTCGTGAGGATCGTGTTGACGAGCGACTTGCCGATGTCGTGCACGTCGCCGAACACGGTCGCCAGTACGACGGTGCCCTTCGTGTAGCCCTCGATCTTGTCGAGGTATTTCTCCAGTTGCGCGACGGCCTTCTTCATCACCTCGGCCGACTGCAGCACGAACGGCAGGATCAACTCGCCGGCGCCGAACTTGTCGCCGACCTCTTTCATCGCGGGCAGCAGCACCTCGTTGAGCGTCGGCACCGCGCCGATCTTCGCCACTGACTTGTCGATCCAGTCCTCGACGCCCTCCTTGCGGCGGCGCAGGATGTGGAAGTGCAGCGCCTGCTCCGGCTCCATCCCTTCGGTCGGGTCCGCTGTGCTCTGGGTCTCCTCCTCACCTTTGGACTCGAAGTGGGCGATGAAGCGCTCCAGTGCGTCCTCGCGGCGGTTGTAGACGAGGTCGTCGGCCAGCTCGCGCTCGACATCGGAGATCTCCGAATAGGGGGTGATGTGGTTGGGGTTGACCATCGCCAGATCGAGGCCCGCCTGGACGCAGTGGTGCAGGAAGGTCGAGTTGAGTACCGCGCGCGCGCCGGGGGAGACGCCGAAGGAGACGTTGGAGACGCCGAGCGAGGTCTTCACGTGAGGGATCTGCTCCTTGATCGCTTTGATCCCGGCGATCGTCTCCACCGCTGACGGCCGCCACTCCTCATCGCCCGTGGTGAGCGTGAAGGTCAGGCAGTCGAAGATCAAAAGCTCCGGGTCGAGCCCGTGCTCCTCGCAGCACAGGTCGCGAATCCGCTTGGCGATCTCGACCTTGCGCTCGGCGGTCTTCGCCATCCCGACCTCGTCGATCGTCAGCGCGATCAGCGCCGCGCCGTGCGCGAGCGCCAGCGGCACGACGCGGTCGAGCTTGTCGCGGCCCGCCTCGAGGTTGACGGAGTTGACGATCGCGCGCCCGGGGATCTGGTCGAGCGCCGTGGCGATCACCTCAGGCTCGGTCGAGTCGATCTGGATCGGCGCGGGCTGGGTCAGCGAGACCTTCTTCGCGACTAGCCGCATCTGTTCGTCCTCGTCGGAGCGCTCGGTCAAAGCCACGCACAGGTCGAGCACGTGGGCGCCACCGGTCACCTGGTCCTCGGCGATCTGTACGAGGCCGTCGTAGTCGTCGGTGAGCAGCAGCTCCTTGGCCTTGCGCGAGCCCTGTGAGTTGACGCGCTCGCCGACCATTGTGGGGCGTGGCTCCTGCACGAGCGGCGTGGCGGCGATCATCGAAGACAGGTGTGGCGGGCGGGGGGCGGGCCTTGGCTCGACGGACCGTCCGGCGACGCGCTCGGCGATCGCGGCGATGTGCTCGGGTGTTGTCCCGCAGCAGCCGCCCACGACGCCGACGCCGTAGCGCTCTACGAACTCCGTAAGCGCCTCAGCAAGCGGGACGGGCTTCTCGGGGAAGATCGTCTCGCCGTCTGGGCCTTGCAGCGGCAGCCCGGCGTTGGGGATGCACGCTACCGGGACAGGGCAGAATTCGCCGAGGAAGCGGATCGCGTCGCGCATGTCCTCCGGGCCGGTCGAGCAGTTCAACCCGATCACGTCGACCTTCAAAGCCTCGAGCGTCGTCAGCACCGCGGAGATGTCGGTCCCCAACAACATCTTGCCGCCGTTGGGCAGCAGCGAAACCGACGTATGGATCGGCAGCGTACGGCCCGTGCTTTGAAACGCCTCGCGTGCCCCGAACACAGCCGCCTTGACCTCGAGGATGTCCTGGGCGGTCTCGATGATGATCAAATCCGCGCCCCCATCGATTAGGCCCGCGGCCTGCTCGGCGAAGACCTCGACCAGCTCGCGGAAACGGATCTGCCCGAGCGAGGCCTCTTCGGAGGCGGGCAGGTATCCGGTCGGTCCGATCGAGCCCGCAACGAAGCGATCCTCCCCCGCCGCCTTGCGCGCGATTTCCGCGGCTTTCGTGTTGATCTCGACCGTGTAGTCGGCCAGGCCCCACTCCTCGAGCTTGATCCGCGAGCCTTGGAACGTGTCGGTCTCGAGCACCTCCGCGCCGGCCTCGAGCATCGAGCTGTGTACCCCCTCGATCACGTCGGGCCGGTTGAGCACGAGCGCCTCGTGGCACTTGCCCTGCAGACCGCCGTAGTCCTCCTGCGTCAGGTCGAACTGCTCGAGCGTCGCGCCCATTCCACCGTCGTAGACGACGACGTGACTATGTATCGCCTCTAGGTAGTCGCGTGCCATCAGCTCATGCTAGCTAGAGACTCCGCGCGCTTGGCGCCGCAGGCCAGGTCCGGGGAATTAATCTCGGCCAAGCGGGTCCGGATTTTCTTCCGGCCGACAGGCCCGCGAAAGTCGGGCCGGCCGGAAGAAAACCTCCGGACCCCGCGCTACTTGATAAACAGCATCTCCGAGTACTTCGGCAAAGGCCACAGATCGTCCGCGACCAGCTTCTCCAGCCGATCGGCCACGTCGCGCACGTCGTCCATCGCCACGATCACCGTGTCGCGCATGTAGATGGCCTCCTTCTGCGCGGAGTCCTCGGGGTGGTTCTCGTCGAGGTTGGCGTCCTCGAGCCTGAGGATCGCGAAGTGGAGCTCCTTGACGACCGGCTCCACCTCGCCGACGAGCTCCTCCAGGCCCGTGGCCTTCAGCTCGTTGAGATAACGCACGGCCGCCGGCAGCACCATCGTTCGGGCGATCGAGGCCGCGGTCTCGGCCTCGATGTTGAGGTTCATCACGTACTGCTCGGTGTAGACGTCGTAGCGGGACTCGAGCTCGCGCTTGGTCAGCACTTTGTATTTCTTGAACGTGGCGACGGTCGATTTCTCGACGATCCAGGGCAGCGCGTCGGGCGTTGTTTTGAGGTTTGCAAGGCCGCGCTTGGCGGCCTCCTTGTGCCACGCCTCGGAGTAGCCGTCGCCGTCGAAGACGACCTGCTTGTTCTCCTTCCAGGCGTTCTTGACGACGCTCGTGAGGGCCTTCTCGAGCGTGGTCGAGCCTTTGTGGGCCGCCTTCAGCTTCTCCGCGAGATCGTCGACGGCTTCCGCGACGATCGTGTTCAGCACGGTGTTGGGGAACGCCGGCGAGGAGTTCGAGCCCAGCGCGCGGAACTCGAACTTGTTGCCAGTGAACGCGAACGGGCTCGTGCGGTTGCGGTCGCCGCCGTGCAGCGGCAGCGGGGGCAGCACCGGGGTTCCGAAGCCGAGGAACGAGCCCGGCTTGGATGGTTGCACCTTGCCGGCCTCGATCGCCGTGAAGATCTTCTCGAGGTCGGTGCCGAGGAAGATCGAGATGATCGCCGGGGGCGCCTCGTTCGCGCCGAGGCGGTGGTCCTGGCCCGCGCTCGCGATCGAGGCGCGGAGCAGTTGCTGATGCTGGTTGACGGCCTGGATCACGGCCGAGCAGAAGAACAGGAACGAGAGGTTCTCCGACGGCGTGTCGCCGGGCTCCAGCAGGTTCAGGCCGGTGTCGGTGCCCATCGACCAGTTGTTGTGCTTGCCCGAGCCGTTGACGCCGGCGAACGGCTTCTCGTGCAGCAGGCACACGAGCCCATAGCGGCGGGCCGTGTTCTGCATGATCTGCATCGTGATCATCTGGTGGTCGGAGCCCACGTTCGAGTTCTCGAAGATCGGGGCGACCTCGAACTGGTTGGGGGCGACCTCGTTGTGACGTGTCTTGATCGGCACGCCCAACTTGGCCAGCTCGAGCTCGACCTCGAGCATGTAGGCGAGCACCCGCTCGGGGATCGACCCGAAGTAGTGGTCGTCGAGCTCGTGGCCCTTCGGCGGTTTTGCGCCGAACAGGGTCCGCCCGGTCGTCACCAGGTCGGGGCGTTCGAAGAAGTACTGCTCGTCGATCAGGAAGTACTCCTGCTCGCAGCCCGTCGTCGTGAACACGTGCTTCGCGTCATCGATCCCGAGCAGCTCTAGGGCGCTGACGGCGGCGCTGGAGAGCGCGTCCATCGAGCGCAGCAGCGGGATCTTGTTGTCGAGCGCCTCGCCGGTCCAGGAGGTGAAGGCGGTCGGGATGCAGAGCAGCGTGCCGTTGGGGTTCTCCAGGACGAATGCCGGGGAGGTGGGGTCCCAGGCGGTGTAGCCGCGTGCCTCGAACGTCGCGCGGATGCCGCCGGTCGGGAACGAGGAGGCGTCGGGCTCGCCCTGGATCAGCTCCTTGCCGGAGAATTCCGCGATCGCGTTGCCCTCGCCGTCGGGGCCATAGAAGGAGTCGTGCTTCTCCGCCGTCGATCCGGTCAGCGGCTGAAACCAGTGCGTGTAGTGGGTGGCGCCCTTCTCCATTGCCCACTCCTTCATCGCCTGGGCGACCTGGTCGGCGATCGTCGCGTCGAGCGCCTCGCCGCGCGCGAACGTTGCCTGCAGCGCCCGGTAGACGTGCTTGGGCAGACGGTGGCGCTGGACGGAGGAGGAGAAGACGTTGGATCCGAACACCTGGTTGTCCTGGAGGGTCAGGTCGGGGGAGCCGAGCGCTGAGCCGTTGGCGCTCCACTGCGCGGCGGTGACGTTTTGCTGGCGGGTCCGTGGCATGAGCGGGATCGATTCCTCCTTCAGAAGGGCGAGCGGGCGGGTTGGGGCACGCAGCCATCACAACTCGGCTGGGTGGGGCGCGAAGGCCGAGGGGAATCGTAGTGCGAAGGCGGCCGAAGGACATCTCCCAGTGGCGAAAGCGCCAGGAGGATCTTTCGACAGCGGGCCAAGCGTCCCCGGCTACGGCGTGGACGTCGACGGGTAGGCGCCGGAGACGATCTGGCCGGTTTCGGGATCGACGTGGCTGGGCGGGGGCTGCGGGGCGATGTAGACAGTGAAATGGCCCGTCGCCCGGGCGCCGTTGGCAAGCTGCGTGCGGGCCTTGCCGGCGAGCCCGGCGGCGACCGTGTAGTGGACGATGTGCAGGCCGGGCTTCACCGGCGTCAGCCGCCAGAGGAACGTCTGTATGTGTCCGGGCGCGAGCGGGCCGAGCGCCCATGTGCTGACGTAGGCCGTCTGGCTGCCCCCCGCCGGGCTGACAGTCTGAGTCGGGACCAGACGTTTGGGGATTGCCCCGGGACCCTCTTCGATGGCCCAGATCGGGCGCTTGTTGGCGGCGAGTTCAGGGTAGTTTTCGGTGTAGGAGAGGGAGTTGAGCGAGACCGCGATGTCCGGCACGGTCTCCGAGCCGGTGTTCTGCACCGCCAGCAGTAGGTGGGTCGGTCGCGCGATCGACTGACGGGCGGGGAAGCTCGCCTTGAGGATCCGCACGGTGAAGTTGCCCTTCGGTTCGGTAGCGTCCTGACGGGCCCCGCCGCATCCGTCTGCGAGCAGGGCGATGCAGACGCTCAGGGCGCCGAGGAGCAGCATTGCGAAGACCCGCTTCCCCCTCACGATCAGCGCCACGATACCAGTAGGGATGGCGGGGAGTCGCTCCTCACAAGCGCGACGAAGATCCGCCGGTGAAGTGCCGGTGGGTCGCACACCGGGGACGTATGGCGTAGAGTTCTCACCGCCGTCGATCGTCACCCGAGGAGGGGAAAGAAGAGATGGTTCGTAGTGCTGCTGAGCGGGCGTTTCTCCCGACGAGGAACTTGGTTGAGGAAATCGGGGACATGATGTTGTTGACGGGGAGGACCATCTGGTCTGCTCTGCGTCCCCCGTATCCGTATGGCGGTGAGTTCATCTCCCAGTTTCTGTTCGCGGTGCGGTTGTGCTGGTTCCCGATGCTGGTGTCGATCGTGATGCTCGCCTACGGGCCGGCGGGTTTGGAGGCGGCGGGCTTTCTGAAACTGATCGGTGCGCTCGATCGTCTCGGGGGGTTCTTCGTGGTCGCGGCGATCCGCTTGATTGCTCCGCTCACGACCGCTGTCGTGCTCGCGGGTGTCGCGGGCACCGCGATCACGGCGGATCTGGGTGCGCGCAAGATTCGTGAGGAGCTCGACGCGCTGCAGGTGCTGGGTGTGGACCCGGTCAAGAACCTCGTCGTACCACGCTTCCTCGCACTGATGATCGTGACCGGCCTGTTCAACATCTACGGGCTGCTGTTCGGGATCTTCGGCGGCATCGTCACCGCGGTCACCAAGGGCCAGCCGTTGGGACCGTTCTGGACGACACTGCTCGCCAACGTGACGACCACCGACTTGTGGGGGTCGGTGCTGAAGACCACCTTGTTCGGGGCGATCATCGCGATCGTGTGCTGCTACAAGGGCATGTCCGCATCCGGTGGCGCCGAGGGCGTGGGACGCGCCGTCAACCAAGCAGTCGTGATCGCGTTCCTAGCGATCTTCGCGTTCAACTACGTCTTCGAACAGACACTACTCGCCACCCACCCCGAGCTCCTAATCATCAAATGAATGAATGGTTCGCGATGCCGCGCGAATGGATCGCGGCCACGGGTGAGATCGGTCGCTTCTTCAGCACCGTCGTGCGTCAGGTGTATGAGCTGCAGGTGTTTCGCTTCTTCGGCGAGGCGCTGCGTCAGTCGGGCATCCTGATCATCTCCTCGACGCTGGTGATCGTGAGCACCGTGTTCATCTTTGGGTTGACGTGCGGGATCGAGGGCGCGTACTTCACGCAGTCCCAAGGTGCACCGTCGTTCGCGGGTGTCTTCACGGCGTGGTGCAACCTGCGCGAGGCGGCGCCGTTGGTGTTCGGCTACATCATGGCCGCGAAGGTCGGCACGGGCATCGTGGCCGAGCTTGGCGCGATGCGTATCAGCGAGGAGATCGACGCTTTGGAGGTGATGGGCGTCGATTCGATGACGTTCCTCTGCGCAACGAGGCTGCTGGCGGCGTGGATCGTGCTGCCGTTCATCTACATCGTCGCGTTGGGGTCGGCGTTTCTCGCGTCGTACATCGCGGTCGTGCATCAGGTCGCGTCGGTCTCCTCGGGTGGGTATCTGCTGGTCTTCTGGCAGTACCAGAACCCGCTGGACTTCGTGTACAGCATGATCAAGGCGATGACGATGGCCACTACGGTTGTGCTCGTTGGCTGTTACTACGGCTACAACGCCAGTGGTGGGCCTGTCGGTGTGGGTCAGGCGACGGCCAAGTCGATGGTGCTCAACCTGGTGCTTGTTAACCTGATTGGGATGTTGGGCACGCAAATCTTCTGGGGCACCAACGTACGAGCCCCAATCGGGGGTTGAACGATGGTCGAGGACCGACCGGGCGAGGCTGAGAATGAGCCCGAGGAGCTCGAGCCCGCCGAGCCGCAGACGGCGAATGCGGGGGTCACCTTCGAGCCAGCGCCCGAGGACGATCCGGAGGAGTTCCGCTTCCACACGGGTACGACCCACGCCTCGAAGGCGCCGCCCGCGGTCCAGTTCATCGATGTGCACAAGTCGTTTGGGCGCAACCACGTGCTGCGCGGTCTGAACCTGGAGATCCCGGAGGGTCAGGTCTCGATGATCATCGGCCCGTCGGGCACCGGCAAGTCGGTGTGCATCAAGCACATCGTCGGCCTGCTGTATCCCGACGAGGGCGATGTGATCGTGCACGGCCACTCGATCCCGAGCCTGCCCGACGACGAGCTGTTCGAGCTGCGCAAGAAGTTCGGCGTGCTGTTTCAGGACGGCGCGCTGTTCGGGTCGATGAACCTGTATGACAACGTCGCCTTCCCGTTGCGCCAGCACACGGAGAAGAGCGAAGAGGAGATCGCCGAAATCGTCAACCGCCGGATGCGCGAGGTCGGCCTGGGGGGCGAGGGCACGAAGATGCCCAACGAGCTCTCCGGCGGGATGCGCAAGCGCGCCGGCTTCGCGCGCTCGCTGGTGCTCGACCCCGAAATCCTGCTGTTCGACGAGCCCGACTCCGGCCTTGACCCGGTTCGCACCGCGCTGCTGTGCGAGCTGATCAAGGAAGTCCACGCGGAGAACGGCGGGGCATATGTGGTGATCACCCACGACATCATGAGCGCGCGGCGCGTCGGCGAACACATCTCGGTCCTGTGGAAGGGCAAGGTCGTCGAGTCGGGGCCGGCGGCTGAGCTGTTCGCAAGCGAGAACCCCTTCGTTCGCCAGTTTCTCTCGGGCGAAGCGCAGGGTCCGCTCGGTATGGAGTGAGCCCCGCCCGGCTCCTAGCCGCCCTTACGAGCGGCGCTACCAGAAGGCCGGTGCTGGTGATCGCGGTTGCGACCGTGCTCGGGGTGGTGGGCGCAGCGTTTGCTCTGCGACTCACACCGACGGCGGCGACAAGCACGTTTGTGTCGAGCTCCAGTCCCGAGTACAGGGCCACCCAGCAGTTCTACAAAAACTTCGGCGAAGAGCCGATCGAGGTGCTCGTCAAAGGCGACCTGCAGCAGCTCGTGCTCAGCTCGGACGTCGACCGGCTGGTGGGGTTGGAGGGGTGCCTGTCGGGCAACGTGCCCGCGCAGGCGCTCGCTCAGGAGGGCGGCGTGGACGGACCGTGCGGGCAGCTCGCAAAGGCAAAGACGGTGAAGGTGGTGTTCGGGCCCGGGACGTTCATCAACGAGGCGGCCGAACAGATCGACGAACAGCTGACCAATCAGACCACGCAGGCCGAAGCCGCGGCCAAGCAGGCAGACGTTGTCGTGCGCAAGGCGGCGCTCGCGCGCGGGGAAAGCACTGAAGAAGCGGATAAGCTCGCCGCGCAGGCGAGCTCGATCACGCTCGCGCGCTTCAAGGAGGGCCTGGCGACGTTGGCGCTGCAGTACGGGCTCACCGCGCGGCCGAGTCTCGACGACCCGAGCTTCGTCTCGGCGCTGGTGTTCGACTCGAACAAGCCGGCGGGCACACCGAAGGCGCGCTTTGCCTACCTGTTCCCGAGCCGCGAAGCGGCGTTGATCTCGGTGCGCTTGAAGGCCGGTCTGAGCGAAGCCGAGCGGACGCACACGATCGCGCTGATCCGCCAGGCGGTTGCGATGAAGCAGTGGCGGTTGCAGCACGGGGAGAGTTACCTGATCACCGGCCAGCCGGTGATCGTCGCGGATCTGACGGGAAAGATCACGCACTCGATCGAGCTGCTGCTGGTGGCGGTAATGCTGGTGATGGCGCTCACCCTCAGCCTGATCTTCCGGGGACGGCCACGGCTGTTGCCGTTGGGGATCGCGCTGCTCGCCGCCGCGCTCACGTTCGGCGCTCTGTCGGTCGTGGGGGCGTCGTTGACAGTGGCCTCGATTGCCGTGCTGCCGGTGCTGGTGGGGCTGGCGGTGGACTACGCGATCCAGTTCCAGTCGCGCGTGGAGGAGGCTTTTGAAGAGGAGGCCCATAGACCCGACGCCCACCCACTCCAGGCAGAGGAGGCGCGCGCGGCGGTCAGGCGCGCGGCCGACACGGCCGCGCCGACGATCGCCACGGCCGGGCTCGCGAGCGTCGCGGCGATGCTGGTCCTGTTGCTCTCGCCGGTGCCGATGGTACGGGGCTTCGGGCTGTTGCTGGCGGTGGGCGTCGTGATCGCGTTCCTGTGCGCGCTGACCGCGGGATCGGCCACGCTCGTGCTGGCCGAGCGCCGAGCGATCGCACGGAGTGGGACCGGACGGAGAGGGGCCGGACCGCGAGCGAGGAGTGTGGATCTGGGAGCGTTCGGCGTGTCGCTGGGCGCGGCCTGGCGCGGAGCGCGCGAGCTGCTGCTGGAGAATCCGGTCAATCGTTTCGTGGGAAGGGTGGCGCTGGTGCAGGCCCCACGCCGGCCGGGGCGCGTGCTCTGTGTGGGGTTGGCGCTGGCGGCGCTCGGCTGGGGCCTGGATACGCAGACGCACGTGGAGACCAACATCGAAAAGCTGGTACCCCAGAACCTTCAGTCGCTGCAGAACCTGGACGCGCTTGAGCGCGCCACCGGCGTGGGGGGGCAACTCGACCTGTTGGTCAGCGCGAAGGATCTGACCAAGCCGGCGACGATCGAATGGATGAGCTCGTATGAGAGCGCGATGCTGAAGCGCTTCGGCTACAGCTCCACGCGCGGCTGCGGGCAGGCGCGGCTGTGCCCGGCGTTCTCGTTGCCGGACCTGTTCGCCGGAACCTCCACGACCGCCAAAGCGCCGAAGCTCACGCAGGCCGATGTGCAGGGCCTGCTCGACGCGATCCCGCCATACTTCTCCCAGGACGTGATCACCCCCGATCGCCGCACGGCGACGCTGGCGTTCGGCATCCGACTGATGTCCCTGCAACAGCAGCAGCAACTGATCGAAGCGATGCGCGCGAGCCTGCATCCGCCGGCGGGGGTGAGTGCGCGGCTGGTCGGCCTGCCGGTCTTGGCGGCCCAGTCCGGAACACAGGTGGCCTCCCCATGGCGACGCCTCCAGGCCCTGCTGATTGGACTGGCGGCGGTCGCACTGGTGCTCTTGATCGCCTTCCGCGGCGACCGCCGCCGGGCGCTCGTGCCGCTCGTGCCGATTGCGCTGGCGACGGGGTGGTCGGCACTGATCCTGTTCGCGGTGAGGGTGCCGCTGAACCCGATGTCGGTTACGCTCGGAGCGCTGGTGATCGCGATCTCCACCGAGTTCAGCGTGCTGCTGTCCGAGCGCTACCGCCAGGAGCGTTTACTTGGGCTTGACGCGATCGAGGCGTTGCGCCGCACCTACGCGCGCACGGGCGCCGCGGTCGCGGCCTCGGGGGTGACGGCGACCGCTGGCTTCGGCGTGCTCGTGCTCTCGGACATCCGCATGCTCCGCGACTTCGGGCTGGTGACGCTGATCGACCTGACCGTCTCGCTGGTGGGGGTGCTGGTGGCGCTGCCGGCGGCGCTGATGCTTGCGGAGCGGCCACGAGCGATCGCCGTCCGCGTCCCGCCTCTGCGCCGGATACGGCGAGACGGGCGCACACGTCATGAGTCAGTCTGAGCCCACCGGCCCGCGCTACGGGCGCTACGTGGGCCTCTTGGGGGTGCTGATCGCGGTGCTGTTCGTGATCAACACGACGCTGAGCAACTCGCACGGTGTCGGGGGCATCGCACCCGGCCACAGGCTGGCGCCGTTCGCCGTGCCGCTCGCGCTGGGTGCGGTGAACGGCGACGCCGATATTGCCACCCACGCCGACGATGGCGAAGCCGGGAAGCGTCCCGCCTGCGCGGTGAGGGGGCCGGGGATCCTGAACGTCTGCGAGCTTTACGAACAGGGGCCGGTGGTGCTGGCGCTGTTCATCGACGCGGGCTCCTGCCCGCGCACCCTGAGCGAGATGCAGGCGCTTGCGCCCTCCTTCCCGGGCGTGCGTTTCGCGGGGGTGGCGCTGGAGGGCGAACGGGTGAAGCTGCGCGCGTTGATGCGAGCGCGGAGTCTGGGCATCCCGATCGGCTTCGATCGCGATGGGGCGCTGGCGGCGCTCTACGACGTGGTGAGCTGCTCGCAGGTGAACTTCGCCTATCCGGGAGGTGTCGTGCAGAGCAGGCCGCTGCTGGAAGTACCGTCGTCGGCGACGTTGCGCACGCGTGTGAGCGAGTTGGTGCAGGCGGCGCGCGCGCGCGGGTACAGGACACGGCTGCCGTGAACCCCGATTCGTCATCCGCCGGGAGCGAGGGGCGGGCGGGAGCGGAGCCCGAGCTCCCGGAGCTCGAGCTGGGGTGGCGTGCGCGCGAGCTCGAACAGGATCTGCCCGAGCTGGGACTTGTGATCGCACAGGTATGGGTCGGCCGTCCCGGGTCGCTGAGGGCCCGCTCGACGCCAGGGATCGAAGATCGCCTGCGCGAACTGTCCAACCGCTTCCGGGGGGCGCGGGCGGTGGCGGTCCGCAGCGAGCCGGTGCCGGCGGCTTACCGGGTGTTCTTCCGCCAGATCGGCCTTGACCCCGACGTGGTACGCACGCCGATCGAGGCGGTTGCGCTCGAGCGGATGTTGCGTGGCGGCTTCCTCTCCAGCGGTCTGCTCGAGGACATCCTGCTGATCGCGCTGGTGGACACCGGCGTGCCGGTGTGGGCGCTCGATGCAGAGGTCGTGAACGGTCCGCTCGGTATCCGCGCGAGCAGCGAGGGCGAGCCCTTGGGAGGGACCGCCGGCGCCCCAGCGCTGCCGGCCGGCCGGCTGGTGGTGGCGGACGCTTCGACGGCGCTGGCTTCACTGTTCGGCGAGCTGGCTTCGGGGCATGAGGCCAAAGCCGGTACGCACCGATTGACGCTGTTCGCGATCCAGGTGGCCGGTGTGCCTTCGCTGTACGTGGAGCAGGCGCTGTGGACATGCCGCACGGCGCTGGAAGCACCCTGAGGACACTGGTAGACTCGGCGATTCCGGTACCAGGAGGAGATCGGTATGACCCAGTCCGGGCTTGTCATAGATCGTGAGCGACCAGCTATCGAGGCCGCCTCAGTCGCGAGCCCTCGTCAGGTCGAGGTTGGTGAGCGTGACGCTCGCAATGCCCTGAGGAGGCAGATCGGAAAGCTCGAGCGCGAAAGCTCGGCGATCGTCGCCAATGGGTTCCCGCACATCTCCCCGGCGGACGTGCCAGAGCTCCCGGGCGATCTCGCCGCCGGCCCCTGCCTGCTCACGCTCGCGGAGCTGGAGCGGATGCGCGACCGCCTGGCCTGCAACACACAGGACCTGCACCGGCTCGCCGCCGAGCGGGTCGAGCACGAGCGCCGCGCGCGCGAGCTGCTGGACGGGATGAAGCTCGAACCGGGCCGCTACAAGTTCGTACGTCTGCCCGTGCGGGATCTGGGCCAGGGGGGGTGCGGGGTGTGGGAGGTGCGTCCACGGCTCGGGCTGATCGGGATGCTGGCCGGGTGGTGGCACGTCAAGCTCTCCTCCGGCTGTCCATTACCCAAGGGGCCGCGCACGGTGCGCGGCCCCGGATTCCTCAGTGACTGAGCGCCATCGCGCGATGCTCACGCGGAGCATGGTGCGCTGATATCCCAAATGGCCGGTTGTAGAGCTCGGCGGCCTGATCGCTGTCGCGGCGCGCCTCGGCGGCCTCCGTGCAGCTCGGTGGAACGGCGGTGAGCATCGCCGCGAGCGTGCGGCGCTGGCGGTCGGTCATCGATCCGACGGTCTTCTTCTCGGACATCGCGATCTGGGCGAGAAATTTGCGACAACGTGTCTGACCCCAGCGACGCTGACTCATCAACAGGTCGGCGACCGCCATCGAGTCGGCCTCCCACGGGCAGTCGAGGATCACCTCGGCTACGCAGAGATCGCCCAGCGCGACCCGGCGCTTAAGCTCGGCGCGGGCCAGGCGGACCTGATTGGCGCGTTCCAGGGCGCGCATGTACTGCGGACCGGCAGGGGCGATCGTCGCTGTCGCGTTCATGTGAGCACTCTCCCCGTTGCCGCCGCGAGCTACGCGGCGGGCAACATCCTTGCTTGAATTTTGACGGGTATGCGCTCACCACAGCCGCCTGAAGACGATCCGCGACAAATCGCGAATGATCCCGATAATCGGCCCCCGTTCCTAAGGGACGAACTTCAGACGGTCGTGCAGAGCGCTCCATGAAGCTACGTCAGGACGGGGTTCGCGGTCAACAGCGCGAGCGCGGTTCGTGCGCTAGAAGCGACCTTTTTTCTTGCCCGAAGGACTTGTGAAGAAATGGACAAGCGCAATCGACTGGTGGAACGCCGACCGGCGAGGGCTCAGGTCTGTTCCAGGGCGGGCAGCGGGCCGTGCGCGGCCTCGAACTCGGACTTGACCCGCGCGAAGACAGCGAGCGCCCGATCGAGCACGGCGCGGTCGTGGGTGGCCATCAGGCTGGTCCGCAGCAGCGCCCCGCCCGGCGGCACGGCGGGGTGCAGCGCGCAGTTGGTGAAGACCCCGCCGTCGTACAGGGCGCGCCACAACAGCGCCGCCTTCCAGTCGTCGCCGACGAGCACGGGGACGATCGGCGTGACGACGGTCTCGACGGGAGCGTCCTCGCCCGGGCCGAGCCGCACGGGCTCGCCGCTGAGCACGTGGAAGCCGAGCGCGCGCAGGCCGGCGGCGAAGTAGCGTGCCTGCTCGAGCACGGCCGCCAGCAGGGGCGGGCCTTCCGGCGAGCGGATGATCCGCAGCGCGGCGAGCGTCGCGCCCAGTGCGGCGGGGACCGAGGAGGCGGTGAAGAGGAACGCGCGCGAGGAGATCCGCAGGTAGTCGATCACGTCAGCCGGGCCAGCGACGAAGCCGCCACAGGAGGCGAAGGACTTGGAGAAGGTGCCCATACGCAGGTCGACGCGCTCCTCGACCCCCAAGAGCTCGGCGGTCCCGGCGCCGCGCGCCCCCAGCACGCCGGCGCCGTGGGCCTCGTCGACCATCAGACGCGCGCCGTAGCGGGCGCAGAGCTCGACGATGTCGACCAGGGGTGCGACGTCGCCCTCCATCGAGAAGACGCCGTCGACGACCACCATCACGCCGCCGCCGTCCCCCTCCGCGCGGGAGAGGGCGCGCTCTAGCTTGTCCATGCGGTTGTGGCGGTAGGGGCGCATCTTCGCCTTGGAGAGCAGCACGCCGTCGAGGATCGAGGCGTGGTCGCCGGAGTCGACGATCACGGTGTCGGAGGGACCGAGCAAGGTCCCGAGCGTGCCTACGTTCGCTTGGTGGCCGGTGGTGAAGACGATCGCGTCGTCGGTATTCATCCACTCGGCCAGCTCGCGCTCGAGCTCGAGGTGCAGGGGAGTGGTGCCGTTGAGCAGGCGCGAGCCGGTGAGGCCGGTGCCGTAGCGGTGCAGGGCGTCCTCGGCGCCCTTCATCACACGCTCGTCGGCGGTCAGGCCGAGGTAGTTGTTGGAGGCAAGCATGATCCGCGGCGAGCCCTCCATCTCGACGACGGGCATGGCCGGGGACTCGACGGTCCGGAAGTAGGGCATCAGGTCGGCCTCGCGCGCTGCGCGCAAAAGCTCCTCGCGCTCGTGGCCGCGGACCTTGGCGAAGACGTCTGTCGAAGTGGGCATATAGGGTCTGGGCCAGTGAGCGTGTCTGAGCGAACAGCAGCCGTCCAGGTCACTCCGGTCTCGGGCAGGGGAGACCTGAAAGCGTTCATCGACCTGCCGTTCAAACTGCATGCTAACCACCCGCTGTGGATCCCCCTGCCGAAGCTCGAGCGCTGGCTGTTCTTGAACCGGCGGATGAACGCCTTCTTCAGCCACGGCGAGGCCGAGTACTTCCTCGCCTGGCGCGATGGGCGGATCGTGGGACGGATCACCGCGCAGGTCAACCACGCGTTCAATGACCACCAGAAGAAGAACTGGGGCTGGTTTGGCTTCCTCGAGTTCGAGGACGACCAGGAGGTGCTCGAGGCGCTGCTCGCCGCGGCCGAGTCGTGGCTTCGTGCGAAGGGCACGGAGCGGATGGTGGGGCCGGCGGATTTCTCGATGAACGAAGAGAGCGGCATCTTGATCGAGGGCTACGAGTTGCGTCCGATGATCAAGCAGCCATGGCACCCGCCCTACTACCAGCAGCG
>Ga0302326_10007538_pt1 | contig 24170 bp, 19 predicted proteins | sample Palsa_T0_3_FD_202264 | JGI IMG/M metagenome (GOLD analysis project Ga0302326, IMG submission 202264) | Peat permafrost microbial communities from Stordalen Mire near Abisko, Sweden - Palsa_T0_3 | ecosystem: Environmental > Terrestrial > Soil > Palsa > Peat permafrost | place: Sweden: Abisko... | reverse complement strand
AATTTGGGGCCCAGTTCGGCAAGGGTGACAGTCCAGTCGGGATTGGTCCGGGGGAGGCCGCCGTTGGAGGAGGAAGCGGTGGGGCCAGGGCCCACAGCAGCGGCGGCAAGGAGCTGCCCTAGGGGCGCGAACTGGTGATTGGTGGGATCGATGCGCTGGACATCGCCGCCGGTGGCATTCGCCGAGACGATGGAATGGCCTTCAATTCCGATCGTGAGCCGCTCGGGCGAACTCCATGCCACAACCGGTGGCGCGGCGGATCCGGGCGTTCGCGGGACGCGAAACGCTTTCCGGTCCTTCCGGAAATCCAATTCCATCGTGATCAATTGATCGTGCGCCCCGTCGGATCCCGTCCAATAGGCGAGCCTGCGGCCGTCCGGCGAAAGCGCGAGGCGGCTGGCCTCCGCGGGCCGAGGATGTACAATAGGATCGGGTACGGCCGCGGCGGCAGGCGGTTCCCCCTGAACCGGCTGGGAGCGGCTCTTCAGCAAATCGAGCTGTTTGAGCAGCTCGGAGAATCTTTGTGCGTACTCCGGGTCGTGGGCGTAGACGGCACCCCGCTGGCCGAGCTCTATCGCAGACCCAATGTCTCCGGCACGGGCGCACCATAGCAGGGCATCGATCACCAGATCCGAATGCCTGGGGAACAGGGCTCCACCCTCCCGGATCAGCGCAAGCGCCTCGCCCTTTGGGGGCGCGTCGGCTTTCAGGTAGAGATTGGTGGCCAATTCAAAGATTTCCGCGAGCAGCGGCCGGTCGCGATGGGCCGCCAAAAGAGGCTCGAGCACCGAGGCGGTCTGCGCCGCGCTCAAACGGCCATGAGCGGCCTCCGGGGCCGAGAGAGCGGCCGCCAGCCGGGCGCGTCCGAGTTCGATCGCCGCATAGGGCCGCATGCCGTGCCCCAAGAATGCCGTCTCGAGAAGTCCCCGGCTCTCGATGGGGTTGCCATATTCCGCTGCAAAGAGCCCGTAGGTGGCGAGGAGCCGCGGATCCCTGTCTCCGCTGTCGTAAGCGCGCCACAGCGTTTGGCGCGTCTCTTCGATGAAGGGCTTAGCGAGCTTCGGATACCGCGCGGCAACAAAGGAAATCTCCCGCAACTCCCAGTCCCCTTTGATGCGCCGAATATCCTGGGGAGTCGCGTGCTCCATCGTCAGGGGCGGAGGTGCCGGCATGGCTCCGATCTTCCAGCTCAGGCTTTCCGACACGGCTCTCGGAAGCGAATCGCTCAACAGATCCCGCGCATCGGCATAGCCGATTCCGAAGCACTCCTTGAAAAGACCCTCGGTGACCGGTTCGGTCGCGGCCCGCTCCGCAAACCTCCACAGCGCGCGCCGCCGCTCTCCCGAAGGATCCTCAAAGGCCCAACGCACGAACAGCTTCGCCTGGGCGAGGCATACGCTTCGGTACTCAATCCGCTGGGGATCGCTCCCGCCAAAAATCGGCGCGAACAGATCTCCCATCGGAACCAGAACCCGCGGGCGGTCCGCGTTCGCAGCGAGCGCGTGGGTCTCGTCCGAAGAAATCCATTCGATTGGCGCGACCTGGACATCCGAATTAGCGAACCCGGCCGATTCATAGAAAGCAAACATGCCCGCCACAAACCAGGACGGCAGCGCCGGAGCCCGCTGATGCAGCAGGAAAGCAAAGTATTCGGGCGCGAGGATCAGGGTCGAATAGTCGTCGTCTCCGTGGGATTCCATCGGTCCGTGGAAAAAGGGGACGAGTGTGGCGATCGAATGCGGCCTCTCGCCGAGAATGAAATAGATCGCGGTTGAATCCTCATCCGAGAGCCGAAGCTGGGGAATGCCATGGTAGCCGTGGGTGGACGCTCCGGGAGACGATGAGTGATCACCCACGCGTTCCATCTCGGCGACGATCTCCGCGTTCATGGAGCGTTCGAATAGCGTGCTGAAAAGGATCAGCGTGGTCGGGACCGTGGTCTCGAATCGGATGCGCGCCGGCACAAATTCGGCGAGCAGCTCATGCTGCTTCCGCGTCCGCTCAACGAACGCGTTGGTCATATCGTCATCGCAGCACGACAGGACCTCGAAGCCTGGAACGACTCCGTGACGCCATTGAGGTCCGCCAGCCGTGGCACTTTCGACGATCATGGGCGGCAGCTCGATCGGCGAATCGGCGGCAGCTCCGCGGAGAGCTATGGCAGCCCCCCCGGCCGCCGCCGCGATCAAGAAATCCAGAATCCACGCACGAACTTGCCGGGTGGGCGCGGAACTCCTCACTCGATCGAAAAACCGCGCCAAAGGCTGAAGATCGGATGGCTTCATTCGGAGTCAGGGAGCGGGCCCCGCGGCGGCGTATGAAACCGGCACGGTGATGGACTCCGGGCGCAAGACGCACCAAGCAAGTGTTCCGACCGCACATTCGAAGCCCTCCAAGGCGCCGGACGGGACCGTGGCCAAGAGGACCACGCCCGAACCCGACTCCATTCGCACCCGTTCGAAGGCTCCGTGAAAGGTGCGCTCACGGATGCGGATCTCGATCGCCCCGGCCTCCGCTGGCCGCTCTTTCGCCAGACGCAAGCGCTCCGGACGAACTGAAATCACTGCCTGGCTCAAACCGAATGGCCATTGATGCGCCGCCAATTCGATTTCGACCAGGTCTGCCACCCGAACCCGCGGCAACCCCGTCCCATCGTCGATACGCTCGGCCACCAGCCGGTTGCTCTCCCCGACAAACCCAGCGACAAAGTCGGTGGCCGGACTCCCGTAGATTTCCGCCGGCGAGCCGATCTGTTCTATTCGGCCCAAATTGAGAACCGCGATTCGGTCGCTCATCGCCAGCGCCTCGCCCTGGTCGTGGGTCACGAGGATGAAAGTGATTCCCAGGCGCCTCTGAAGGCCCTTGAGCTCCGCCTGCATCTGTTCGCGAAGCTTCGCATCGAGAGCCGACAAGGGCTCGTCGAGAAGAAGGACCGAAGGCCGCGTGACAATCGCCCGCGCGAGCGCGACCCGCTGGCGCTGTCCGCCGGATAGCCGCTCGGGCCGCCGGTCCTCGCAGCCGCCTAGCCCCATGAGTTCGATCACCTCCTTGACCCGCGCCGCCGCCTCGCTGTGCGCCGTCCGTTGCATGCGCAGGCCAAATCCCACATTCTCCCGAACATTCATGTGGGGAAAAAGCGCGTAGCTCTGAAAGACTTGATTTACGTCGCGCCGATTCGGCGGGAGGCGCGTCACATCCCTCCCGTCCAGATGGACCGAACCCTCGTCCGGCTGTTCGAAGCCCGAGATTAGCCGCAGCAGGGTCGTCTTACCGCAACCGGAAGGGCCCAGTAAAGTCATGAATTCGCCCGCGCGGACAGCGAGATCGGTCGGCGTGACCGCGGCGATTGAGCCGAAGCTTTTCGACACTCCCCGCAGTTCTACCATAGGTGCGGTCGATCCGGATGCCGACACACTCATGGGCCACCCCCTGCACTCTTGCGCGCACCACGGCGGAGAACCCACGTGTATACGACGACAAAAAGCAGCGTGAACACGACGCCCAACGCAGCCCCAAAGGGAGCATTCCGCGCCTTGACGAACTGGTTCTGGATCACGTTCCCGATCATGGGAACACGCGCGCCGCCCATCAGATCGGTGATCGCGAACATTCCCAGCGCCGGGACAAACACCAGCAGCACGCCAGCCCCGATGCCGGGCCGGGTCAGCGGCAGAATCACTTCGAGGAATACACGGGTCGGGCCGGCGCCGAGGTCGTGCGCGGCCTCGATCAGGGAAGGGTCCAGTTTTTCCGCGCTCCCGTAGATCGGCAGCATCATGAAAGGAAGGTAAGCGTACACGAGCCCGATGACGACCGCCACGGGCGTGTAGAGGATATCGAGCGGCGCGGTGATCACGTGCGCCCATTCAAGCAATCCATTGAGCAGGCCCTCGCTCTTGAGGATCGCGATCCACGCATACGTGCGAATCAGAAAACTCGTCCAGAACGGAATCATGAGAAGCACGAGCAGGCGCTCCTTCCGCCGTTCGGGACTCCGGGCGATGAACCATGCCGCGGGAAATCCGATCACCAGGCACAGCAGCGTCGAAAGGGCCGCGTAGGCCGCCGAACGCCCGAGAATGCGCAGGTAGATCGGGTCGAGTATTCGCGCGTAATTCTCCCCTGTGAACGAATACACAACCCGCCCCAAGTCGTCGCGTCCACAAAAGCTGTACACCAGGAGGAATCCCATCGGAGCGGCGACAAAGATCGTGAGCCATCCGATCATCGGAGCCAGCAGCAGCCATCCGCCCGCGCCGGGCCGGCGTCCCGTCGAAACGCTTTCAGAGGGAAGCGCCCAGGCTTGCATGGTTCAGCGCCCGTTCTTGAGGTCCGTCACCAGGGCATCGATCCATGCCCCGCTGCCGGGGATGTGCCGGAAGATCTCCGCCGGAGCGTGGTAGGCGGGATAACTCGCGGGATTGGAGAGCTGATCTGCGGTCAGCAGACGCCGCGCCGCTCCGTTGGGATTCATATAGGGAAACGCATCTGAGATTTGCCGGCTGACCTCGGGTCGCAGGATGTAGTCGATGAACGCGTGCGCCGCGGCGGCGTCGGGCGCTCCTTTCGGAATCGCCACTACATCGACCGCCATATGGTACCCTTCCTCGGGAAGGACGAAATGGAAGCGGTGGTCCTGGTTCCAGAGAAGAGCCGCCTCGCCGCACCAAACATAGCCGGCATCGACATCCCCATTGAGCAGGGCGGTCTTGGGGCTGTCCGAATCGAAGAGCTTGATCAGGGAGAACCAGGACGCCAGCAGCGGACGCACCCGGGCGAGGGTTTCTGGCCGGATATCATTCGGGCCAAATCCCAGCGTTCTTAGGGCCGCCGTCACCACCTCCCGGCCGTCATCGACGAACACGATTCTGCCGCGCAATTCGGGGGAGAAGAGATCCTTGAATCCGCGGATCGGGCGGCGAACCTTCGCCGTGTTGACGACGATGCCGCTGATGCCGGCCATATAGGGCACTGTGTATTTCTGCCCAGGATCGAAGGCCATCCCGCGAAATTCCGGCAGAATATTGGAAAAATGGGGCAGCTGGCCAAAATCGAGAGGCATCAGCAGCCCGTTGCGGATCAGGGCCTCGGCAATATATTCCGGCGGCTGAATCACATCGTAGGCCGTCCCCCCAGCCAGAAGCTTCGAAAGCATTTCCTCACCGGAGGAGAACGTTTCGTAACGCACCCGAATTCCCGTTTCTTTTGTGAAGCCGTCGATGACGGGCTGCGGCACGTATTCGGTCCAAGCAAAGAGGGTGATCGAGCGCGCGCCGCCGCGGGCTGACAACGCCGCGACCAGCGCCAAGGACACAAAAACTCTCGCAGCTCCAAAGAAAATGCGGTTCATGGGGAGATGGGCTGCCGGGCGAAGAGGCGGTGTGCCCGCGAGACCAGGGGCACAATGATGGCCGTAGCGACGACAAACAGGGTCGATAGGGCGTTCAACATGGGATTGAGGCCGATCTTCGCCATGCCGAATACCCGCAGCGGGAGCGTGGCGGAAGCGGCGCTCGCGGTGAAGTAGGTGACAATCAGTTCGTCCATGGAAAGGGTGAAGGCCAGAAGCCCGCCAGCGACGATGGCCGGTCTAAGGCAGGGGACGATGACCAGCCGGAACGCCGCCCAAGGCGAGGCTCCAAGGTCGAGAGCAGCCTCCTCCAAGGAAGGATCCATGCCTTCGAGACGGGCCTGAACGGTGACCAGGACAAAGGGAAAGCAAAAGGTTGTATGCGCCAAAATCACAGTCGTGAAGCCGAGCTGGATATGAAGGACCGTAAAGAAAACGAGCAGGCCCACCCCCATGATAATCTCGGGCATCACCATCGGAACGGCCAGGAGGGTGCGAATGGCTCGAGCGAATCCGTAGCGCCGGCGGTGCATGAGCCACGCACCTGAAGTTCCCAGGGCCACCGAGGCTGCGGTCGCCCCCGCGGCAACGATCAGGCTGTTCTCCAGCGCCTCTATGATGGGGCCATTGTGCCAAAGTTCGCCGTACCAGCGCAGCGTCGCCCCCGTCCACAGAATGTTCAGCCGCGAGGCATTGAACGAATAAACCATCAGCAAGACAATGGGAGCATACAGAAAAACGAAAACCGCAGCCGTCCACGCGGCCAGCGCGCCACGAGCCCCTCGTCGCCCTCCCCGCGCGGTCCGCTTAGAAGCCATAGAGTTGGGCGGGGTTCTCCACGAGCACGCGGCGCCGGAGCGCCAGATCCGGGATCCAATCGGGAATCAGATCCACCAGGTCGCCATCGTTGGGGATGAATTTCGAGTTTGGATGCGGCCAATCGGTGCCCCATAAGCAGCGATCGGGAGCTGCTTCGAGAAGCGCGTGAGCCAACGGCGCGACATCCGGATACCGCGGAGCGAGCTCGGATACCCGGTAAGGCGCCGAAAGCTTGAACCAGGCATTGCCCGCGCGCGCCAATCGGACCAGCCTCTGCAATCCCTTGGACCGCGCACCGGCGGAGGCCGGTACCAAGCCGAAATGGTCGATCACCACCTTGCAGGGAAGATCCGCCAAGGTTCGGTCAATTTCTGGCATGCGCTCGGCATTGAGATAGAACTGGAGGTGCCAGCCATAGGGCCGGATCCGTTGCACCAGGCGCGGAAGGGAGGCCAAAACCGCCTCGGCGTTGTCGGGCATCACGTGCAAGCGCACGCCCTGGACTCCGAGCCAATGGAGTTGCTCCAGCTGGCGATCCGTGGTCGCGTCGTCGATCAGGGCGATCCCGCGAAAAGGAAAGTCGTGTGAGCGGAGGGCAGCCGCCATGGCGGAGTTGTCCGTTCCATACGGGCTCGGCTGGATGAGCACGGCCCGTTCGACACCCACCGTCCGAAGCATCTTCAGGTATGCCGGCTCCGGGGCGTCGGCCGGTAGATACCCAGGTTCGGCCAGCAAGGGATACTTGTCGCGCGGACCAAAAATGTGCGCGTGGCAGTCGCAGGCTCCTGCGGGCAGGCGGTAGGCCGGCTTCCTGGTATCGGGGTCCGGCTGCGGGTTGGGAGCGAGCGCCATAGGTTCCCCTACGCCGCCGCCCTGCCCGACTTCCGAAATCCCGGAGCCACGGCGTAGTTCAACTGAACAAGGACGATGAAAGCGATGCTGGGTATGTCCGAGCGCAAAAGATTGGTGCGCACCGAATATCCCCAACTTGCATATAGAGTAGAACCCAAGAGCATGATATTCACCCAATACGCCAGCAATGCGGTGCGGTAGCCGGCAAACTCCGCGAGGAGCTGGGGAGCCATTCCGGCGAGCGCGTGGCCGAGCGCATGCTCGCCCCGGATCGCATCGGACACCGGCACCCGCAAATCGAGCACCAAGAGCGTCATCCCGACCCCGAATATGCCGTCGCTCAGCGCCGCCAGCCGCTCAACGCTTTGACCGGCGATGCGATTGTACGACGTGGCCATGGGTGGCATTTTGGAAGGCCCGGCATCGGCAGGCGACGACAAATCGCTTGGCGGCGCTCGCTTCGGGACGGAAGCACTGTTTTGTCGTGGTCATGCACCGAGCGGACGCAGATGCGAAAAGGGCCGCTTGCCTCGTCGTCGAGGAAATCACGCGCCGCTATGGGCCCCGCACGGTGCTTGATCGCGTGAGTCTGGAGGTGGCCGCCGGCGAACGGGTGGCGCTCACCGGACCGTCGGGCAGCGGCAAGACCACGCTCCTCAATTGCATCGGCGGGGTCGACAGGCCCGACTCCGGAAATGTGCTGCTGGGGAAATGCTCCCTCGGAGACCTGGATGGAGCCGGGCTCGCGCGGGTGCGCAGGGAACAAATCGGGACGATTTTCCAATTTTTCCATCTACTGCCCACTTTGACGGCCGCCGAGAATATTGAACTGCCGCTGCTCCTCTTGCGGATGGGGCATTCAGAGCGAGAACGCCGGGTGGCTGCGATCCTTGGGCGCATAGGATTGTCGGACCGCGCCGGAGCGCTTCCGGGACGATTGTCGGGAGGCGAACAGCAGCGGGTGGCGATTGCGCGGGCGCTCGTCCACCGTCCCAGCCTCGTCCTCGCCGACGAACCGACCGGCAACTTGGACTCGGTCAGCGGAGCCAATGTTCTGGCCCTGCTGCGGGAATTGACCGACGAGGCGGGGCTCGCGCTCGTTCTGGTCACTCACAGCGAAGAGGCCGCTGCGATCTGCCACCGCCACATCCATCTTCGGGACGGGCGGATTGTCGATACCACCCCTCCGGCGTGAGGTTCCCTGAAACAAAGCTTTCCGTTCGGCTCGCGAGGAGCGCTTCGTGGGACACGGTGATTCAGTCGGCCTGGATGGTGCGTCGCACATCGCTTCGCCATTGGAAAATGGCCCCAGGCCAGAACGCTCTGCTCGCCATCCTGCTTGCACTTGGGGTGGCCGCTTTCATCGCGGTGCGCCTGGCGAATAGGGCCGCGATCACCGGCTTTGAGGGATTTGCCGCGACCCTCTCCGGACCGAGCGACTGGGTGATTGAGGCGCCGACCGGCCTCCTCCCCGAGTCGGTCCTCGCCGAGACGCGCCGCGAACTGGGCGCCCGCCCGGTGGAAATCGCCCCGGTCGTAGAAACGACGGCCACCCTTGCGGAACCGGACGCAGGCGCGGCCGCCAACTACCGACTGCTCGGAATTGATGTGATTGGCGTCGTCAATTTCACGGAAGGGAATCGTGCGGCCGCGCTATTCGCAGCTGGCAGCCGCCGCGGATCCGACCTCGCGGGTCCGTGGATATCCCTCGGCCGCGCCGACGAGGTGTGGGTTCCTGCCGCCTTGGCGAATCGCCGCACGCTCCGCATCCTCGTCGACGACCGAATGCTTGAGGTGCGCGTCGCCGGCGCGATTCCTCCAGCCGCGGGAAATTCTGAGCTTTCAGCCCGTGTGATCCTCATGGATCTCCCTCGCCTCCAGGCATTGACCGGCAGGACCCGCCGGCTCGACCGGGTGGAATTCGTGGTGGCTCCCGGCCCGGAGGCCGATCGCCGCCGGAGCGAACTCGGCGAACTCCTGACAAAATGGGGAGGAAACGGCGAGCGCTGGACCGTTCGCACGCCGGGCGCCCGGCGCGAAACCGCCCGCACCATGACGGAGGCCTTCCGACTGAACCTGACGATCCTTTCGCTGCTGGCTCTTCTGGTCGGCCTTTATCTGATATTCCAGGCGCTTGACGGCGCTGTCGTCCGGCGCCGCGTGGAGATCGCAATTCTGCGCTCGCTGGGTGTCACCGAGAGAATGATACGATCGGTCTGGATTTTTGAATCGGCGGTTCTGGGACTTGTCGGAGGAGCGCTCGGCCTTCTCATGGGTTGGCTTGGCGCCGTTGCGGCGGTGGGAGCCGTCGCAACGACGATCAACGCGCTCTATTTCGCCACCCAGGCGCGATCGCCGGCGCCGCAACCGGAGGAAGTCGCCTTTGCCTTGGGTTTGGGCGTGGCAGCCGGAATCGTCGCCGGATGGTGGCCGGCCCGGGAAGCTGCGCACACCCCACCGGCCCAGATATTGGTGCGCTCGGGCGGTCCCGCCGAAGGTCCGGCGCTTTGGCGGACACCGTGGGCAGGGGCTCTCGTGGTAGCGGCCGGCGCCTTCCTCGCGCGACTCCCGCCCTACCACCTGGCCGATGGGGTGCGCTTCCCCGTCGCAGGCTACGGCGCAGCGCTCGCATGGATTATCGGGGGCGGCATCCTGTGGGCGGCCGCGCTTCCCGCGGGCGCGCGGCTGGCGGCGGCGGCAGGGGCGGGCCGGCGCCGAGCGGAGGCTCGGGTGGCGCTCAGCCATTTGCTGCACCCATCCGGGAGGCATCGGATCGCTTCGGCGGCGCTCCTGTGCGCGGTCGGAATGGCCGCTGGCATGGCGATCCTGGTCGCCAGCTTTGAGCGGACGGTGACTGGCTGGGTGGGTAGGACTCTGCGCGCCGATCTTTACATCACAAGTGAGGGATCGGTGAGCGCCTCTTCCGAGAATCGAATTCACTCGGCAACGCTCGCCCAGATCGCCTCTGATCCCGGCGTCGCGGAAGCGGACGCGTTGTCCGTGTACCCATTGACGTTGGACGGAGGAGGCCCGACTCAGCTCACAGGCGCGGACCTCGAACGAACGCGCGCGCACTCGGACCTGGCTTGGGCCGAGCCGCCTGCGGACGACGCGGTGTTCGATCCCCGCAGAAACGCGGGCCTCGCGCTGGTCAGCGAGAGTTTTTCGGAGCGGTTCGGCAAGCACAGGGACGACGCCCTCGCGCTGGCAACCCCGTCGGGGAGACACTCTGTGCGCATCGCGGGTGTCTTTGCCGACTATGGCAATGAACGCGGCTCGATCCTGGTGGAGAGGCGGCGGCTCGCGGAGTGGATGGGCGACGACTCGGTAACGCATGTTTCGCTGATCATGCCGGCGGGAGTCCCGCCGGAGCTGGTCCAGGGGCGCCTGAACCGCCGGTTCCCCGCGCTGCGGATCCGCACCCACGGCTCGTTGCGGGACGAGATTCTCAGAGTCTTTCGGCAGACCTTTGGGATCACGTACGCATTGGAAGTCATTGGCGTCGTGGTCGCCGTCGCAGGTCTCTCGCTTGCGCTGGCAAGCCTGCTTCTCGACCGGCGAGACGAGCTCACCACCCTCCGCGCTTTGGGCTGCAGCCGCGATGAATTGGCGCGCCTCGGCCTCTTGGAAGGCGTCGCGCTCGCACTGTGGTCGGTGACTGGAGGGCTGATCCTCGGCGGCGCTCTTGGATGGCTTCTCATCCACGTGATCAACAAGCAGTCGTTCGGCTGGACACTCGGATTTGCGATCCCCTGGCTCGACCTGGCTCTTCTCACTCTTGCGGTGCTGACCGCCGGTGCCGCCTCGAGCTTCGCCGTCGGCCGGTGGGGCAGCGCCCTGAGAGCCGACCAGGAAGAATGAACAGCCTCCGCCAAAAACCGGGCTTGCGCGTCGGGCGGCTTGTCGCCGCTCTGATCGTTGCTCTCAGCGCGCTCCTCTCAAGCGAACTTCCCTCGGGAGGACCGCCCTTCGGAGTGCTGCGGGCCGAAGCCCTGGTCGGCGGACCACCCACCCAAGGGGCGTCGGCGGCGGACAGCTATGCCCTGCCTCAACCGGGGCACGCGTTCGTTTTTCCCAGAGACTACGGCTCGCATCCGGAATTTAGGATCGAGTGGTGGTATGTGACCGGCCATCTGCACACCGCCGCTGGCCGCCGGTTTGGATTCGAGGCCACGTTCTTCCGATTGGCGGCACCGCGGGAGAGCCCTTCGCCGGCCGGGGGCCAGGGGAACTCCGAATCGCCCTCTGGCTCGGCCTTCGGAAGCAACCAACTCTTTCTCACCCACATGGCTGTGACCGATGTCCAAACGGGACATTTCCTCTGGGACGAAAAACTGAACCGTGAAGGATGGGATGCCGGCGCCGGAGTCGGACATTTGGAACTGCACAACGAAGGCTGGTCTTTGAGCGCCACAGGGACGACCCGATGGGGCCCCAAAATCCGGATCGTGGGTGGGATCCGCGCGGAGGCGGCCTTCACACTCGATCTAACGCCGGCCAAGCCGCTCGTTGTGTTTGGCGAGAACGGCGTGTCCCGAAAAGGCGCCGAAGCGGGGGCGGCGAGCTATTACCTGACATTTTCCCGGCTCGCCGCCCGCGGAACCCTCATGGTCGGCGGGCATGAGGATGCTGTTGAGGGGGAAGCATGGATGGATCACGAGATCAGTTCCAGCCAGTTGGGCCGCGGCCAGGTCGGCTGGGACTGGCTCTGCGTGCAGTTCGATCATGAGCCGCGCGAATGGATGCTCTACCGATTGCGGCACGCGGACGGCAGCGCCGATCCCGTCTCGCGCCTCCAATGGGTCACCACGGATGGTCGGGCGGTCACAGCCGACTATCGCTGGACCGTGCTCTCGACCTGGCGAAGCCCCGCCAACGGGGCCGTGTACCCGGCGCGGGTACTACTGGAGGCGCGCGATCCAGAGGGCGGCTTATGGCGCCACTGGCTCATCGAGCCGCTGATCTCCGACCAGGAACTGCGCGGTCAACTCGGCGGCGGCCCTTACTGGGAAGGCGCCTGCCGGGTGCTGGACGATGCCGGCAATCAACGGGGGTCGGCCTATATGGAACTGACCGGCTACGCGGGAACCGTGCCGTCGGGAGGGGCCGCTGATGGCCTGCGCTGACAGCGCCCTCCTCCATCACTTCGGGCGAAGGCGAACCTCGAAAAGCTTGGGCCAATCCTTGCCCGTGACAAACAGGCGGTCCGAGGCCGGATCGTAGGCGATGCCATTGAGGACATCGGTGCCGGCCGTGTAATCCTCTCGAGGCAGCAATCCCGAGAAGTCGACGATTCCCGTCACACGTCCCGCCGAGGGATCGATGCGCACCACCGTATCGGTCTGCCAGACATTTGCATAGATTTCCCCGCGCACGTATTCCAATTCGTTGAGCATCGCCAGCGGACGACCTCTGACCGAAACCTGGATTGAACGGACGACACGAAAAGTCGCCGGATCCAGAAACCGTATGCGGTCCGTCCCATCGCTCATGATCAAACTCTTGCCGTCGGTGGTGAGCCCCCATCCTTCGCCCTCGTAGCTGAATTCGCCCAGCTTCCGGAAGGTGGCAAGGTCGTAGACGAAACACGTTCGCTCCCTCCACGTCAGTTGATAGACCTTGTCTCCGAGCACCGCCGCCCCTTCGCCAAAATAGTTTCCGGCCAAGGCGATCTCGCGAACCACCCGGCCCGTCCGGAGGTCGACCTTTCGCAGAGTGGACGAGCCATTGAGCCCCGTGCTCTCGATGAACCCACCGTCGAGATAGACCAAACCCTCCGTAAACGCCTTCGTGTCATGCGGCCAAATAGCAACGATTGTAAATGTGTAGGAAGGAACGCCCGTGGACGAAGGGGGGTTGTCCGCTCCTACGGCAGAAAGCACGCATGCGGTCACGGCCAGGCAAGCACAGGCGGCATGGCGAAGAAATTTCACGGAGGCCAAGGGGCTAAGTGGAACCCGCGTCAAACACGACTGGAAAGCGCAGGCGGGCGTTGACCGGAACGCGATTATGGGGCCCAGTCGCTGGATGACGGGGTGGTCCTGCATGGTTGGCCGCCGGAGGTACCAATTCGATTCGTTGCGCGAATTGATGGGGCGTGCGACGCCTCGCCGCTCGGGTGATGAATTGGCCGGAGTGGCCGCCGAATCGGGGGAGCAGCGCGCCGCGGCCCAGCTCTGCCTGGCCGACCTACCGCTGCAACGCTTCCTGACCGACCTGCTGATTCCCTACGAGTCCGACTCGGTGACTCGTTTGATTGTCGACACTCACCGCTTGGAAGCCTTTGCGCCCGTGGCCGGGCTGACGGTCGGCGGCTTCCGAGACTGGCTCCTCGATTATGAGACGGACACCGAGAAGCTGTCGGCAGTCGCATCCGGACTCACGCCGGAGATGGTGGCGGCCGTCTCGAAAATCATGAGCAACCAAGACCTCATTTTGGTGGCCAAGAAATGCCGCGTGGTGACCGCGTTCCGAAATACCTTGGGCTTGACCGGGCGGCTGGCCGTGCGCCTCCAGCCCAACCACCCTACCGACGATCTCCGAGGTATCGCCGCCTCGATGGTCGACGGATTGCTTTACGGATGCGGCGACGCGGTGATTGGCGTCAACCCGGCCACCGACCGTCCGGACGTCCTCGAGTCCTTGCTGAAGTTGATCGATGAAGTGATTCGCCGCTACGAAATCCCCACTCAGGGATGCGTCCTCGCTCACCTGACAGCCCAGCTCGACGCTTTGAATCGAGGAGCCCCCATAGACCTCCTCTTCCAATCGATCGCCGGAACCGAGGCGGCCAACACGGGTTTCGGGGTCAGCCTCGAACTGCTCGCCGAAGGCCACGCAGCCGCGTTGGCGCTGGGCCGCGGCACGGTCGGAAACAATGTCATGTATTTTGAAACCGGCCAGGGTTCGGCCCTTTCGGCCGGAGCTCACCACGGCGTCGACCAGCAGACGCTCGAAGTGCGCGCCTATGCGGTCGCGCGCCGGTTTTCGCCTCTTCTGGTCAATTCGGTCGTCGGCTTCATCGGTCCGGAGTACCTTTTCGACGGCAAGCAGATTCTCCGCGCGGGTCTGGAGGACCACTGCTGTGGGAAGCTTCTCGGTCTGCCCATGGGAGTCGACGTCTGCTATACCAACCACGCCGAAGCTGATCAGGACGACATGGACGTGCTGCTGACTCTCCTTGGCGTGGCAGGCTGCAACTACATCATGGGCGTGCCAGGCGCCGATGACATTATGCTTGGCTACCAGTCCACCTCGTTTCACGACAGCCAATACCTCCGCCAAGTTCTTGGACTGAGGCCGGCCCCCGAGTTTGAGGCATGGCTTGAGAAAATGCGCATTGCCTCCGGTGGCCGACGGCTTCTTCCCATCGGGTCGAGCCACGCACTCCTCTCTCATGGAGCCGACTGACCCTGCTGCCGATCGGATTTCCATGACCGGCGGACGCGATCTATGGCAGGCGCTCTCAGCGCACACCGCGGCCCGAATTGCGCTCGGAAGGACCGGCGGGAGCCTAAGGACGGAATCGCTGTTGGAATTGCGGCTGGCACACGCGGGCGCGCGCGATGCCGTGCACGCGCCCTTTGATATCCTGGCCCTAGAAGAAACCCTTCGCGGACAGGGCCTCGCCACGGAGAGGCTTTCGACAGGCGCTTCCGATCGCAGGACCTACCTCGCGAGGCCGGACCTCGGCCGAATCTTGGAATGCGAATCGGCGGATCGCCTCCGCGCGGCCGCTCCCTCCTGGGGCCGGCGGGACCTCGCCATCCTCGTATCTGACGGACTCGCTGCCATGGCCGCCACCCGACACGCCGCCGAAACGATTGGCGAGCTCGCCCGAGTCCTCACAGGAATGGGTTGGACGCTCTACCCGATTTTTCTGGTGCCTCTAGCCCGGGTGAAAGTCCAAGACGCGGTCGGAGGCATTCTGGGAGCCAGACACAGCGTGATCCTGCTCGGCGAACGCCCAGGCCTAAGCTCACACGACAGCCTCGGGGCCTACCTGACCTTTGGACCGCGACCCGACCGGACCGATGCCAATCGCAATTGTGTATCAAATATCCGAGAAGGCGGCCTACCGCCGCAGATGGCGGCGCATAAACTGGCACGCCTGTTGACTGAGTCCCGGCGCCTCGGATTGAGCGGTGTTGCGTTGCGCGACGCGTAGGGCCAAGTCCTACAAAACAGCCTGGGCGTGGCACTTAGATCGCACTCGGGAACTAATTGCTGCAATTGGCAACAATGGTGTTATTGTGTCTGTATCAATGAATAGCGCTCAACCCATTCGCCAGAGCGCGTTCACTTTGGTCGAAATTATGATCGTGGTGGTAATCATCGGACTGCTCGCCGCGATGGCTATTCCCGCCTTTCAGAAGGTCCGAACCAACTCCCAAGATAAGGCCGTTTTTAACAACGCCCGCCAACTATCGGCTGCCGCCGATCAATACTACCTGGAAAATGGTGTCAGCGCGGTGGTCCGCAGCCTCCTGATTGGGCCCACAACCTACGTCAAGGCGCTAAATACGGTTGCCAGTGAGGCGTATCCCGCAGGGTTTTCGCAGGGGACGACGATCACGATTACCGGAGTCGCTGGAGCGCGGACGATCACGTACGCACCCTAATCGCGGGCGCCCGGTGCCCGTTCCTTGGGGAGCCGATCCCGGTGCGCCTCCAATCAATGGCTGGCAGGCGACGGCGCTGGAGGCAGGGAGCCCCCGTCGGCGTGCAAAAACTTCTGGAACCGCGCCTTGTCCCTGAGTGGATCCCAGGTGGGATCGAGGCGGAGCAATACGGGCGTCAAGGGCCACACGGAAGGGCCGGCCAGTTGATGTTCAATCCGGTCCAGCCCTTCCACCAATCGGTTGTTCAGACAAAGAAGAAGCCCTATGTCGTCGGTCCAGGCCGGCGGCGTGCCCGGCCGTTGGGGCCGTCGCTCCGCCAACCTCAGATCGCGCAGCGCCTCTGGAAGCCGGCCCAATTGCGCGAGCAGGAGCCCGTCGATTTGATGCAGGATATAGTTGTTCGGCGCCGATTCGAGACGCTTGCGAATTTCAGCCAAGGCCGCCTCTCGATCCGCTTTGGCCTCCGGCAATCGGTTTGCCTGCTGATCGGCAAGGGCGATCCAGTAGGCCTTGGGCCCGAAATATAATCGATTCGTGAAGAAAGCCTCGGGATAGGCCTTGAGGGTCGCAATCGCGGCGTCCGACTGCCGGGCGAGGAGATGGGTGTATGCGGTGAGAAACGCGACCTCTTCGGCATTCCGGCGCACAGGGGGCACTTCACCCAAGTGTCGAGCGGCGAGCGCAACATCGCCCCGCCAGCCAAGATCAATCAGCGCGAGCAAAACTAAGGAGGACTCGCTCGGTTTGGCGGCGAGCGCGATCTTGGCGGCCGATTCAGCCTCCGAGAATCGGCGCAATTCGAACAGGATTTCGGCTTCCTCGTATTCGACCGCCCAGCCGCTGCCCGGCACGCTCGCCGCCCGCGCGAAAAAAGCGGCGGCGTCTTCGAGCCTTCCTTGAACGCGAAGCACCTCACCCACCGCCTGAAGCGCCGGCAACGAGTTCGGATCCTTTTGGGCCGCCAGGCGGAAGGTTTTTTCCGCATCGAGAAGGTTGCCTGGCCGCAAGCGTTGGTAATGCCCGAGGGCCATCAGCGCTTCGACGGAATTGGGGGCGAGCTTGATCGCCGTCTCCGATTGGGTTCGGGCCTCCGTCATACGCTCACGCGACGTATCGAACCCGCTCCGTATGTAGGCCGAGTTCAGCTCGGAATAAAGAGCCCATGCTTCCGCATTGGTGGGGTCGGTGGCGACTGCCTGTTTAAGAAGGCCCTCGGCGATTCGATAGTTCTCGCGCAATACCTCGGTGCCCAAAAAGAACGATCTCGCCTTGGCTAAAAGTTCCGCCGTCTGACCGGGCGTCGGATTGTGAGCGGCGGCCGCCGAAGAGACCGCAGGCGCGGGCAAATTGGGAGCCGTGGAAACCGGACCCGTGGCGGAGGCTGGCTGCGGTGATGCTGCCGCCAGTGCGCTTCGCCGGAAATGCAGAACCGCAAAAGCGGCACCGGCGAGGAGGACAATCACGGCACCGGCGGCCCAAAGCGCTCGCTTGGGCCCTTTTCGCCCTAGGGATCCGCCCGCCTTGTCCCCGACGGCGACGGGAGGGGCTGCCGGCGGCGGCCCCCCCGCTGGCGAGAGATGGTAGATCGGGATTGGCTCCTGGATGTTCTTGAAAGAATGCGGTCCGATAAAGACCGCCTGCATCGCCAGCTTGCCCTTGACCGTGTCGTGCACCGTCTGGCTGATGCAGATGCCGCCGGGAGGGGCCTTGGTCTGCAGGCGCGCGGCGATGTTCACTCCGTCCCCGGCAACGTTTCCCTCGTGAGCAAAGACATCTCCCAAATGGATTCCGATCCGGTGCTCCAGAAATTTCTCCGGCGGCTGGCCCTCCCGCCGCTCGCCGAACTCGGCCTGGATCTGCAAGGCGCACGCCACAGCCCGAACGGTGCTCGAGAAGCACACCAGCATGCCGTCTCCCATGGTCGCCAGAACTTCGCCTCCGTGAGGTGCGCAAATCTCCCGCATGCGAGCGATGTCCGCGCGGACGAGCTCGAGCGTGCCTTCCTCGTTACTCTGCATCCTGGCCGAATATCCCGTGACATCGGTGAACATGATCGCCGCGAGACGGCGCTCCTGAGCGTGGGATCCCGCGGAGGTTTCGCCGCTCATGATCGCCGGCTGCGACGCAGCCAAAATTCACCATGGGCCGGCGCCAAGTCCGTGCGCCGATTCGTAAGGGGCAACGCGGTCGTCACAGGAGATTCGATCCCACAGGAGGCGATTCCTGTCGAACCTGAACTACCTGGCGCGTCGATTTGCCCGCCTAGTCGATGTCGCTCTCGGTTAACAATCTGCGATAGGTTTCCCGAGCGTGGTCATAGGCTCGTAGTGCGTCTTCTTTTTCGCTCGCCTGGATAAATTTCTCCTTTTGCGACCAGCACTGATCGACGCCCTTGAGGCACCATTCGACGCTGCGTCGCGAAGCCCGGATCGGCTTGTCATTGACCAGCACAAAGATGGGATTTGTGTGCGAAGAAGGCAGGATTCGAATCGCCACCCAGCTGCTGGTTGCGATGGGGATATCAAAACGGAGATTCGCAAGATTCCCATCGGCGACGATCTTGCGGGTCGCCACCACGTTTCCGTTGACGATCACCTCCACCGGAACCTCGTTCGACGAGCCGATCCTCGCCCGTTCGATCGACCAATAGGGTAGGCTGACCGGAATTTTGACCTTGATCGCCTTTTCAGCGAGCGGCCCCTCGATCCCCAGCAATTGCGGATCCGGCTGTCCGCCCAGCTTGGCGGCGACGGCGACCGTCACTTGAATCGTGCCGGCCGCCTGCAAACGGACTTCGCTGTCTTTATCACCCATGTTCACGCCGTTGACGGCGAAGCCCATCAGATGGCTTCGGCCATCGCTCACATAGGAGCGGCCCGTGCGAATACCTTCGCACCACTCGTCGTAGTCGAGCGTGCCATCCAGCTTCACGTAGCTGCGGCCCATGCCGACCCGGTCGTCGAAGACGCAAGGGAAGTCGGTTTCCCCGCTAATCCGCGTGCGAAACCCCGCATTGAGCGTGTGGTACCACATGTTCAACTCCCACACGGGCGGAGTGTTCACCATGCTGATGAAGTCGACGGCGGGCACGAGCTTCCCTTCCGGACCGGGAAGCTCGTGCGTCACGTCGACAATATATTCGTTGGCTCCCACGCCGTCGTAAGGAGGGACCTCATAGGTGGGGAGCGTCGTTCCGCTGACCTGAAGGCCAAAGCCGCTGTGGGCAAAACCGGCGACGGATCCCTGGCTCTTGGCCCAACGCAGGGTGTTCAGGCAAAGGGTCGGCCAGTGGTCTTTCGAGTTCCCGCCCGGATAGATTTGCTGCTTCAAACGCAGCAGAGCGAGATGGCCGGAGCGATGGGATCCGAAGCCCGACACTTCGATGTCGTAGCGGAGGAGGTAAGGATATTTGGATACGTTGTCATCGGCCCCGCAGAAGAACTGCTTTTGAAAATCGAAACAGGGACCCCACGTGAGCGTGGAACCAATCTTCACATCCTCGCCGATCACGTAACGGATCATATCGGTCGGAAGGACCCCCTCCGTCGGAGTCGTATAGTGCGAGCAGCCGGCCGCGTGTATGTGATGATCCCCGGACCACCAGCCAAATTGAGACGGATCGATCCACCTCTGACTCTGGAAACGGATCTCCCGGGTCCGCCCGTCGATCGTCACGGTCCGGGTCTCCGGAATGGACTCAGGTCCCCTGGAAAATTGCACCGTGTACGTGCCATCGGGCAGCGTGAGCTTTTCGCCGTCGCCCCGGTAGACTTGCGGCTGAAAGGCCAGGTCCGGCGCCAGGCGCTTGGCCTGCGACGGATAGACCCGCCCGAGCGCGTCGCGAATCAGGAACGCGCCGATCGTCGGCTGTCCGCGATCGTCCAGCACCCGGCAGGTCACCACGCGCGCCGGCTTGCACTCGAAAAGGACGGGGACTTCGGCCCGAAACCCAAGGTCTTGAGTCCCCTGACCCACATCAAAGACGAGCGTCGCGTCGCGCTTTCCGGCGTCCCGGCTGTAAATTTCCACAATGCGGTATTCGACGCTCAGCCCGCTGAGGGTGGGCGTCAGCGGCTGGCCGTTGAACATTTGAAGGTCGAGCCATCGGTCGGAAGCCCGCGGCGGAGGGCCCCCTTTCTTCGCAAATTCATTGTCTGATTCGTTGAGGATGCGGCTTCCGCCGAATACCGACTGGGCTTCGGGACTGAGGCAGCGAAGCGCCGCGGTGGCGCCCGCCTCGTTGTGCACCTTCACAAAAAACGAGCGCCAACCCTGTTGGACCAATTCAGGCTTGGCCGGCCCGCGGATCGCCTCGACGCGCATCTCGGGATTGATCGACACGAAAGCAAAGCAATGCCGGTCAATCACCCGCTGGATGGCGTCGCTCTGGCGAGCGGGGTCCGCCTGAGCGTAGGCATCCTCAAGCGCCTTCCGATCCTCGTCCGAGAATGGGATTCCAAGCAGATCGGCTGCTTCCACCAGCCGTCGGACTTGGGCCGCCAAGGGCTGGGCCTCGACCTTCTCCACAATCGGAAGTGGAGTTTCTGAAGCCGGGGCGTCGGCTCGGAGTGGGATTGTCTGCAGTCCGGAAAAAAGAGACGCCAGAAGTCCCAAGCTGACCGAAAATCGGACGGCGCGGCGCCCTGTGAGCCGTAGGCCCGAGGCGCTCGTGAAATCTTTGGCTAAATTGCGGACATCGGAGCGAGTGATCACGGTGATACGCACCGGATTAGCACTTAACATACCACGGCCGTCCAAAAGGGCCGGAATCGAACCGGCGGCTCCTTCAGTGCAGCCCCAATTCGAGCTGCGATGCCGAAGATCAATCTGATTCGATGAGCGTGACGCCCCCTTCAGAAATATCCATCCCTGGCCGCCCATCGCGTGGCTCACAGGTCGTTTCCATCTCCTTCCAAACATCCCGCACTTCCTTGGGGGCATTGTCCGGAATGCCGGAATCATCCGCGCCTCGCACGACAAGGTGAGGTTTGGGAAGGACCAAGTCCAGGCGTCGATATACGGCCCAAGCCTTCGCCAGAAGGCTGGCGTAAGCAGCTTCATGGCCTCGCCTTACGTGAGAAACGCAGTAGATTGTTTCCGGACTAGAAGCTGGAATTGAACCGAGTTTTACTTCTTGGGAAACGACGGGGTACGGCCCCAGGCCGAAGGCCAATATCCACATTAGGTGCCTGAGTTGACGGGCTGTAGGTTTCATTTTGCAGGTCGTTTTTCGCACATTAGGGCGAAAAGATTGCCGTCGGGATCGCGGAAAAACGATGTCCAGAGTTCGTGGTCCGGCATCCTCGCGGTTAGGCCCGGCGCGCGTTCCTCGAGAGCTCCGCGTGACTTGAGGGCGTCATGAGTGGCCTCAAGGTCGATGACCCGGAAATATAGTATCGACGCCGCGTGATCGAGTTCGGGCGACGAGGGTGGGCTGATCATGAGGCGCACCCCACCGAGATCGAAGAATGTCAGGCTAGGGCTGGCATCGAAGAGATGTCTCAAACCGACAATATCACGATAGAACGCTGAGAGGGCAGCAACGTTCTTAGAGGTGATGGCTAGCTGAATCAGGTCTCCGGGAGCTAGCGATGGAGGTTTCACGGCGGGAATTTCGGGCTGCCTGAGTTATATCAGGTCGGCATGCCTGGGCGCCTCCGGTTTCTTGCTAAGTTCGGATGCCGGGCGACGCAGAATAACGCCGCCGGTAGGCGTCGTGAAAGGCGCTGTAACTCTCGTAACCGACGACTGCGGCCGCTTCGGTTGCGGAAATTCCGCGAGTCCCCAGCAGTCGGTGCGCGTGCGCCAAGCGCAATGAAATGGTGAATTCGTGCGGAGTTTCGCCAAATGCCGCCTTGAAGCTGCGCTGGAAGTGATAGGGCGACAGGCATGCGGCTTTGGCCGCCACCCCGAGTGTGGGAGCGGACAATGCTCGGCTCCCCAGGAAATCCCTTCCTCGGCACACCCGGCGATATAGTTCGGCGCGGGTCGCGGCTCGAGCGGCCGGCAGCCTGTCGGCCCGGCGGCGGTGATCGCGCTGGCTGAGTAGCATCGCGGCGAGCAGCTCACGCAGTCTCTCTTCCAGCCAGTCCCTCGGCACGGTCTTCCCGCGGCACGCCGTGTCGAGCGCGCGTAATCGCGGGCAGACATCGGTTTCGCCGGGCATAACCGTTTCAAGAAACTCCACAGGCTCTCCAGGCAACGTCGGCTCGTCGAGCAACTGAACCTCGCGTTCGCGATAAACCCGGGCGACAACTTCCGCCCAGCCACGAGGAAAAAACACCACAGTCGAGCGGAGGGGCGTCGGCGAATCAAAGTCGATTGCGTAAAGTTCTTGGTCGTTGATGATGAGCCAGCTTCCCTCGGGTACCGCATAGCGGCCGCGCGCCGTGGCGTAGTGTGCCGTGCCGCCAGTGAAACTCTTGACCGAGAGCGGCATCACCCCTTCGAAGTGATGCGCGCGACCGCTGCCACATAAGATGGCGCTTTGTTGGAGCGATTTCACCGCCATGGCGGCAACGAGTGGTTGCGCGAAAGGGAGAGCGACATCGGGCCCGTCAACATGACGAGGATCATCGATCCCTTGGAAGGGTGTCCAGATCGTCCTTGCAAGTCCTTGATCTTAAAGTGGTGGCAAGAGCCGGAATCGAACCGGCGACACAAGGATTTTCAGTCCTCTGCTCTACCAACTGAGCTATCTTGCCATTAATTAACCACCAACGACTTAGGTAACAGGATTCTTTCGCTGATTGAATTTCTACACCGACTATCTACACTCCTGGCCATCAAATGAGCCCAAGTGTGAAAGAACCCCGGTGGGTACCGACCAACGTTCCGAATCTGTTAAAGAACCGACAGAGCGGTAACTACTACGGGCGGGTGAAAGTGTCAGGCAAGCAGAAATGGCGGGCGCTTGAGACCACTGTTTTGGCCGTTGCCAAGCTTCGACTGCGAGACTTCGAGGACGAGGTTAAGGGGGCGGCCAACCGCATCGCCGCCGTTGATTCCGGGCAGATGACCGTCGGCGATGCCATCGCGGTTTACGAGGACTTGGTTAAGACGGATCACCGGCTCAAACCGCGATCGAAAGAATTCCGCCTGCGCTTCATCCGATTGCTGGACCGAACCTGGCCTGGCTTGCGGCTTGCCGACATTCGGCGGGTCTCGGAGTCGGATTGCCGGGATTGGCTCCGCAAATTGACGGCAAATGGCAGCCAGTTCGTGCCCAATGGCGGAAAGCATCGTCGAGTCTCGGCGAGCCACACGACGGTCAATGGCGCCATTGATTGCCTCCACCGCCTGTTTGAGATCGGCCTCGAAAAGGGCGCGATCTACCGCAATCCCGCCGCCAATCTGGAGAAGGCCCGCGTCCGCGCCAAGAAACTTGAACTCCCCTCGCGGACTCAATTCACGCAACTGGTGACGGCCATTCGCACCGCCGGCTCGCGACAGAGTCGCGATTGCGGGGATTTGGTCGAGGGTCTGGTTTACAGCGGCGCACGCATTGGCGAGGCCGCGTTCCTGCGGTGGCGCCACGTGGATTTCGAGAAAGGCATGATCACGATTCCAGGCGAGAAGTCGGCGACAAGCCACCGGACCATCCCGATGATTTCGGCACTGCGCCAGCTTCTCGAAGGGCTGCACACCGAACGGCAGCCAAAATCGGAAGCCCCGATCTTTCTCGTTCACGAAGCGCAAAAGGCGCTCACGAGCGCGGCGAAAAAAGTCGGCTGCCACCGGATCACTCATCACGACCTGCGACACCTCTTCGCTACCCTTTGCATCGAGTCAGGCGTGGACATACCAACCATTTCGCGCTGGCTCGGGCACGCGGATGGGGGCGCGTTGGCGATGCGCACCTATGGACACCTGCGCCAAGAGCATTCGATTGAGGCGGCCAAGAAAGTGAAGATCTGACTGTCCCTTTACCCCTGTTTTAACAGAGCGGGTGAATGCTTTCCCTTGTTCGGGAAGCGCTACCGCGGAAAAGCCGCCATTTGCAGCTCAGAATCATGGTGGATGGCGGATTTTGTCATTTCGATTGTCACGTATTGTAGGCCAAACTCAATGGGATGCCAGTATGCCTCTGCGGGCGAATCGAGATCTTATGCTAAACACCGGTTTCTACAGCGGCCTTGTCGTCAATATGCTCAACAGGACGGTGTCTCAATTTAACCAAGAAATGTCGCACCAATGATCGGGCTATCCCGACGGCCCGCTGTTTCGCTCCTGTGTGCCGTCACGTTGGCAATGCTCACACCCGGACTGCGTGCGCAGAGCAACTACGCTACCCAGTATTCTTTCACGACCATTGCAGGTTCGGCCGGAAAGTCCGGCTCCGTGGACGCCACCGGAAGCTCAGCGCTATTCGACGGAATCCAAGGAGTCGCTGTCGACAGCTCGGGGAATCTCTATGTTGCCGACAGCGCCAATTCGACTGTACGAAAAATCACCACGGCTGGTGTGGTCACGACTCTGGCAGGATTGGCTGGCTCGCCCGGTACGGCGGACGGAACGGGAAGTTCGGC